>Ga0308002_1000442_pt1 | contig 15785 bp, 13 predicted proteins | sample Neamet34_FD_203148 | JGI IMG/M metagenome (GOLD analysis project Ga0308002, IMG submission 203148) | Marine microbial communities from water near the shore, Antarctic Ocean - #34 | ecosystem: Environmental > Aquatic > Marine > Unclassified | place: Southern Ocean | collected 2014-06-06
GGAATTACAATTGTATAAGATTCTCTTTCGTCAGGAGTCGATTTAAAATAATCGTTCTCCATCCAGTACTTATACCATTTATCTTCTACTTGTAATGGGTTGTATTTCTTAGGAATTTCCATGGAATTGCTTGCTTTCTAATTTAAGATTCGCAAATTTAATAATTTAGGAATGGAATTGGTTAATTGTTGAATATTAATAATCGGAAAGGATTCTAAACAGTAACAACCTATAAGAATTTGTAAAAAAACGAAGTGTTGTATTAACTAAAAAATCCTTTCCGAGAATTCGAAAAGGATTTTTGGTGGGCAATGAGGGATTCGAACCCCCGACCCTCTCGGTGTAAACGAGATGCTCTGAACCAACTGAGCTAATTGCCCCAACAATGGGATGTGATAAATAAGACTAGGTGTGGGCAATGAGGGATTCGAACCCCCGACCCTCTCGGTGTAAACGAGATGCTCTGAACCAACTGAGCTAATTGCCCTAATCTTGTAATGAAATGAACTATGCTGTCTTGTCTCATTCAGCGAGTGCAAATATAGAAATCATTTTTATACTAGCACAAACAAAAACATCAATATTTTGGAGTTTTTTAAAGTATTTCGGCAACTACAAACGTACTACCACCCACAAAAACCAAATCATTCTCATTAGCAAGCTCTTGCGCTTTAAGTAAGGCCTTTTGAGGTTCTTTTACTTCAATTCCAAATAATGAAAATTCTTTTGCTTTCTGTAACAAATCTTTGCTTGAGAGTGCTCTAGGGATATTAGCTTGACAAAAAATATAGTTTGCTTCCTTAGGCAACAATGATAAAACACCTTTTATGTCTTTATCGGCTACCATGCCTAACACCATCCATAAACTCGAATACGACTCATTACTCAATTGTGATACTATAGAGTGCATTGCATGAATATTATGTCCAGTATCACAAATTACTCGTGGATTAGAACTTATTTGTTCCCACCTACCTCTAAGTCCAGTATTGTGGATTACATTTAATAAACCTTTTTGTAAATTTTCTTCAGATATTTTCCAATTTAATTGTCTCAGCTGATTTATAGTTTCTAAAACAGTAGCTATATTTTCTATCTGACAAGCTCCATTTAAAGCACTTTTATAATCTAGACTTAATTTAGCGTTACAAATAAGGGAATTCTGTTTTTTGGCGATTTGGCTAAGTAAATCACGAACCTCATCAGTACAAACACCTATAACCACAGGTTTGTTCGGTTTTATAATTCCTGCTTTTTCCCTTGTAATTTCTGCAATCGTATTCCCCAATAGGTTCTGGTGATCTAAAGCAACGTTTGTAATCACAGAGATTTCTGGATTAATAATATTTGTAGCATCTAACCTACCCCCTAATCCAGTTTCAATAATTGCAATGTCAACTTTCTGTTTTGCAAAATAATCGAATGCTAAAGCAGTAGTCATTTCAAAAAAGGAAACACCAATTTCTGTAAAATTATTTTTATTAGAATGCACAAAATCAACGACTTCAGATTCGGAAATCATATTGCCATTAAACTTTATACGTTCTCTAAAATCTTTTAAGTGTGGCGATGTGTACAAACCAACCTTATAACCTTGTTCCTGTAAAACAGAGGCTACTAAATGACTCGTAGAACCCTTACCATTGGTTCCTGCAATATGAATAGATTTGAATTTATTTTGAGGATCTTTTAGCTGAGTGCACAAAGCTGTAATATTGTCTAAATCTTCCTTGTATGCTAATTGTCCAACACGTTGAAAAGAAGCTAATTGTTGAAATAACCAATCTAAAGTTTCTTGATAATTCATGTAAACGAAATATTATTTCAGAATTGTATTTACGCAGTAAGCTATTGTTTTCTGAAATTGTAGATAATACTCCCTATTTGAATAGGTTCAGCATTTTCATCGGCAAGCCAAGTAGTTTTTAGAGCTGCATCCTTAGCTTCTCTAACTAAACAAGGAGAAGTATCTGTGGTGTTTTTTAAATCTAATTCAGCTTTATACGTTTGCCCATCACTATTAACCCATACTCTAATAACTACAAGACCAGTTTCATTACACGAATAATCTGGTTTAGGCTTACGAATTGCTTTTCGATCGCCTAATTCATAACCATCTGAAGAGTTTCCATCACCACCAACAGCAATTTCAGCACCTTCTACGGAACCCGTTATTTCTCCTTGAGCACCTAATGAATCGGTTGTACCACTTTGTGAAGTACTAGAACTTTGAAATAAACTAGAAAGTGCTTGTTGCAATTCATCACTAGCCTTTGGTTTTTCTTCTTCTTTTTCCTCTGGAGTTTTCTCCTGAGCTTCAATAGCTTCTGTTTCTTCTGTAATAGATGGAGCTTCCTCTACTTCTTGAGTCAAAACTTCTTCCGCTATTTCAGTTAATTCTTCAGGAGTTGATTCTTCTACTCTTTCTATTTGTTCAACTATTTCTGTTATAATTTCTTCAGATTGAGTAATTTCTTCACCCATTCCATTTTCTACATAACCAAATTCAATGGCAATTCCTTCTTCAACTTTAGGGTCCATGTATTTAAGTCCGAAAGAATAAAAAATAAACACCAAGAAAACATGTACTAGGAATGTACCCAATGCAGCTCTTCTTTTGTATTTATCTTTTAAAAAACTCATTTCTTTTGTTGTGTAGCCAATACAATTTTAAACTTATTGCGGTAAGCAATATCCATCACTTCTACAGCGTGTTCTATAGCAACCGATTTATCTACTCGTAAAACAACAACTTTTTCATCTTGACCAGTAAGTCTACCAATTAAAGCAGATTCAATATACTTTAACTCAACTTGTTCCTTATCGATATAATACTCTAAATTTTCGTTTATAGAAACGGATACTCTTTGCTTTTTAACGGTTTGAGCAGTACTGTTAGGCAGTACTAAATCCAATGCATTAGTAGTAACTAAAGTAGAGGTTAGCATAAAGAAAATCAACAACAGAAAAACAATATCTGTCATGGAAGACATACTGAATACTGCACTTACTTTATTTCTAGATTTTAAAGCCATGCTTATTTAGTTTTGGCAATTACGTCTAAAAACTCTGCGGTAGCTTCTTCCATTTTAAAAGTAGCTTGTGTAACTTTTACGACCAAATTATTATAGGCTAAAAAGGCTACAATACCAACTATTAAACCGGCTACAGTAGTAGTCATGGCTGTATAAATACCTTTAGAAAGCATCTCTACATCAATTTGTCCTCCAGCACTAGCCATTTCGTGAAAGGCTAAAATCATTCCTATTACAGTACCTAAAAAACCAATCATGGGTGCTGCACCAGCAATAGTAGCTAAAGAAGCTAAATTGTGTTCTAATTTATAAACTTCCAAATTCCCTTGACGCTCCATAGCATCTTGAATGTCTTTAGAAGTTCCGTTTTTAGAAAGAGTCCCTTTAGCAATTAAATTTGCGACTGGAGAAGCGGTACGTTCACAAAGTGTAATAACAGAATCAACTTTATTATCCGAAAGGTAATCGGTCACTTTATTCATTAAGAGAGGATCTTCTTTCATTGCTTTTTTAAGCATTTGAAAACGCTCTACAAAAAGATAAACTGTTAAAATAGACAAGACCCCTAGTGTAGACATTATAATTTGCCCACCAATACCACCGCTAGTAATAAGTTCTATAATAGAAAGCGTTTTTTCTATGGGCTCATTAGAAGTAGCCAAATCGAGACCTAAAGTATCAACTGCTAATGGAATTTGAAACAAAATTGTATTCATAAGAAAGTTAATTATTCTGTAGAGAACGTAAATAAATTAAAGAGATTGTATTAAGATATAAGTTCCTGCACCTGCAAAGTAACCTATAAGAGCTAAGATAGAAATCTTTTTTAAATACCATACAAAATCGATCTTCTCTAAGCCCATTACTGCTACACCAGCAGCAGAACCGATAATTAAAGCTGAACCACCAGTACCTGCACAGAATGCTAAGAACTGCCAGAAGACACCATCTTTAGCAAATTCACCAGTTTCGGCAATTTCATACATACCCATAGAACCAGCTACGAGAGGTACGTTGTCTACAATTGCTGAGAATAAACCAATAACTATATTAATAGCGTAAACGTTTCCATCAAATAACTCATTTAAACTTCCAGCCATTAATACTAGATGGCCTGCAGATTGCAGACCAGCAACTGCTAATAAAATTCCTAAAAAGAATAATACACTTGCAGTATCTACTTTACGAAGTACACCAATAACAGATAATTGAGATTTATCTTCAGAGTTTTTACTACTGTGAATAATTTCCGTTACTGCCCATAATACACCTAAGCTCAACATCATACCCATAAATGGAGGTAAATGCGTAACAGTTTTAAATATAGGAACGAATAACAGTCCAGCAACTCCTAAGAAGAAAATTAGGTTTCTTTCGAAATTAGTAGTTGGATTTACATAATGTTCTAATCCTTCAACTCGTACAGGTCTAGCAACATTACCTTTCATAGTGAAAGTCAAAATTATAAGCGGCACGAGCATAGCAACTAAACTAGGAATAAACAAGCTTGTAATAATAGTCATAGTGCTCAATTGCCCACCAATCCATAACATGGTCGTAGTAACATCTCCAATAGGAGACCAAGCACCACCAGCATTGGCAGCAACTACAACGATACCAGCAAAGAACCAACGGTCGTATTTATCGTCTATTAATTTTCTCAAAAGAGAAATCATTACAATAGAAGTCGTTAGGTTGTCTAAAGCAGCTGAAAAGAAGAAAGTTAAAATACTAATAATCCACAATAATCTCACTTTTTTAGTAGTGGTAATTTTATCGGTTATAATAGCAAATCCTTCGTGTGCATCAACCAATTCAACAATTGTCATTGCTCCTAAAAGGAAGAATAAAATACTAGATATTTCACTAAGGTGGTGTAATAGCTCCTCTTCTATAAAGTGTGTATCTGCTCCAGTAAACACAAAAAGTGTCCATACTAATACTCCAGTTATAAGTGCCGAAGCCGCTTTGTCAATTTTTATAGGATGTTCAAATGCAATCGCAGCGTAACCGAGTACAAAAACAACAATCATTAAAGTTAAAAACATAGTTTTGGTTTTGAGAAAATTCTACTAGGAGAGATTAAATTAATTCTTTTAAAGCAATTTCGAAAGCTGTTTTAGCAATCTGAGTTTTAGAATTGTTTACAGCATGAGCTTTAACAATTGCATTTCCTATAGTTTTAGATGTATCTTCAAAAATAGCCGTATCGGTCATTTCTGTATTGGCTTGCATTAAATAAGCAAACACACGTGCCATACCACAATTAGCAATAAAATCTGGAATTACAGAAACCTCACTGTCTGTATATTCACCTACAGGACCAAAGAAAATAGCTTGATCTGCAAAAGGAACATTAGCACCGCAAGAAATAACTTCTAAGCCTTTAGCTTTCATTATATCAACTTGAGCTTTCGTAATTAATCTTGAGGCAGCTGCAGGAATAAACACCTCAGCACCAACAGACCATATTTTCTCGTTTATTTCATCAAACGAGAGCATGTTCTCAGCGTTCAAGAAGTTACCGTCTTTTTTTAAGAATAAGGCTTTAATCTCCTCAAAAGTAAATCCATCAGGATTAAGTAAACCACCAACTCTATCGATAATACCAACAACTTTGGCACCTAATTGAGATTGGTAATAAGCAGCAGCAGCTCCAACATTACCCCAACCTTGAATAATTACACGTTTTCCTTTTATAGAACCACCATAGGTGTTGTAGTAATGATTTACCGCTTCAGAAACTCCGTAGCCAGTAATCATATCGGCAACGGTGTATTTTCCTGACGTATCTGGGGTAAGAGCTGTATTTACAACAGGAAGTAAAACACCTTCTTGTAATTGTTTTATAACTAAGTCTTTTTCATCGGCTGTAGGTTTAAAATGACCGTTAAACACTCCTTCCTGAGGATGTAAAACACCTAATTCTCTCGTCATAGGGATTACTTCGTGAATCTCATCCACGTTTAAATCTCCACCAGTTCCATAGTAATTTTTAAGTAAAGGGCTAACGGCTTTATACCAACGTTTAAGAACTCCCTCTTTACGAGGATCACTAGGGTCGAAATTAATTCCCGATTTAGCCCCACCAATCGCAGGTCCAGAAACGGTAAATTTAACTTCCATTGTCTTCGCTAAAGAAAGAACCTCGTGCTTATCTAATCCCACACGCATACGTGTACCACCACCGGCAGCACCACCACGAAGAGAATTAATAACTACCCATCCCTGAGCATCAGTCTCGCTGTCGTTCCATTCAAAAACAATTTCAGCTTCTTTATTTTCGTACTTATGTAATAGATCTTTCATGTGTCAAAATTTCGCACAAAGATATAAAACTAAGTTCGAAAATTACTGCAATTAGAGGAATTGATAAAGGCTCCAATAAGCTTGAAAATTCAAACTATTGAAGCCTTTGTAATTTATTGTTGTATCAAATTAAAAAAGGTCTTGTGTTTACTTTAAACCTAACTCTTTTATTCGTTGATCCAAATAGGCTCCAGCAGTAATTTCTTCGTACGCTTTTGGTGATTCTTTTGTAACACAAGAATCTAAACAATCTAAAGAAACTTCTGAACGAGGATGCAAGAAAAAAGGAATTGAAAAACGAGAAGTCCCCCATCTTTCTTTGGGTGGATTTACCACTCTATGGGTTGTAGATTTAAGTTTATTATTGGTTAATCGTTGTAACATATCGCCTACATTAACAACTATTTGATCGGGCAAAGCGGTAACAGAAATCCAATCTCCATTTTTATTAAGTACTTGCAAACCATCTGCCGAAGCCCCCATTAATAGGGTTATTAAATTTATGTCTTCGTGCTCAGCAGCACGAACTGCATTTTTAGGTGCGCTAGTAATAGGTGGATAATGTATAGGTCTAAGAATACTATTTCCGTTGTGGATCTTAGCATCAAAATAATTCTCATCTAAGCATAGATAGAGCGCAATAGCTCTAAGCATCTCTCTTCCAGCAAGCTCTAGTTTATGATAAACCTCTACGCCTACCGAATTAAAACTCGTTAATTCAGCAACTTCCACATTTTCTGGATACTGTGATTTTATTGGATCATTGTCTAAAACCGTTTGACCAAAATGCCAAAACTCCTTTAAATCACCTTCATTTCTATTCTTAGCATGTTCCTTTCCAAAAGAAACATAGCCTCTTTGTCCGCCTAAGCCTTCAATTTCGTAGTTCTTTTTTTGCGGGGTAGGAAGTTCAAAAAAATGTTGGACTTGCGAATATAAATTTTCACAAAGCAAATCGCTTAATCCGTGATTTTTTATAGCCACAAAACCTATTTCTTCATAGGCCTTCCCTAAATTTTTAACGAAATTTTCCTTTAATTTCGGATTCCCAGAAGTAAAATCTGCTAGGTCTATACTTGGTATGTTTTTAATAATACTCATAGTGCTAGATGACTAATTTATGATGAACAATTATTAATTACTGAACTGAAAATGGTCAATTTAATTTCTCTATAAAATGTCAGAATTCAAATATAGAAAATCAATTCTCTAAAAACATCTAAACTAACTGATTTGTAATAATCTTAATACTTTTAGGGAGTACTTTTATTTCAATTTTATTTCCTAAGTCCTTTGGTTCACCATCTAAATGACTTTTTGGATCTCGAGTATGGATTATAGCAGAAGAGCATTTAATAATCTGCATTCTTTTATGAAGATGAAATCGTCGTGTTGCAAGGGCTAAGAGAAGTTGTGGTATTTCGTAAAAATTAAATGGCTTAAGAATGCACAATTCAATTTCACCATCGTCGTCGATAGATTGTGGAGAAACGATTACATTATTCCCAAACTGAGTACCGTTTGCAAAACTTACTTGTACAGCCTCACCTTTAAAAACTTCCGTATTATTTACACTAATTATATAATTCTTAACCGAATAAGTCCACCACTCTGAAAGAATCAACTTTACATAAGTATTCATACCACGTTTTCTTTCCTTAGCAAAACAATGCGAAATATGTGCATCATATCCTATACCTGAAACATTCATAAAAAACTGATCATTAGCAGTACACGAATCTATATACTTAGTGTTTAAAGTATTTATTAAACGCAGCGCTTTGGATACATTCTGAGGTATGCTCAAATGACGAGCTAATCCATTACCCGAACCTGTAGGAATAATCCCTAAAACAGAACTAGAATTAACAAGTGATTTTGCGACTTCATTAACAGTTCCATCTCCTCCAACAGCAACTATTACAGATACATTTTGCTCAACTAAACGTTTAGCTATCTCAGTGGCGTGTTCTTTATTCTTTGTAAAATGAACACAAGTTTCAAATATACTAGCATCTATTTCTTGGGCTATTTTTTCCTCAATAGCATTTTGTTTTCCTGTTCCAGAAATAGGATTTATAATGAAATGTAAACTTTTCTTACTCATTTAGTTTCAATTGATTGTGGATCATTCTGAAATTATACGTTTGAACTACTGCTTTAAGTTTATTCTCCATTTTTAAAGCCAAATTGTGCTCCTCACTTAAGACGTTTACTTTTAATAGAGAATCCTCAATAGTATTGTATAAAGACAAACACTCTTCTCCATTAAACTGCAATAAATATCCATCTTCAAAAAACTGATAAATATTGTTTAGATAGTTAATCGCGAAACCAGTAGAATCTAAAACAGAATTCCCAAAACATACAATAGTAGTATCGAGCTGCAAGTAATCGACTACCGTTGGGAGTATATCAGTCTGCTGACAAGTTTTGCTAACTATAGAATATTCGTTTACGGAGGGCTCGTGTATTATTAATGGGATGGCATACAAACCATTAGAATTTTGATATTCTTTATGAGTTGATTTAAAAGTATGATCTGCCGTAATAATAAAAATAGTATTTTCATACCATGAGCTTTTTTTTGCTTCATTAAAAAAACGTTTTAAAGCAAAATCTGTATAAGCAACACATTCGTGCATAGGAATATCTCCCTTGGGGAACAACCCTATATATTGTTGTGGAATGGTAAAAGGATGATGAGAACTCAAAGTAAAAACACTTGAACAGAAAGGCTCTGTTTTCGCGTCTAAATCTGATTTATAAAATTGTAAAAAGGGTTCGTCTGCAATACCCCACTTACCATCGTAATCTTGTTGGGTAGTTGGATAATCGCTAAGATCAACATAAGAATTAAATTCTGCGATTTCTGCATAAGCATCAAAACCCATGGTTCCGGGATGACCTCCATGATAAAAGGAAGTATTGTACCCATATTTATTAAGTACCGATGCAATACTATTTCCTTTTTGTGCGCCGTATTGCGAAAGTATAAAGGGTTTTTCTGTTAGTGCAGGAATACCTGAAAGTACTGCAGGAATACCTTCGATAGATTTTTTACCATTAGCGTAAGCATTCGTACAAACGGTACTTTTCAACATTAAACTATCTAAAAAAGGAGTGTAACCCTGAAAGCTGTTGTAGCCACCTATATATTCTCTAGCAAAACTCTCCAAAATTATAATCACTATATTTTTAGAAATGCTAGAGTCTCCTCGGAATGACTTTTCAGCATTAAAATAGGACTTGGATAAATCAGTAGAAAAATATTTTTTTTCTTGGACTCCTTTTTCTGAAAGTGTACTTAAAATACTAAAAGGGGTATTAAGAATTAAAGGAACATATTTTCCTTGGGAATAATAACTCGCATGAATATTTTTAATGGGCCTTAACTGTGTTCCACCTCGCATGGCCAATACAGTAAGTAATAAACAGAATAATGAGAGGATGTACGATTGCCATGTACTCTTTGATCGATGTAGAAAGAACTGTCTCTTCTGAATAAATGAAAATGATTTATAAAGCGCAAACATTAAAATAAAGAACAGGAGAAATAACACCCAGTAATCCTTCATGAAATCACCAGCTAAGTTGGTCGCATCATCACCAAGAAAGATAAAAGAAACTATATCGGCAGTCATTCTTTTACCAGTAAACTGAACATTAACCACGTCAGCTAGATTTAAACTTAAAGCGATTCCATTAAAAAACACAAACAAGCCTTTTAATAAATTCTGATAGCCCGTAATTTCTCTTTTTCTAGTAGGAACTATAGATAAAAGGATGAAAATAACATTCAAATAAGCAATCGAAGAAAGGTCAAATCTGATGCCTTGTAGGAGCGCACCCAGAATACCATCAGAAAATATATGAGGAAACTGATCGAAGGTGAAGTATAAGAAAATCAACCTACTAAGTCCATAAAATAATAGAGCTAAAAGAATAGATTGGACTAAAAAAAGCAGATGCTTTAAATGGTTTTTCATAAATGTTACGTACTAAATATTATTTAATGCATAAAATAAGACTACGATCATGCCAAAATACGTATTTATTCAATATTTTGGCTCTCTCAAATTATCGAATTCAGATGAAAATTAAATACAACCGTAAAGGTTTTTCAGATATACAACTCAAAGACCTCTATAAAGCACTTGTTAAACCAAGGCTTATTGAAGAAAAAATGCTCATTTTATTACGTCAAGGTAGAATTTCTAAATGGTTTGGTGGCATTGGACAGGAAGCTATTTCCGTAGGAGTAACAAATGCACTAGATCAGGATGAATATATATTACCGATGCACCGTAATTTAGGTGTATTTACAGGTAGAAATATTCCATTAAGTCGTTTATTCTCTCAGTTTCAAGGAAAGGGAAATGGCTTTACTAAAGGGAGAGATCGCTCTTTTCACTTTGGAACGAAAGAACATAATATTATAGGAATGATTTCTCATTTAGGTCCACAGTTGGCCTTAGCAGATGGAATTGCCTTAGCCAACAAACTAAAAGACAACAAACAAGTATGTGCTGTTTTTTCTGGTGATGGCGGTACAAGTGAAGGTGATTTTCACGAGGCTCTAAACGTTGCTGCTGTATGGGATTTACCGGTAATTTTTGTAATCGAGAACAATGGCTATGGTTTATCTACACCCACAAACGAACAATTTCGTTGCGAACGTATAGCAGACAAAGGTGTAGGTTATGGAATGGATGCTTACCGAATTGATGGAAATAATATTCTTGAGGTATATTCTACAATTACCAAGCTTGCCGAAGAAATAAAAAAGAACCCCAAGCCAGTACTTTTAGAGTGTTTCACTTTTAGAATGCGTGGACACGAAGAAGCATCAGGGACAAAATATGTTCCAAAAGAACTCATGGAAGAGTGGGCAGAAAAAGATCCTGTTTCTAACTTTCAAAACTTTTTAGTAGCGGAAGGAATTCTTGATACCGAATTTATAGATGAATATGCTAAAGAAATAAAAAGCGAAATTGAAGAAGCATTAGCAATTGCAGATGCTGAAGAAAAAGTAACTGCAAATACTGAGAGAGAATTAGGAGATGTTTACGCTCCTTTTGATTTCACTGAACAAAAACCGGCTACTTCTACTACACAAAACATACGTTTGGTCGATGCAATCTCCCAAGGATTACGTCAGTCTATGGAGCGATTTGACAACTCGGTTATTATGGGGCAAGATATTGCCGAATATGGGGGTGTTTTTAAAATTACAGATGGATTTCTAGAACAATTTGGAAAAGATAGAATTAGAAACACACCAATTTGTGAGTCTTCTATTATTAGTACAGCCTTAGGTTTATCTATCTCGGGGTATAAAGCAATTGTAGAAATGCAGTTTAGCGACTTCGTTACTTCTGGATTCAATCCTATTATTAACAATTTGGCTAAAACACATTACCGCTGGGGCGAGAATGCCGATGTTGTGGTGCGTATGCCTTGTGGTGCAGGAGTTGGTGCAGGTCCATTTCACTCTCAAACTAATGAAGCTTGGTTTACACATACTCCAGGTTTAAAAGTTGTTTATCCTGCCTTCCCTAGCGATGCAAAAGGCTTATTGGCTGCTTCAATAGAAGATCCTAATCCGGTGATGTTCTTTGAGCATAAAGCTCTCTATAGAAGCTTGTATCAGGAAGTTCCAGAAGACTATTATACTTTACCTCTTGGAAAAGCTAGTTTACTAAAAGAAGGTACAGATCTTACAATTGTGTCCTACGGGATGGGTGTGCATTGGGCTTTAAAAGCTTTAGATGAGAATCCTGAAATCTCTGCAGATCTTATAGATTTAAGAACTTTATTACCTTTAGATAAAGAAGCAATTCTAAATTCAGTGAGAAAAACTGGAAAGGTTATTATTCTACACGAAGACACTATTTATGGTGGAATTGGTGGAGAGTTATCTGCTATAATATCTGAAGAATGCTTCGAAGCTCTCGATGCACCCATTATGAGATGTGGTAGTATAGACACTCCAGTACCTTTTGCTGGAGCATTAGAAGATGACTTTTTGGCTAATAAACGATTTACAGAAAAACTACTGCGATTATATAATTACTAGGTTTAAACTCTATTATTAAAAGGCTTTTTGAATATTCAAAAAGCCTTTTTTTGTGGAGTAAAATTAGGACAAACTAATAAAATGTTAGACCGTTAAGATTGGACTAATAGAGGCTGTATTATTCACTAAGTTTTTGTTAATTTGGATGAACTAAATTTAGAGGCCAATCAACAAGAGTTGATTCATTTAATATTTAGAAATAAAAACACAAATATGACTTTTAAGGAGCTTAATTTTCACCCAGATATTCAGGAAGCATTAGATGCAATGTATTTTGAAAAGCCTACTCCTGTTCAGGAACTAGCGATTCCTGTGATCATGAAAGGAAGAGATATAATTGCCTGTGCACAAACAGGAACTGGTAAAACTGCCGCCTTTTTACTTCCTATATTAAATGAGCTCCACAAAGTAAAAAAGAAGAAGATTAGAGCTATTATTATAGCTCCTACGAGAGAATTAGCACAGCAAATAGATCAACAATTTGATGGTTTCTCATATTTCGCTGCTGTGAGCTCACAAGCCGTATATGGTGGAGGCGATGGAAAAAGCTGGACTACTCAGTCGGAATCTCTTAAAAAAGGTACGGAGGTAATTATTGCAACTCCTGGTAGATTACTATCCTTTCTATCCATTTCTAATTTAGATTTATCGGGCGTAGAATATCTAATTCTAGATGAGGCCGATAGAATGTTAGATATGGGTTTTAACCACGACATCATGCGTATTGTGGAAAAACTACCTACTACTAGACAAACGCTCTTATTTTCGGCTACCATGCCACCAAAGATTGTTAAACTAGCACAAAGTATACTTACAGATCCTGCAAGAGTAAATGTTGCGATTTCTAAGCCAGCAGAAACAATTCGTCAGGAAGCGTATTTGGCTTTCGACAAACAAAAAGCTCCTTTAGTAGCTCATATTCTTAAGAGTATGGACTTTGAGTCGGTGATCGTATTTTCATCTACCAAAAAGAATATTTCTCTTATTCAACGTGAATTACAAAACCATGGAATTCCATCGAAAGCTATGTCTTCTGACTTAGAGCAGAAGGAACGTGAAGAGGTGATGCAACAGTTTAAAGCAAAGAAATTTAAAACTTTGGTTGCTACAGATATCGTTTCAAGAGGAATTGATATTAAAGGTATTTCACTAGTTATTAATTACGACATTCCGTCTGATGCAGAAGACTATATCCACAGGATTGGTAGAACTGGTAGAAATGAAGCTGACGGACATGCCATTACCTTAATTAACGATAGAGATCAAATACTCTTCTTTAATATTGAAGCTCTAATGGATAAGGTGGTTGATAAAATTGCTTTACCAGAAAAACTTGGCGAAGCTCCAGTTTATGAGCCAGAGAAAAAACGAGCTAAGCCAAAATCAAACGGGAATAAAAAACGTTTCAATCCTAAAGGTAAAGGAAAACCTCATTTTAAGAAGAAAACAGAATTTTGATAATTATTAGTTAAAAATAATTATCAAAATTGTGTGAAGTCAAAAGTCATTTACGGTCTTAACTTTCTGGAATACAACAGATAACCATTGTCAATTTTAGATTACCAAACTATAAATGACCAGAATGATAAATAAATAAATACTCAAACGTATTTATTGTAGAGATTTGATCGTTTCATTAAATTCATCCCAGACCTCGTTTACGATTTCTGAAGCAGGTTTTATGGAGTTTATAGCAGAGGATATTTGACCAATTTCTAATTCACCTTCAGTTAAATCGCCTTCAAACATTCCTTTTTTAGCTCTACCTCTACCTAGTAATTCTTTTAAGTCTTGGGTGCTGGCATTGTTTTGTTGTGCCTCTTGGATGTCGTTGTAGAACTTGTTTTTTAATAAGCGTACTGGAGTGAGCTGTTTAAGGGATAATTCTGTCGCACCCTCACTAGCCTCAATAATTAAATTTTTAAAATTCTGATGCGCAGAAGACTCAGGACTAGCCACAAACAAAGAACCAATTTGTACAGCTTCTGCACCTAAAGCAAAAACTGCAGCCATGGCTCTACCCGACCCAATTCCACCAGCCGCAATAACAGGAATAGTAACGGCATCAGAAACAAGTGGAATTAAACACAATGTGGTTGTTTCCTCTCTACCATTGTGACCTCCAGCTTCAAAACCCTCAGCTACTATAGCATCTACTCCAGCAGCTTCAGACTTTTGTGCAAACACAACATTAGAAACTACATGAACTACTTTTATTCCGTGTTGCTTAAATAAAGGAGTCCACTTTTTAGGCGAACCAGCCGAAGTAAAAACAATGGGTACTTTTAGGTCTATAATAGTTTGTACATGCTCTTCTATACTCGGGTATAGTAAGGGAAGGTTTACAGCAAAAGGTTTGTCGGTTGCCGCCTTACATTTTAAAATCTGTTCTCGTAGAATTTCTGGATACATTGAACCCGCTCCAATAATTCCTAATCCGCCTGCATTACTTACCGCAGAGGCTAATTCCCATCCACTACACCAGATCATTCCTGCTTGAATAATTGGGAGTTCTATATTGAAGAGTTCAGTTATTCTGTTTTTCATTTTTCATTTTTTTTCTGAAATAACAATGAATTTGTTTATTTCAGTTTTCTTTTTAGTTTCCTTGTGGGAACTAGTTCGAAATGGCAATTTAAAACTTTTTTTTTATAGGAGTTAGGAGTAAGAAGCTAGGAGTTAAAAAAATATGGGAGAAGTAAGTTGTTACGCAGAGGAAATAGGAATTGATTTTCACACGCAATCTATAAATGATCATTTTAACTCAAAGACAATTTTGACAAATCAAAACTCAAAATTTCTTCTTTTTCCTTTCGATAATTTCAATTTATTTAATCAATTTACACTTGTATTCTATATTTTTTTGAGTTGCTTTAAGAATGTAAATGGAATTTGATGGAAGGCTAGATAAGTTTAGTTTAGTGTGTGATTTAGGTAGTATAGATTCTGAGTAGATTAATTTCCCGATTGTGCTGTAGATGCTAATAATCACGGGTTCTTGTTGATTAAATTCAGCTAAATCTAGAACTACGAAATCGGTAATTGGATTAGGGTAATAAGCTAGATGTGACTCATTAGTTTCTGGTAGATTTATGTATTGTAAAACAGAAGCAAAATCGGGAATTCCATAACCATAATCGTTGTTTCCGTTAGGGAATAAATGTGCAGATTCCTGAATTAAATTGTATAATTCCATACTTGATAATAGTGGTAAAGCAGACCATAGTGTGGCAGCCATTCCAGCTAAAATAGGCGAAGAAAAAGAAGTTCCATTTGCAGTACGTATTCCATCTTCTAAATTACAAACTACCGAAGCTAATCCTTGAGAAACCACATTGGGTTTCATTCTACCATCTGTTGTA
>Ga0308002_1000447_pt1 | contig 15576 bp, 19 predicted proteins | sample Neamet34_FD_203148 | JGI IMG/M metagenome (GOLD analysis project Ga0308002, IMG submission 203148) | Marine microbial communities from water near the shore, Antarctic Ocean - #34 | ecosystem: Environmental > Aquatic > Marine > Unclassified | place: Southern Ocean | collected 2014-06-06
CTTGTCCCATGGATAGTTCCGCTGACACCCATGACACAAAAATACCCATCTTTCGATTTCCAGATATTTGAATGCGACAGAGTTGCAAAATGGGCAGTGACCCGATTGTACGCCTTTTGAGATTGTTTTAAACATGTACCTTTTATAGGCGATTTCCGATAATTTTTACGATGTTTTTGCGTTTTTTTGGTTTATTAATCGGGGCATCGAATCCAGCCATTCCTGTCTGATTGATCACCTCGTTCGAACCAGCACCTGACATCGGTCCGCCAGTGGATGCACCAGATGACATTCCCTCAACCATCTCATCCTCGAACGCATCCAAAAAGCCTTCAGCCGTTGAGATGTCATGTCCAGAGATAGGATCGATCAAGTTATGTTCTTCCAGTTTTTCAATGAGGTGTACCGATGTTTCAGTGTTTGAAGTGGTTTCGACGTGTTCTTTGATGAGCGCCAACGCGGCGATGTATGACCCAAGTTGGTTTCTTCCAAGGGGAGTCTTTTCAAGGAGACGTTTGAGGTTGAATACTAAACGGTCAAGTAGTGTGAAGTGTTTGTTCTGAGCTGTTGTTCTGGCAGACTTTTTCACCAAGAGTTTACCGTTCTGGTCAATCAAACCAACACGATACGCCCCTGTCTTTTTCCATGGGGTTGTCAGTTTCTTGAGTATCCTGAAGATGATGATACTGTCGATTAAATTACTAGCCATTTACCTGTCCATTTCTTTCAATAGTTTTGCTGTGTTGAGATCAAACTTTACGTTCGGTAACTCAAGATATCCGATGAAGCCGAAGTAGTTCATCACTGTTTTTGTGACCGAGATCTCTGCGTCAGTGGCACCAAAATGAAGGATGCTTTTCACTGCTTGCATGTCAAACGTATTCGTGACGAGGAGCATATGATTGCAAAGCAACCGTATGTTCACCTTCTTGTCATTCGCGAGTTTCTTGACCAGTTTCTTCACCAATCCGAACTTCGCATAGTCTTCCAAAAACTCTTCTTCGCTCAAACATTTTTCATTCAAATAATTTTTCGCGGAAAAGATCTTTAAGTTATCCTTTCGTAAAACCATATTTTATCTGAACTTTGACTGGTTGATCACCGCTTGAGGTGAGACGTCAACGACATCTGTTCGGCCGGAGATCTTGATCTTTTTCGGAAGAGGGCTTGATGATGGGTCTTCCACCTTATTTCCGATTGTCACTTGAGCTCCAGGGGCTTCAGCAGGTGCTTCTTCAGGCGGCATTCCAGGAGGAGCTCCGCCCATGTCAGCAACAGGTGCTTCCGGTTCGGCTTCTTCTTTTTCTTGCTCTTCAGAAGTCTCGTCAGGGTTTTTCCCCTTGGAGATTTCTTCGCCGTCGTTGATTTGCTCTTCCAGGAACTGACTGAAATCTTTGAGGTTCTTAAACCCCTTTAGTGTGTTTGTTATATTCATACCTTATTTACTCCTCCTAGCCAAAGAAATCCATCAATGAGGCCCGTTTTTCAACAGACCAGCCCAATGGATCAAGTATTTTTGTCATTGGGTCAACGATTGCTTTCTCAAACATTTTTTTGTAGTCTACGTATTTCTCGAACGCGAACTCTTCCGGAACCGCCTGACTGAATGACAAGACGTTCGTTCCGATGTTATTTGGCTCAAGAAGATATAGATATTTACCTTTCTCGCCATCTTTGAGCTTTTCCCACTTCGGAGCCAACTCATTCTTGTCCAACAACCGATTGAATGCAACCGCGCCTCTCACGTGGATTGGCGTACCCTTGACAAAGCCATTGTCAGTGGTGAACTTCTTGATGTTATTCATCGTCCGAGGGAAGGCAATCTTCTCATATGAGAGGCTATTGAACTCCTTCCGGAAATCAGCAATGTATGCCTGAACTTCCTCCTCCGTCCCGAGAAGCGTCTTGTTGATCATTTCCAACAGTGCTTCGCGACAAGATTCAGGGGTTGATGACCTGATGGCCTCAAGACCTTGGATCTTCAACTTCGGCTTGTCGGCTGGCATTCGAACACCTTCCATATCCCAAACGCACATTGCATATCGCTTCTTTGCAGTCCAGAACGCACTTGAAGCTATCGCCTCACGTTCCATCAGCATCTTCTGAGCGAAGGCATTCGTGTATTCCTTGGCCTCTTCAAAGCCATTTTCCAGAACCTTGGAGATCTGCTCTTCGCCGATCTTGTCAAGACAGTCAATGATTTCTGAATGCTCTTTATTGGAGAAGTATTTATCAACGAGAGGCTGAACGTTAACGTAGTTTGAGTCAGTATCGATGGCGATAATGTAGTCAACTTTGTCGGTCTTCAAGACCTTATTCATCCACAAGTTGATCTCACGCTCGGCCACCTGAATCAACATCTGACCTGACAACGTGATTGACTCACCAAGACGTTGATCATACCAACGGAAGTACCTGTTGATGAAAGCCCCATAGCCCGAGTTGAGCATGATCTTCAATATGTATTGACGAAGCTCTTCCATTGATGAGTCTTCACCATTGCGTTGCTTCTCGAGCATCGTCTTCTTAAAGACCTTTCGTTCGTTATACATTCGACCCATCAACCGAGGAATGATTCCCTCAGACTCATTATCGAAGGCATAGCCAGCAGCACTGATTGAGTGATCCAATGGAACTTCGGGCATTTCCTCTTTCCGGAGCATCTTCTGAACACGTTCCTCTTTCGTGTCCATTGGCCAGAGTTGCCAGCCATCCATCAACGTTTCGGGGCTGATGTTGAACTGCATGATCAAGTGAGGATACAGAGACGCCAAGTCAAATGACATCAACCAACCATTCTTTCCGAGTTTGGGTTCTTTCACGAAACCACCTGGAATGGACTCACCCTGACTCTGATCAGTTATGCTATATGGAGGCTTGCGGTTTTCCTTTGACATCTCCTTATTGATCAGACAATCCCACGTCCGAACAGGGGAGATTACGTCAGCGAAGTTCATACACGCCTCATATGCAATCATGATCTGAGCCACGATCAACCCAAGCTTCTCATCCAGTCGTTTGACCAGATTTACGTCTTGAATGTTGTAGTCGATATACTTCTGATAGTTGTTGAAGTAGAGATCATGAAGACTTGATGATTCAGAATAGTCAAGCTTTTTCTCACCCAACTCAACGTTGCCAACGAAGTCAAGGCGATATGACTCAAGGACTTTATTCTTCTTATAAAGAGGAAGGTAGTCAAGTTGGTCAATGCCCTGAATGATATACGTCTGTTGCTCGCCGAAGTTATTCCGAATCATCTTCTCACGAACCTTTCCCCAAGGAGAAAGCTTATTCGCGTCAAGACCTATTCTGTTCATTCGGTTGACAATGTATGGAATATCGAACGTGTCAATGTTCCAACCAGTCACGACATTCGGCATGAACGTTGTCCAATACTGAGTGAACTTCTTGATCAGGTCAAACTCGTCTTTGCATTGGACATATCGAACCTTACTCAGAAGGTCACCAGCGAGTTCTGATTTTTCGGGAGACCACGCGCCATCACCAAACGTGACGAACTTGTCGGCAACAGAATCATGAATACAGATTGCGGTGATTGGGAATGCGGCTGCTCCTGGCTCCGGGAATCCCTCATTTGACATTACTTCAATGTCGATGTTGAACTGACGGATATGATCTCGATTCCAAGTATTGATTGAATCTGAGTAGTTATCCAAGGCGTATTGATAGTTGAGATATGGAAAGCCATACACACCGAGATTTGAGCCTTTGTGTTGCTTGACAAAGTCCCTCATGTCGTCGATAGTATCGAACTCCACAGGTTTGATGTTGTTACCGTAAATCGTCTTGAATCCGTAATCCTTCACATGATCAATATAAAGTGTCGGTGAGTATTGAATGCGATCACGAACTTCCTTTCCGTCCAGTATTCCTCGGACATACAGGAAGTTCCCCCGTTGCATGATGTTTGTGTAAAAATCTAATTTAGTCATAATGATGTTATAGTGATTCGCAGGACAAATTTATTTTTGGCGTTGACCAATTGTATAATTTTGTTTGAGGATAAAGTTTTCCTTGTTTGAGAATGAAACCACCTTAATCCTGGAAAGTGAGGCAGGTTGTGCCTTCTCAGGGTGTATGATCGTGCAGAGACCCCACTCAGATAAAAGACCCGCGATTGCGTTTCTCCTCTGAATATCTTCCTCAGTGAACTCTGATTTCTTCACGCCGTCAAGCAAGAAAAGCTCTTTGAAATGGCAAATGTAATATTTCCCACGCTTGTGTAGTATGTGGCAGGTTTGAACAAGTTTGCCGTCTTTTGTTGTAATACCGATTCGGGTTAAGGTTTCGATGATCTTGAGAAAGTCATCTCTTTCCGCTAAACCGATCTCCAATAGTTGCTCAATCATTATTTTTATTTTCCTTGAAAGTCACATCCTATTTAGTTTAAAAGAATGTGATTAAAAGGTCACTTGATTGATTTACCGCCCTTACTGCTCCGGTTCCACTCCTTTATTTTCGCGATCTGATCATCCAACAAGACACCAGCGTATGACATCCCAACAGTTTTTGAGACCCCATAGTATTCACAGATGTCTTCAAGAGCAGCAGTCTTGGTTTTCTTCGCCCATTTCGCATAAAGGTTTTTCTTCGGGAGAGCATGGAACAAAAAATCGAACTGCTCCTGATCGCCCAAGGCGTGATATTTGTTCATTTCGTTCGCGAAGATCAAAGCGGATTGATTCTGGCTCAGTGCAAGGTTCACGATGAATGGGGAATACCCATAAAGACTCTCAGGGTATTTCTTTTTCGCGATGTTGTCGACGAAGGTGAATGGGGTTGGTTTCTTGATTTTGACGTCAACGATCTCGTCTTCAAGCACAACCACATCACCAAAGAGGTCCAACATCATTTCCATTTCACCGATTTCATGGTCTCAACAACGAACGCGGCCAGATTGATTTCCTGTGAACTCACGAACGCAGAACGATGCTGATACTCAGCCAAAATCAGAACCAATGTCGGGATGCTTTGACCATCAACCAACTCAGACATATCCTTGTAGATTTCAGAGAACAGTTGATCAGGGTTGGGGTTGTCAGCGATGAACTGACGACAATCAGCGAACTTTCCAGTCTTCATCATTGCGACAAGGTTCTTCACCTTTGAGCTGTCGATTGACTTCAATATTCCTGAGTCGATCTTCTCACCCAAGTTTGAATAACGTTGAAGTTCGTTCAGTATTCGGCGGTTGTCAGGGAAGTGAGTTTTGATCACCTCAAGGACTGCTCCATTCGTGAACTCAACATTTTCCTTCTCAAGGATTCCAATGACACGTTTCGCGAACGCCACTTGAAGTCCAGGCAAGTCTTTCTTCTCAATGGAGAAATCAATGACCGAGCAGCGACTGTGCAATGGCTCAATGATCTTGTGTTTGAAGTTGCACGTCATGATAAAACGACAGTTCTTACTGAATGTCTCCATCAGGTTACGCAGAGCCGCCTGAGCTTCTGGTGTGATGTAGTCAGCTTCGTCAAGGATGATCACCTTGGTTTTTCCGTTGGTGGACATGGTTCCCGCGAACGTTGCAACTTGGTTTCTCACCATATCGATGCCACGAGTTTCCGAGCCGTTGATCACGATGTAATCGCAACCCAAGTCATTACACAGAGCACGAGCTATTGTGGTCTTACCCGTTCCAGCAGTTCCACACAACAGAAGATTGATGATCTCGCCTTTGTCGCGGAGAGTCTTAAACACCTTCTTCGTGTTACTCGGTAGAATGCAATCATCGATCGAGGCTGGTCTATATTTTTCTACCCAGAGGAATTCTTCTTTGCTCATTATTTGTTTCCCGTTGTTTATTGTGTGTAACTGTTATAGTGGTTTGGGTGGGTTTTTTATTGGATGTGGAGGACTTCAATGCCCATCTTTTCAAGGAGATCAATACCGCTCGTTTCGCGATATTTCGTTCTGAACACCACACGACGAGTGCCGCTCTGTGATATGATCTTGGAACATGACAAGCATGGGGACAATGTCACGTAAAGAGTTGATCCCTCAGAACTCTGAGTTGATCGTGAGACCTTCGAATAGACGTTTGACTCAGCATGGAGAACCTCCGCTTTAGTAACAAGTTCCCCCGACTGGGTCACGTCTTCACAGCAGTTGTCAAGACCAGTCGGGGTTCCATTGTATCCATATGCAAGGATGTTGTCGTCTCTCACGAGGACAGCACCGACCCTCGCACGAACCGCGTATGATTGCTCACTCACGAGTTCGGCGATTTGCATGTAGAGTCTGTCCTTCTTATTCACCAGCACTCGCAACGATTTCCTGATATAAGGTCTCGAACTCTTCGAACAGCTCTTGCTCCTGAGAGAAGCTCGCAGCGAAGGCAGTCTTGGCCATTTTTCGGAAGACGCGTGGGGCGACGGTGGTCTCATCTTTGATTCGTGAGGTGATTTCTTTCTGTAGATCACGTTCAGCAGCGACACGTGTCATTGAATCCATCACTTCGTCAAGGCAGTTGCGGATTGTCTTCATTTCATCAGTATTCATTATTTGGCTCGCTTAATTTCAATTAGTTTCATAGTTTGTAGTGGGACCAGCATGTGAAGTTTATACATGGGGGTCATTGGGTCATCGTGGAGGTCTTCCCGGACTTCCCGAAGGAAGCCCATTGAGTCATCAAGACTCATTTCAAGAAGACGCTCGTGGATGTTCTTTTTGGTTTCAAGGTATTTCTCAGCAGACACTTGTGCATCAAAAATCATGTCTTCCAGTATTTCCCTGTCCTCAGGGGCTAGACTCATGAGCCATATGTTCCGTCAGGCTGAAGAGCCACGAAGTATTCAACGCCACTCGCACCAGCAAGTCGGGCCAGACCCTTCGCACAGATCTCGATGTCATAGTCATCGGCGATCAAGCGCAATGATTCAACACGGATTGACAAGGAATAGTCTTCCTCATGATCAGCAACACCTTCAATCGTGAAGCTGTTTGAGTTTGGAATGGAACGATCATGGACTTTCACGTCACCATTCTTGAACGTCAAGTCAGTGGAGCCGTTCGTTGACGCAGCCTTTAAAAGCTGACCCAGTTGCTGACGAGAAAGACGAGCTTTCACTTCAACGGAAGGCAATGTCACGCCATTCTCAGGTGGTTGAGTCACGTTTGACGGCTCAGCATAGAAGTATTCCTGACGGGCACTTCCTTCCGAGATCACGACAGACTTCTTACCGAACTCCAAGTTTGGGTCTTCGAACAGATTCACCACACCAAGGAACTCACCAAGGTCATAGATCGCGAAGTCCGCTGGGAACTTCTCTTCGATTTCCACTTTCGCGAAAACGTCTTTCATGTTGGAGATCGTCTGAAGGTTTGAACCTGCTTTCACGACGATTGATTGATTGATCCCGGAGAAGTTCTTCAGGATGGAAACTACGTTATTTGTTAATTTCATTTTATACTCTTATCAGTTTAGTTAATCGTTGAAAGTCGCTCAGATTGCAAACCCCAACAGCTTCATACACATTCGTCATTTCTTCAACAACTTGTTTTACTGTATTTGTTATAGTGCCGGAGACCTCGATTTTATTTTTGCCTAGCTTAATAAACATCGTTCCATCCTCAACACCAACCTCACCGAAACATTCTGGGTGCGGCTCGAAGATCTCAGTTGACACGACACGACACGCACCAGCCAACAAACTCTTCATGATCTCAGGAATACCCTTCGCTCCCCACACAATCACCTCAGCATCATATTGACCCAGAATCTGAACACAATCAAAGATTGATGTCATCTCCGGATAGCCAACACCCAAAGCGTTCTCCGGCTGTCCAACGACAACGAAGTCCGCCAACGGTGCAATATAAAGCGCGGCTGCTGGTGTGCAAACTCTTCCAAGGTGAAGCGTCATATCCGCATTCTCACTCCGGAACTTCTCAACGAACTCGTGATATTCGAAGCCCACTGTGCCCTCAATGAAGACATCAGTGATGTTACCCTTCGGCAACTTGGACTTCAACGAGTTCCATTTATGAAGCTCCAACTCAGAGGTATTCATCGTGTAGATTACCGTGGGGCGTGGGGTGAAATAGAAGTCAAACAGCTCTTCGATGTCGTATCCACGTCTCAGGTAAACCATATTCTCAGACTGAGAAAGGTGATTGGCAATCTCAAAGGTTCCGGCATATTCACCTCCCGTCGCGAAGGGGAAATCCGCATTGGATAACTCCATCGAGGAGGGGAAGACGTTGTGGCTTGGGACGATCATCACATCATCGAACCCAAGCTTTTTTGACCCGATCACGCGCCTGCCATCGCAATGGCGTGTTTCACAGCTGAGATCTTCCGCTTTCGCTGAGAACCGAACCAGATGTTATTCAAGCGTGATTCACTCGAACGACCGAGAACGTGATCGGTAACATAAGTCACCGCGTTCAATGCCTGCCAATATGATCCTGGAGCGAACTCCGATCCTGGCTGAGTCTCGAAGATCTCAAAGGCTTGCTCGGCAGAGCGAACCATTTTACCGTCTTTCTTTGACTCACCGAACACCTTCGATAGGAAGCGTTCCAACTCGAACTGAGTGATCTGCTTTGACCCCAAGTATTCAGCCACATTCTTGTATTCATCCATCTGGACAGACGCAAGACCCAAGATCTCTTTGACTGTTGATGGATCAAACACGTTGCGGTGATTGATTTTTGCGAAGTTCTGGACTTTGTCACTCAAGGACATTGTCAAGGTGTTGTTGCAAACCACGCGGATTGGCGTGAATCGAACGTCAACACAATGACCGAACATATGCGGGTTGCTGAAGAGCAAATAGCCCTCAACACGATCATCACCGAAGACAGTGAAGTCTGATGCAACTTTCGCCATTGCCCAAACACGCTTTCCATCAAAGAGAGATCCAGCAGTGTGCATTTTCATGTTTCCTGCTTCACAGAACTCTTCAAAGAACTTGAATGCTTCTTTGTTCTGAACTGGGTTCCAGTCCTTTCCAACAGTGGTCAAGACCTTATTGTCATTTTCGCGAACCAACGAGAAGTTGCCTGCGTTGTGCGGAATGCCTCGGCTGTCCATGAACAGGTTTTCGCGTTTCTCAACTTCCCAGTCAAGTCCCGCAACCTTCATCATTTCCATCGGGCTGATACCTTCATCAACCTGAGTACCAAGACCATGCCAAGGCACTTCGCCAACGTATGCCATGTTTGCTTTGCCGTTCATCATTTCTAATTCGTGAGCCATTTTTCAATTCCTTATTCATTGTTTTGTTTACTTGTAACTGTTATAGGCTTTGCACGAGTTTTTTTAAATGTTTTTCGGAATTAAAACATATTTAATTTTTCCCATGGAACATCTTTGTCGCCAAAGTGTCCAAGGACTGAGTTCTTCGAGTATTCATGGAAGTCAAATAACCCAAATCGGTCAATGATGGCCTTCGGTCTCAGGTCAATCACCTTCGCGATATATTTTTCAATCTCATGATCACGTCCGTCATTTTCGATCGTTGACACGCTCAATGACGTTGCCTCCTCGATTCCGATTGCATATGAGATCTGGATTGTGCACTCTTCAGACCATCCGGTCGCCACGATGTTTTTCGCTAACCAACGTGCCATATAAGCAGCACTTCGGTCAACCTTCGTTGGATCCTTTCCGGAGAACGCACCACCGCCATGCGGAGCTGCTCCACCATATGTGTCCACAATGATCTTTCGTCCAGTCAATCCAGCGTCACCATCAGGGCCACCGATCACGAACATACCTGTCGGATTAATGTGATAGATTGTCTGATCGTCAACAGCGGCTTTGATCTCAGGGTCACGAAGGATTTCATTCATCAGAATGTCTTGCAGGAAGTCGACTGACATCGATCCATGATGCTGCTGAGAGATCACGATGGTATCGATTCGGAATTTGTCTCGGAATCCGTCATGGAACTCAACTGTCACCTGTGACTTTGCATCAGGTCCGAAGTCATATGATTCTCTGATTGATCGAAGGATTTCCTGGATTCGGTTTGAGAAGTGATGAGATGGCGCGAGATATGTGGAGGTTGTGTTGGTTGCATAACCGAACATCATTCCTTGATCACCAGCACCGAAGTCGTCTGTTCCAAGTGCGATGTCAGGGGATTGACGATGCATCAGGTTTGTCACCTTCACGGTCTTCCAATGGAATCCTTCCTGCTCGTATCCGATTTCCTTGACCTTATTTCGGACAATAGTTTCAACTTCTTCGTCACTGACATTGAAGTTTTTCACTTCGCCTGCCAAGATGACAGTATTTGTCGTGACCAGTGTTTCACAGGCGACTCGGGTCGTTTGATCACCAGCCTTAAGAGCAGCGTCCAGAATGGCATCACTGATTTGATCGGCTATTTTGTCGGGGTGACCAGCACTCACCGACTCACTCGTAAAATATTTCATTTAGATTTCCTCGCGGTTCTGAATCACTTCATCAGCCAAGCCATAAGCCACCGATTCTTCCGCTGTCATGATATTGTCACGATCCATTGCATGTTCCAATGTCTCGTATTTCTGGCCAGTGTGTTTCACATAGATCTCAGTGAGGGTTTTCTTCCAACGTAAAAGTTCCTTCGCTTGGATTTCAACATCAGAAGCCTGACCACTTGCACCGCCCAATGGCTGGTGAATAAGGTGTCGGGAGTTCTGAGTGATTGTGCGTTTGTCACCAGCGCATGCCAACAGGGAAGCCATTGATGCGGCTTGACCCAGAACGACAGTGTGGATTGGTGATTTGATATATTGCATCGTGTCATAAAGAGCCATTCCGTGCGTCACCGCACCTCCAGGACTATTGATATACATGACGATTGGTGCATTCTGCTTCTCTGATTCAAGCAACAGAAGCTGAGCGATCAGGTGGTTTGTGTTGTCTTCGCCGACTGGGCCAATCAAGAACACAATGCGGTCTTGCAACATACGTGAATAGACATCCGATGTTCTCGAACCATCTTTTCCGTTTTCTGTCCAACTAGGATAAGGCATTTAATTCTCCACGAGTTTGAAGGTGCCATTTCATCGCAACAGCGCAGACGAACTGATCACCCTCATTAAAAAGTTTGTTGTTTAAGTAAAAGGGTTTTGTCACTGAGTCACCGTTAACGTGACCTCGTTTGATGCTGACATATCCACCATCACCAAGGAAGTTTCTCACTTCAGTGAATGATGGATGGTCAATATGTTTCATTGATGTGGTGATTCCATTCTTTCCATGACCCCAACAGACCTTGATGTCACACAAAAATTCTTCATCAATCGTGACCATCATCGTGCCCTCGAATAACTCGAGCTGTTGTTGATAAAGCCCCATGGAAATTAACTCATCGACTGATGGGAATGCGGTTGCACCGAACATCTTATTTCTCCTTGATTGAAGGCCAAGACTCCGGGAACTCCGCAGTTAGGACATCATCGACCATCGCTGCAAGCTCTTGAATCTCAACCTGAGCATGTGAATCACTTCGTTGTGACACCATCCGCGCATAGGCTGATAGTGATCCCGTGATATAGTATGAAGTCATCATTGATTGCGGAAGCTCCATTCGAGCCTGTTCCGGTGCAACACCCAGACGAATCAAATCATCATAGTATTCAAGGCAATATTGATTGTGCTCTTCATGACGTTCTTCGATCGTTTGATCATATTCAGCTGAATCCCACCAATGACTTCCAGTGATGATCTCTGCACTGCTTCCCTGTTTGACGCTCCCTTCTGGACGTTTACGCCACTCATTCGGGGTGAACAACTCAGGGGTATCATCAACATATCGACGACTCGTCTCATTTCGTGCGAATCCAACAATATGCTTGAACTCCTGTCGGGAGATGAAGATCGGGACTGTGTATCGCAACGTTGCATCAGTGAAGTCTGGGTGATCCAAGTCTTCGTTTGAGATCTCACGGGGGAACGCACCGACACCTTCAGAACGAAGGTCATATGCTTCCATTGTCTCAGGGTACTTGTCTGTCAAGTCCTCGATCAAATGCTCCTGTTGAGACACCTTCACGAAGCCATTCTTAAGTAACTGGATCCAACCATAAACGGATGTCCGCTCATAGAAGAAATCCCGTGTCACGTCAAAGACTAACGCAGAGCGAAGTTCAATCGGCAACTCTTCATAGTTGACACTCAGAACACCCAATGTTGACTTGAACGTTTCACGGACGTGGCTGAACGGACTCCAATGACCGTGGTTTGCGAGGTATCGAATCAATCCTTTATCTTCGGCCTTGAGATTGAACTCATCAAACTCTTTTGAGTATCCAATTTCAAACGAAGACTCTTTATCGAATGAGACTCGTGCCGCGTTGACGACCGTCAGCTCATTTCCTGGCTGGCGAACATATTCTGCTTTCATTTCATTTCCTTTGTTTGTTTCATTGAACCTGTTATAGTGTTTTTCCAACGGAAATTATGTCATTTTCATGTAAATTTCAGTCATATGAATCTTCGTCATTGCCTCAAGTACGGCCCTTGTCTCGGGTATGTAAACCTCCGCGAACTTCGGGTCGTGCTCGAAGATTGACTTCGTGTTTGACATGATGTCCGCACATTTCACGAACTGAGCCTTATACGGGGCATCAGCAATATGGGCGCAATCAAGTGCCTTTCTCGCGGCTCTGTTTCCGTCCCCCGGAACCGACACATCAGTGAGCCAAGCAACGAGATCAGCGACACGAGTACCGAACACCTCTTCGATGTATTCGATTTCAATATGAGTGTCTTCCACGACATCATGGAGGAATGCAGCAGCGATCATGTCATCCGATCCACCGTGAGCTCTGACGATCTCCGCCACTTCTCTGGGGTGAACGATGTATGGGTCGTCCGTGTATTTCCTCAAGTTTCCGGCGGCTGAATGTGCAGTGTGTGCCACAATCTCCGCTAATTTAATATCGATTTCCATTTTATACCTCAAACGTTTTGTTGACGTCGAACTCAAAGTTCTCTTCGTGGCTGTATCCACGAGGGTTGCAGAGAATGTTCGTTCCTGCTATTTTGTAGTCAGACGTGTTATGCATGTGTCCGTGGATCCAGAACTTCGGCTTATGATCCATCATAAAGTTGGACAGGTCCGTCGCATATGCAGGGTTCAACGGGCTTCCGATGAAATGGTCAAGCGATGACTTGAACGATGGGGCATGGTGTGTCACGACAACATCACCTTCCTTGACGTTCTTCTTCAAATACATCATTGATTCGTGATGGAGAAGCTTGGCATCATTTGGCCTGAATCTCCGATATTCCGCGCCTTTACGGATCACCCTGAAGTCGCTCATTCCCTTCGAGATGAAATACTCATCAGCAGGCGTACCCATATCAGTCCACAGCGTTGCGCCGTGGAACCACACATCTTCGATCTTCACAGAGCTGTTCTGAAGGAAGTGTATTCGAGGGTCTAAGTCGTCTGACAAGTACTCATCTGTATGAGAAATATTAGACTTATAATATTCATGGTTACCAGTAACATAGACAACGTGCTCAAATCTTTCAGCTTGTTCATTGATCCAATCCACCCTGTTTTTGATCGTGATGTCACCAGCCAAGACCAACACGTTTGTGTCGGCTTCTGGTTCTTCGTTTAGTTTATCGAACTCCAAATGGAGATCTGACATATATTTTACTTTCATGATCTTTCCTTCTCATTTCTTTAATTTGTTATAGCTATTATACCACATTTTTTAGGAAATGGCAAGGACTTTCCGAAACTATTCCGAATCTTTTTCGGATTTATGACCAGAGGCTCTGTCGGATTGTCATCAGGCGAATCAGCATGTTGAGGTCTTCCGTGTCGTGATCTTCTTCGATTTTTGTATGGAGATCCATCATGGTCTTATGGAGCTCTTCGTTTCCCTTCCGAGCTTCGCGGTTGGCGTTCATCATGGCGATTATTCCATCTCCCTCGGCTCTGTGTTCGTCATACCACGCACCCAGTCCGGACGCATCCATTGGATCTTCGCGTAATGGGCGATACTCCTTCCACCAGACATAAAGCTCATATTGCTCTTTCGCTGACATGGCCTGACGAGTCGGTTCGCCGTAATCAGAGTCCCCCTCCTTCAGTCCATATTCCTCAGTGCGGCTGAGCTTCATCTCCCATAGGAGGTGTTTCACTCCAAGGTTCGCATCACGCCAATTATCAAACGGGCCTTTCTGCCACCATCTTCGGGTGTTCTTCTCACCTTCGGTCCACAACATACATGACGCCTTTTCGATCTCAATAAAATCGACAAGCATCGTGAAGTTCGTTGACAACATCTGAGCATCAACATCTCGCCATCCGGGATCCAACCCAGTACTCACATGATGATATCGATTAAACGTCCGGTATCGGAACCAGTCATACGGATTGGTGAACGTGCGGTATCGGATTCGGCTGAAGAATGGACGGACCGTTTCCGATAAGTAAAACCGGATTGGGTGTGTCTTCTTCGCGAGCGCGTCCCAGTTGCCCCATCCTTCCGCTGACAACGCATTAGGTCGTTTCATTCTCATCCAGAGGAATCCATGGGCCTTGACCTCATAATGACTCGAGATATCAACATCACAGTACTTACTTGTGCATCGACCAAACTTGAGTTCTTCTTCACAGATAACACATTTCATATTTTTCACCTTTTACCGACAAAAACCACTTTCGTGGTTTCCGTCTTCTCTTATTTTAGTTCATGTTCATGAATGGGACCGTTGAGTTCGGCAGCATCGTGGTTGGCAACACGCCATTCCAACGTTCCGCTTGCACAAGTGCGACAAGACTTGGGTTCTCATTCAACGCTTCGCCTCGGGCAGTGATTGCCTCTGCTTCTGCGTTTCCTCGAAGTCGAATGGCCTCTGCTTCTGCTGTCGCTGATGCTACTCGAGCGGTTGCCGTTGCCTGTGCCTGAATCACCTTGATTTCAGCTTGAACCACTTCACGGTTTTTGTTCTGCTCAACCTTCTGAACTTCAACTTCCGCCAACATACGTTGCTCGATGGATTGTTCATATGTGTCTGAGAAGTCAATATTCTCGATCTGAACACTCTCGATTGTGATTGGGCCAATTACCGCTTCCTGGATTGCCATTTGAACTTCAGCCACCAAACGTGCGCGGCCTTGGATTGCCTCAACAGCATTAAACTGACCAAACACGCTCTTACTCTTGTCCATCACTTGACGATCAAGCAATCGAGTTGCAAGCGAAGCAACAGAACCATAGTCTTCATAAACCGTTGCAACTGTGTCAGCAGGAACACGATAGTTCACCGAAACGGTCAAGTTTGCAGTCTGTTGATCTCGTGAATATGCAAGAATGTTGTCATACACAACCACCTGAGATCGCACGTCAATGTCAACAACAGAGTCAACGATTGGCATCTTAAAACCAAGTCCTGGCTCAGCGGTTCCAGTGATCGCGCCATTGCGTAAAATCACACCTCGTTCACCCTGATCAACCGTGTACCAAGATCCACCCAAAACGGTCAAACCCACAACCGCAACCAATGCCACTACCGCACCCGTGTAAACTTTACTCATCGTCGTCTTCCTTTCTTCATTATCAATGTATTCTTCGTACGCACGTCGCGCTATG
>Ga0308002_1000450_pt1 | contig 15556 bp, 16 predicted proteins | sample Neamet34_FD_203148 | JGI IMG/M metagenome (GOLD analysis project Ga0308002, IMG submission 203148) | Marine microbial communities from water near the shore, Antarctic Ocean - #34 | ecosystem: Environmental > Aquatic > Marine > Unclassified | place: Southern Ocean | collected 2014-06-06
CGTAGATCAAGAGAAGCAGAATACTCTACACACTCTTCTATTGATATATCATCAAATGAATCAGGACGACCATAATAGTCTGAATCAAGACATTCAATTGAATACCCACGTACCGTTGCAAATTCTACAACGTATTGATACAATCCACCATACAACTCTCCACTTCTAGAATTGAATAGACGTATCTTTCCATCCCACATCTTACTCTTAAATGCAGGGGTAAACTTATAGTTCGGTACAAAGAATGTAAAGTGATCTACTAATTCATTAGCGATGCCACCTTCACAGTCTACGTTAATGTACACATAATTCTTATTGTTAATTGTTATATCAGCCATATTAGACTCCGCTAACGAATTGTCTCCACTTGATCATGTTACCGATATTTTGGTGTCTCCACTTAATATTTTCCATGATCTCCTTTAATGTATCTCTCAATGCTTTCCTGTATTCAATCTGCATAATAACTTTTTGAATGTCTTCGTCTGCGTCATAGTAATAATTAAGGTCACCCTTCATTACTTTCATACCATTGAATGGATCGTATACCCAGCCAGCATCTTCAATCTCTGCAGCCGTCATCTTTCCGTTATAGTATAACCATTTTTGCTTTAATAGTGTCTGTAACTGCTGCTCCTTACGCTTAGCATGTAACTTGCTAGACATAAACATCTCAAGATATTTGGAGTGCAGTTTGGCTGAATCCCTAGAAGCTTCGTCTAGTGCCATTTCGTTAATTTCTGAATCAATCTTCCATTCACTTAATACATCATCTAAATTCATAATAATCCTATATGGTAAAGTATCTCATTCTAAATGTAACATCGAATGTGATATATTCATTTGTGTTCGTTGTAAACTGTAGGTTAGATACATTAGTTGGAAATGCATCAATGTAGTTAATAGTATTTAGTACGTTGTTCTTTGACGATAATATCTGTAATGCTAAGTCAGCAGTATCATTTGTTTTACCGTTAACAATATTCTCACACCATTTAAATACTTCTTTGTAAGATTCCATATCTTCATCTAGTATAATAGAACAAGTTAATGTTCCCATTGTCATCTTATCGCCAGGACTAAAGTGATCTAATCTAGCATTAGGTGTAGTAGATTCACCTACACTAACATCAGGATGCATAGCAGAATTACAAAAGTATTCTAGGTTAGGATAATCTGTACGTGATATGACAAGACGAAATGATTCGCTTGATAGGTAGTTCTTATTTGCAGTAAGTGCCATGAGCATCTCCTCTTTGTTATGCTACTATTTATAAGGCATAAAAAAAGGGAGTCTTTCGACTCCCTCAAAACTCTGCATTATAATTATTATTATTGCAGAGCTATATTACCGTAGTTATGATTACAGGTTAGTAATCAAGTTGTGACGGTAGTAAACGTTAGTGTTAGCAGCTAAGCTAGTGAATGGGTTTGCAACCATTCCGTAACGAGTCTTGAATCCAATCTTAGGTTGGAAAGTATTCTGATCTTGCGCACGCATCATGGTTAATGGAACGTATGGGCAATAGAAGATACCAGCATCATAAGCGTTAGAACCCTTATAGCCAACAGTCATATAGTCTGCAGTAGCATATGGATCAACATAAACCTTCATGCGACCACCGATAACACCTGCAAAGGTATTGCCAGTTACGTCAACGTTCAAGTTAGCTTGTAGAGCAGGAGTATAATCCAAGATGCCAGCAGCTGCAAGAGTAGATGCAACGTCAGCAGAACAGATTAGGAAGTTACCCTTACCACGACGTGTATCAAGAGCGATGCCATTAGCTTCTTTCTCGATCAAGTGATGTAGAGCTTTGAAACGCTCAACGTTCCAACGACCATCTAGGTCACCAGTAGTTGCAGTAGCGTCGATTGTACCAGCAGTACCACCAGTAGTACCAGACTTAGCAGCAGTGTTGATAGTGTTAACCATCTCACGGTTGATTTCTGCAAGGATCTCAGTAGTAAGGATTGTAGCCAATTCAGACTCAGCATCCAAACCGTGGATTGCTTTAAGGTCTTGAGCTAGTTCCATTGAGTAAGAAGCAGCAAGTGCACGAGTACCGGCAGTTACAGAAGTCTTATCGATAGAGAAAGCCATTTGAGCAGGTGTAACACCTTCACCAACAGCTGTAGTCATTACTGTTCCAGCAGGATCAGTACCAGCACCAGAGAAACCAGTGTTAGCAGCACCGTGAAGAGCTTCTGTACCGTCTTGTGCAGTATAGTGAGACTTCATTGCGAAGATAAGACCAGTTGGTCCAGTCATTGGCTGAACGCCAGCAACATCAAATGCCATTAGGTTAGGCATTGCACGACGAACTAGAGAGATCAATACTGGATCCCAGTTATCAACACCAGCGCCAGTAGCGTTAGCAGGAGCAGCTTCTGAGATTCCACCGAAACCAGATGCAGCACGTTCTTCGACCATTGCTTTCTCTTGGTTTTCCAAGATCTGTGCAGTAACGGCTTTACGATGACTATCCTGGAATTCACCAGCGTCAGCGTTATTTAGGACAGGAGCCCATTTTTCTTGTAATGTAGACATTTTTGTTATTCCTTATGAATTTATTGTTATAGTGTCTGTTTCATTGCTGCAACGTAACGAGCCATCATAGGAGAGATCTCAGCTTCTTCAGCTTCAACATCTGCTTCGATGATTGTATCGTGCATAACTTCTAGAGTTGCTTCTTTGAAGTAAGATGCCTTAATAGTAGCAACCTTTTCTTCAAATTGTTCAACCGACTCAAAGTCAATGTCTTTAGTCAAGTCTTGTAACTTTTCAACATCTACTGCAGTAAGTCCTTCCGAGATTTCAGCAAACTTAGCGTCACGCTGTAATTCAATAGTAACTTTCTTCATTTCGATGTTAGAATCTACAGCTGTTGAAAGCTGCTCTTCAAGTTCTTCAACTTTGGTAGCCATCTCGTCAAACATATCTTCTTTGCCAGCTGGCACTTCGATATAGTTCTCAGTGAAACATGCTTGTAATGAAGTCATGAAGTTCTCAGCGATTTCAGTACGGATACCGTTCTCTACTGCGATTTCGTTTTCCTTCATCCATGTCTCGATGACATATGATAGATAACCATCAACTTTAGTTGTAAGTTCATCACGGATAGAAGTAACTTCTTCGTCTAGCTTCTCGCCATACGACTCTTCTAAACGATCAACTTCGCTTGCAACTTTTGATTTGATAGCAGCTTCAAAAATGATCTGAGCTTTACCCTTGAATCCTTCTGACAATGTAGCTTCTTCGGCAGTAAGTGCTTCTAAATCTTCAGAGAAATCATATTCGATTTCTGCTTCTAATTCAGCTTCAATTACCACTTCGTCTTCTAATTCGTCTTCCAAATCTTCAGCCAAAGTTTCCTCGTCTACTTCAACGTCTTCAACGAGCTCTTCATCATTTTGGAGTTCTACTTGTTCAATGTCTTCGATCTGATCAACTTCTTGATCTTCTATTAGATCTTGTTTAGACATAATTATACTCCTTATATTGTTAAAGTTTTGAGAGGAAGTCTTTAAACGCTTTCATCTGTACATCACCTGATCTAAGATCAGCTGCAGATGCTCGCTTTACTTCAGTCTCTATTTTCTCAACTTCTTGTACTAAAACACCATTGTTCCAGCACCAGTCAGCCCCTTCCATAATACCATCAACGAAGGCATCATGAGCAGAAGGATCCTGAACGATATCTACAGTGTTGAGAATAAAATCTTCTCCGACATAATTCTGTCCACCTTTAGATACAAGACTACCCATACCACGACTAGAGACACCCAATCTAACACCACCAGCGACAAGACCTTTTACGATCTGACCCATAGGAGTATCAAGAATAAGCGCCTTTCCAATACAGTTATTACCGTCCCATTTGAGTTCAGTAATTCTGTGTGAAACTTTATCCAGGTTAACTGAGGGACCATCTGGATGGTTTAATTCCCCAACAGCACGACCTGTCTTTACTTGCTCGTTGACATAACGTTCAACAGCAGGCATTAAAATTCGTCTTTCGTATATTCTTCCATTCCGATTTTTCTTCTCGGCCTGCATGAATATACCTTTTATATATACGTTCTTCTTACCATCAACTTCTTCAGTCAATGATGTAAGATTATTCTCTGTATATTCAGTAATTAACTTCATGGTCTTATTTACCTATCAGTTTTCCAAATTCTTTTGCTGACTTTACTGCGGCCTTCTCAGACGAGTAAGTATCTAATTTATCACCATCAACATATACGTTAAACAGAGAACCTTTCTTCGTAACGTGTGCATCTTTTGTGTTAGGCTTCTTGCCTATATCAAATGAAGTAATTAAGGTTTCGCCCTTAGGCACCTTAAACGACATCTTTAACTCTAACAGATTACTCTGTAGGGATTTAAACGTCTTCATCTTCTGGTACTTCCTTCTTACTATAGACTGTTGCAGCAACTTCAATACGCTTAGCATCAATCGCTGCTAGCATCTTAGTTGCCATAACATCTTTAAATAAATTAGCAGAATCGGATTTATTATCCGAACCAATACTATTAATTAAATCTAGTACATCTGTCATAATTGTTCCTTTCATTATTTATATGTTTTTAACTTTCAGCTTTATCGTCTTTTGGCTTCGGCTTACTAACTTCTAATGGCTTTTGATCTTCAACTTCCTTAACGTCATCTACGTCGAAGTCTCCATCCCCATCTGCATCTAATACGTCATCATCGATCTCGCCAGACTCTTTCTCATCTTCAATCTGCTTATCGAGTTCTTCGATCTCTTCTTCTGTCTGCATAAGAACGTTCTTACGTACCCATTCACGTGAGTAGTATGTACCAATATGCATTTCCATATTAGTCAATGTGTCAACACGTTCACGTAGTACTTCTGCAGCTTTAAGTTCTGCAAAGTGTACGTTAGATTCAAAGATGATTTTGATTTCATCTTTATACTCTTCCCAATCTTCTGCTGAGATAATCTTCTTTAATAGTAACTGAGTACGCAACAGACTCATAAACAAGTCAGAGAATTTTAATCTTAGACGTGCAATGAACTTAGAGAACTTAACTTCATCTCTTGTAATTTCTGTAGAACGGCCCATAGAGAATGATGATTCAGACTCAAGACGTTGTACAGGTACATTCAATGACTTATATAGCTTCTTTTGAAAGTACATAATATCTTCAATCTCACCAAGGTTTGTTCCACCTGGTAATGAAGAAATCTCTGTACCTCTGCCACCTTCACGTCGAGGTAACCAAAAATCTTCTAAGGCAGACATATGAGTCTTGCCATCTTTAATGTCACCTGTAGAAGCATCATATACCATCTTATTGCGGTACTTATTCATGATGCCTTGTAGATACGCTTCTGCTTTTGACTTAGGAAGGTTACCTACGTCAATGTAGAAGATACGTCTTTCAGGTGCTCTTGATACACGATAGATTACAACTGAATCCTCTAACAACCTTAGTTGGTTAGCAGGCTTTAGTGCTTTATGTATATGTGATATAACTTTCTTTCGTTCTGGATCCATCAGACCTGATGTAACATAAGAGATAGCATCTGGAGTAATACGCAGAGCTTCTTCTTTGTTCATCATGTTATTTGTCTGATAGAGATAGTATTCTTTGACACCTTTAATGACTTCTGTACCAGTCTTAGGGTCTTTCTCTTTAATGAGTTCTTTTACTTTACGGATTCTAGTAGGATCAATATATCGTACTTCTAGAATGCCTCTGGCAGCTGATTTTTCATCTACCATGATATGATGGTATAATCGACCGTCGACATACCATTTACGGAATAAATCGTGACCTGAAGTATTAACTTTGGTCAGCTTGATAATAGTATCAAATTCATCACGAATCTTATTAGCAATACCCTTGGATACTTCTAAATCGTCTAATGAAATTGCTATAGGACCCTGTAAAGAGTCTGCAACTAATGCTTCATTAATGATATCTTCAATAGCAGCATCACATTCAGTAATCTGTGCAGCAGCTCGATACTTGAGAATTAACTCTTTTGTATCCTTTGCTTTATCACCATCGACGTCAATGTACTGGCCATAGTGATTACCAGCCGATGCAATATACTGTGCACCTTCGTCATCATCTGGAGCAACAAAAGAAGTTTTCTTTAACTCTTCTTTCTCAGCCTTTGAACGGTTGATTGAAAATCCGAATATTTCTGCCATTTTTATATACCTATTATTATCTCACGAATTATGGGGGAGCGAACTCCCCCATATTATAGCAGTATTTATACTAGCTAGTAATACCAGCTGATTCCCAATACGTCACTTGTAGCTCAACTGTGAACTCTTCGATTGTATCAGCAGTATCATACGACAATTCAATTGCCGAGATGTTTGTTGGCCAAACACCTTTGATATCATACTTCTTCAGTGAATTACCTGCCTTATCCAATTGCTCGATTGCCATATCAGCATCATACGAAGCAGGGTTAGTTAAACCACCACCAGTTGTATGATTGTTGATTTCGTTCATCCACTTTTCGAAAGCGTTACGAACGGACATATCGGTATCGTTGATAATAGTAACAGTCCAAGGTTCGAACGTTCTATCACCTGCAATTTGCAACTGACGACCTCTGAAAGGTACCATGATAGGAGCAATTACCGATGAAGGTAATGAAGCAGCTTTACACATGAAAGATGCTTTCTCGTTATCAGTATTGATACCTAGAGGAAAGTTTAATGTTGCTTTGAATAGGTTGGGTCTAGCACCACCACCTGTTAGTTTTGACTTAAAGTCATCAACGCCTAAAATAGCCATATTATTTCTCCTTTATTATCCTGAGATCTCAGTAAACTCAACACCGCTTCTAGAAACGATAAAGTTCAATGTGATAAAGTTAATAGAACGAGATGGCTTAAGGTATACACCTGCAACAAACTGGTTTGAATCAACAATACCTTGACCGTTATTGGTCTCGTCACAAACTACTTTAAAGTCTGTAACACCACGTCTACCTTTAACATCACGTAAGAAAGGCTCTACAGCGTTCTTGAATTGTGAGCGAGTAAACTCGTCATTGAATTCAAACAACATACCGCGTGCAGCAGCAGAGATAGCTTTCTCTACAGCAATGAACAATCTACGTACGTTAATACGATCGAATGCAGAAGGCTTACCAGAGTTAGTCTTATCACCGAAAAGCATAGTTCCTTGACCAGGAATTGCAACGATTGGGTTAATGCTTACTTTGTATAAGTCATCACGTTCTAGTTGAGTAGGATTCCATACCAACTTAGTAACACCGCGGATTTGTCCACGAGCAACACCAGCAGGAGAGAACCATGGATCAGCAACGTCATCTGTAGCAGCCATACAGCCAGCAACAGCACCAGAAGCACCGATGTTAACATATACGTCATTGTACTTATCATACACTTTAATAAGCGTAGAATCAAGTACTGCGTAAGTAGACTTAGTAATTGCATTACCCCAAGCTACAACCAAAGCGGCTGTAACATCTGCAGCTTCAGGTGAAAGACATACAACAGCGTCTTTACGTAATTCAGCAAGAGTAACAAGTGAATTAGCTAATGTAGGAGAAACAGATCCACCGATGATTAGATCGATATCAACTAATTCTTTATTAGCAAATACATTGTATGCAGTTTGTAACTCACCATCTGTAGGTGAATTGTCATCAAGACCACCAGTCATTGTTGCAGAGATAACAGTAGTATGACTATCCATTGCACCAGTAACAGCAGTAGACAAAGCGCCTGCTTGTGTAAGGTTTGTAGAACTGTGACCAGTCCACCATACCCATGCCGATTGAGCATTAAGTACGTCTTTGTAGTAGTTATTAGAACCGTTAGTTTTCTTAGCGTCTGCTAATTGAGAAACGTGAGCATAAATTTCCAACACTGTTCCGGCTGTACCAGAGATTGCACCAGTATCATCAGATACAACAACGTGTAATTCGTCGCTATTAATACTTAGGCCAGTTGCAAATGAAGATGTACCAGGAGCAGCAGAGAATAAACCTGCATGCGCCCAACCAGTGAAACCGCCACCAGCAGAACAGACTTCAACTTTAACAGCGTTACCTAATGCACCAGCATACTTTGCTGCCCATGTAGATCCTGCTGGAAAAGAGATCGATGCGTCGTAGTCGTCTTTGTTTTTAATCAAAGCGTTAGCTACACCGCCACCGGCGTCATCAGCGTTTAATTGCCCAGCCGCAGCTCGTACAACTCGTAGCGCTTGTGAGTACATTAGATAGTTTGCAGCAACCAAGAAAGACTTATTAGTAGTCGTATCTGGGGTACCAAATGTTGCTGTTAGTTCGGCTTCAGAACCAACTGTTACGATCTCTTCAACTGGACCCCATGCAAATGGACCGGCAAAAGCGCCAGTAGACGTTGATACGCCTGCTACAGTATTCGGAGCATCGATTTCATATGCCTTTACGCCAGGCGAGACTTGAAATGCCATACTTTCTTCCTCAAAAAGTTATTTTAATATGATTCATGATAAGGTTTATTCTCAATTGTAAGTATTTATACGTTATCATCTTTTAGGAGACTGTCCAGATGTCTCCTGTAAATTCTGTGTCTATCACTGGTCCATCATCTTCTACTTCATGACCTATAATACCAAATGGTAGCATGTCACTCTCTATCTCTGCCATTCTTTCTGAATACAACATATTTCTTAAATCTATGTCTGTCATCTCAAGAAAGAATGGAGTACTTGAATACCATCCAAACATAACTAGGTTCATAACTAGATCGTCATGCATACCAGGTAATGCTTCGTAAGATGATCCTCTAGCAGAGAATGCAGACAACTCTATAATAGTCTCTGCATCATTAATCTGAAGCTTTCCTTGTTCAATTAGATCCTTTATATTAGAACAACCAATACGTTTGATCTTCTTGTTCATTGTAACGCCAACGCCACCAGCCTTAATAGAACTCTCTACGTGAACGTTTTCATACTCTAGATCGTAATATAATCCATTACATACGACACTACCTGCATCATTATTCTCTATAATTGTATATGCATTGTTATATGTAGTGGCATATTTATAAAGGATATCAGGATACAATAATGGTGAGATCATATTATCTCTATATGTACATACCTGATTGAATGGTTGTTCTGTCACATCTATGATGTTAAATGTAGAGTAATCTTGTCCCCGTCCCTTAGCAACGTCTACAAACATAAGGTAGTTACGATCTTCTTTAGGCTTGACATACACAGAGATTCCATTCTGAGTGTATATAGGCTCTATAGATTGTAGAGCTAATAGCTTATCCGCATCTACTAATGTAGATCCAGAAGTAGTAACCATATTACCAAATTCTTGATCGAACTGAAGCTGAGAAGTGTTAGCAATAGTCTCTTGCTTCCAGGCCTCATCACGTCCAGGAACGTCCCACCAATCTACTCGGAATGGCTTAAAGTTATTAGTCTTCTGAACAGCACCTTCATATAGCTTATGGAATACGTTAGCAATACCATTACGTGTAGATGTAATGATTACTTTTGTATTCTTACCAGATGATATTACAGGGTATGTAGAAGTATAGAACTCTGCGTCATTCTCTACGAATGCAAACTCATCTAGGAACAGTACGTTGATAGACATACCACGAATAGATGAACCAGATGTAGCAGAAGCAATGATTCTTGAGTTGTTACTAAATTCAACTGAACCTTTGTTTAATGCCTTACATCCTGGCTGCAAGAAGAACGGAAGGTTCTCAAGCATCAATGTTATACGAGCAAGCATCTCACGTGCAGTTGATCCTTTGTTAGCAAGGATAGCAATAGTCTGTTCTGAATGAAATACAGCATACCATAGCAAATATGCCACAGATGAAATACTCTTACCAGATTGACGACATGCTAATACAATAGAGAATCTATTATCATTGAAGTGCTTGAACATATGTTCTTGATAATCATATAATTCAAAAGGAACAAGGCCTTCGTCTAAGTTGATTACTTTGAGATATGTTACTGCAAAGTATACAGGATCCTGCATACATCTAGCATATTCCTTTATGCTGTCTTCTGTCCATGCTTGTTGTATTCCGTCTCGTTTTACAAGAGGATTACCTAAATATGTATCATTCCTTTGGGTCATGTACGATCTCTTTCTCAGAGGATGCTGCAGCGTCTGCTAGCATACGTTGAAGATCGGTGGTAGATCCAACAAATAAATTGTTATTAGTTACACCTGTCTTTGGTGTGTCTGCTTCTTCCGTAGCTAATTCTTTCTTAGCCTTTTGCATTTTAAGGAGTCTATCATTCACGTCTGAAATATCTTTGATCAGTTTACCCAACACCTCAAACGATCTTGGGTGCTGCGTCTCTCTTGCTAATTCTAACATCTCTTCAATTGCTTCATTACCAGCGTTTATTAGCTTATAGTAATTAGACCGACTATATTCATAATCGGCTGCAATGTCAACGTCAGATTTAATCTTCGTCGAGGAAGTTAATTGTTTCGGTATATCCGTAATCATCATCTATCCCTGCGTCAGCTGGATTGGTTGTTGTGGTAGTAGTCACTACTGGAGATGTCTTTCCAGTCTCAGAAATACTAGTAATCGCTGTACGAATTGTAGCTTTCTCTTCATCTACTGGACCAAAGAAATTGATCTTCACATCAAAGTCTAAAGTATATATAATGGCTCTTCGAGAAGCGAAATCGCCCTCGTACTCATCAGACATAGCAACAGAAGTTAATGTAATGGGTACATCAGATTTAATCTCTGATAGACCAGGAATATTCTTTACCGTTACTGTATAAGAAGGCTGGAAGTATGGGATGATTTGTTCAATAATCTGAAGTCCATCGTCTTGTGTCTTAGTTAGAATGCTTAATTGAATACCAATTGTATATGGTGCTGCAACGTATGCTTTCTTACGCTTATTATTTTCTGTACCTGCCATCGAGAAATTAGATGTCTTTGGCAATTGACGAGTGGTGTCATATGCCATAGAGGTTATTTCAAAACTCATACGAGGTAGCTTTATTGCAAGAGATGTATTACGTAGATTAGAAGATTCCTCAAGGCGAGCAAGAAACTTCTGCTTTGGGCCGTATGCTAGAGGAACCTTTATCTGATCTTTTGTGTTACCAGCTGAATCTTTATGTATGATATGTATGTCATTAAACATGGTACCAAATACTGATACTAATCGTCTAATTGTTTGATGGTAGAAATGATTCTTATTAAACATTATAGTTCACCGAATGGATTGCTTTCTGCAAAATCTAGTATATCACTTCGCTCTGTATCAAACACATCATTCTTACTGAATGTATCACCAAATGAATCTGCTACCGATACTACATTCCATGCAGCAGTAGATGTAGATCCAATAATATTAATTCCAGCAGCAATACTATGTTGCTTGTTGTCTGAAGCCTTAATATGTGATATAATAGCAGTAGAAGTAGCAATATCAAACGATGCTACTTCACCAGTAATAACTGTTCCATCAAGAAGAGTCTGAGTGACAGGCTCTCCTACTGTGAAGTTAATACTATTAGAATTATCTACAACAAGTTTGAGTCCATAAGCAAATGTATTGTCTATGTTATCAATTACATCAATACCAGTATTTAAAGTCTCATTAGCATACTCAAACTTCTCAATACGGATCTTATATGTAGGCCATTGGCTTAATTGATAGAATGGTTGTTCGTGTTCTACATGTGCAATTTCAAACAATGAGTTAGAAAGAGGTAGATAAATTAGATCGCCTTCTGAAGGACGGTTTGAATTGATGAGGTTATTCTGTACACCAATCAACTGCTCCCATCTATAACGGGATACAACTAATGTAGCTTGGTCACGAATCTCTACACCAAACTTAGCGAATAGATCACCTTCGCCATCAAAGCCTTCTGGGTTTTCTATATACATTTCTATTTCATACGCTGCATCAAATTGTGACGCAATAGCTTCACCCATGATAGTATCATGATTTACAAGTGTTCGTGGGATGTATGTAACGTCCTGACCGTATATCTTTAAAGATTCAATCAGGAGGTCTTCATATAACATCTGCTCAGATCGCACTTTAGGCGAGAAGAAAACATTAGTAGCCATTTCAATTACCCTATCATAAAGTCGATTGGTTCTTCATAATTCACTTGCATGTACTCACGGATAAGTCTAATCTCTTCCGTGGCATCATCATACAACTGACGACCATTCATTGTAACTCCACCAGGTAATTGCATACCCTCAAACTTAATAAGGTTAGAACCCCATTGTTGTTTGATAAGAGCTGTAGAATATTGCTTTAAGAATAAGTCATTATATACAGATGAATATGTATCAGGATCCACAAGAGTATAGGCTTCTGCTACAATATAGCTTCCTTCCTTTACTTCTGTACCCCATTGTACTTCAATATATAGTTTGTTCTGATGACGGTTATAACGAACGCCTTCAGCTGAACCCATACGATGTTGCATCATAGCACGATTCTGTTGAGACATTTCATACTCGGCAATAGTACCACCAGTCTGGAAGTCTTTCATAGTTTGTGCCATAACCTGCCAGCCATCAGAACTCCAACTGCTTGAAGCGAATCCAAGCGGAAGGATCTTAACGATAGAAGTTACTGCGTCTGATATAGTAATATACTTATTAGTAATATCAGCTGCAGTTACTTGATGCTTTATGTAAGTCTTTACAATAGCATCTGAATGATACTCTTGATAATACTGTAATGCTTCATCTATTCGATCAGAAACCTGATCATCATCTACGTTAATTTCAATGACAGGTGCACCGAGTCTGCGTAGACAATATTCAATAAGTGTAGCACGTGATGTAGGAGCTGCCATGTGTAAATTCTCGTGTTGTTCTATTATGCCTTATTTATACGAACTTGTTTATCACTCTGGAGCCGGAGCCCAAGGCATATCGTTCTCAGCAACAGGTGATGTAGACTCATCCAATCCCTTCTGGATCTGTGCATTAACATGCTCTTCATATGAACCAGTAACTTTAGCCTGAATCCAACCAAGGACCTGAGCTTCTGTTAATGATGCAAACGTAGTAAAGCTAGCACCGATAGTTTCTGTTGGGAATGGTGTAGCACCTGAAAATGTACCTACATTTCCATCATCGTCTGTGCCTATCTTCTTCCAATAGGTTTGAACGATAACGTCTGCTGTAGATGCCACTGTTTTTGTTTTAAGGGAAGTAACTTCCCATGTGTATGTAATAGCCATATTATACTCCTAAATATTAGCTTAGTTTAAAATTAATTTAATAACGATCCTGCACTATTGTATATCTTAGTACGTTGGTTTTGTTTAGTAACTTTATACTCATCAATAGTCGATGCTGAAGATGAGTTAGCTGCTGAAACACCGTCAATATAATTAGTACGCACTATATAAGCGGCGTTGCTGTGATTATATGTGATCCAACCAGACCCAGAAGTCCATCCGGATGCGGTGTTATCGTATATTGTTACTGATAGTGTAGTGGGGGATTGTAGGTGATAAGTTGCGCCACCCCCACGTAACCATACACAATGCTGCTGTGTATGGTTAACGAATGCAATTTTAGCAACTATTGTAGAGTAAGTCTCGCCATGATAGTTCACATGGTATCCGGTAGTCATACCACCCCATCCACCTACACGGATAGAATAGTCAAGGGTCAATCCACCTTTATGAGTTGATGTATTCCATGTAGAAGGTGCGGTCTCAGAATAACTACGATATATCTGAACGTTAGTTAAACCACTACTATTTGCACCACCAATCACTACTGGGTAGAACTTATCAGCGTCACCGTTTACAGTGAAGTCTCGTTTGATACCTGCGCCATATAGATCTATATAATGTCTACCATCAAGCGTATCAGCATCAAGGCCGGAACCTGATCCGTCATTATTTGCACCCCATAATGTGCCTTGGGGTGTAGATGAAATAGATCCCGTAGCAGCAATCGTGCCGGCAGTAGTTAATGTATTCAGGTGTGAATTAGACGCGGCATTAGTATAGTATGCTGTATTATCTGAATCGTAGAATATAGGAGCACGCAATCCAGTCACACCAGTTACTACACCACCAGCTGCTATTGTAAGTCTAGCAGGCATTGTAGTCTCTGTACCAACTGGACCTAGATTACCGTTTACACTAGCAGGAGTTCTGAATCTGATTTCACCATATGAACTATAGATATCAAACTTTTCTGAACTTCTATGATCGTAAACAATGCCTGCTCTTTGGCTTGTGCCATGTGCCCACATCCAACCAAAAGAACTATCAGCACCTGTAGATCCATCCAACCAGTTACCATTATGATTCACAAAGTTTAATTGTTGATTACCGGCTGTATCATATGAGGTTTGCATTCTCATAATATACTCATCTACGCCAGCATGGTTATAGTCATTAGGACTAGTTGGACCAGAGACATGAAGTCTAGAATCGGGTGTTGATGTACCGATACCCAAATATCCGTTATGATCCAAATACATCTTAGGTGTTGACCAGTTAGCAGACCCACTTTTACTTGTATGCCACTTTATCTGATGATCTTCAGTGGCAGCAGTACCTACAGTCTGCCAATGACCTGCATATATAGCTAAGTCACTACCATAGGACCTAATCATCCCATCATAACCGTTAACTATACCTAGCTCCAAACTTTGGTAGTTGTTAGTGCCACCTACCCTGATCCCTCCGATTCCATTCGCTCCGCCTGCACCTACCAGCACATTTAATTTTGTGGCTGGAGCAGTTGTTCCTATACCAACTTTGCCGTCATTCAAAATAGCAAAGAGAGTATTACCATATGCATCCAAATGGCCGTCGTTAATGCGTAATCCACCACCATCAGTAAGAATAGTAGGGTACGCGTTAGACCCGGTCTTATCGAAGAATATGGTAGGACTGCCGCCTCTTATCGTCAAAGAGCCGCCGGCTGACGTGTCTGAAATGCTCATTGTAGGTTTTAGTGTGCTAATACCGTTAGGTCCAACTGTAAGCTTAGAAGTTGGTGCAGTATTACCAATACCTACCTTGCCATCACCTCTAACCATCAGGGCTGTGCTAGATGTACCTGTTCGTACTTCAAATGCTTTCTGCGTAGATGTAGAACCTGCAGTAATTACTAATGCACCAAAACCAGAGGTATGTGTATTTTCGAATCGACCTGCCCAATCACCGCTCTGACCACCTTTCACTTGTAACAATGCTGAACCAACATCAGTACCCACAATTAAGTTTGTAGTTACAGTAAGAGGCTTAAGACTTGTATTCAATGCAGAGGTAAATGTCATGGCTGAGTCGCCGTTGTGTATTCCCCCAACACCTATTTGTACACCCGATGAACCTGTAAAGTACAACGTCCCACGGTTACCAACCAGACCATAGCCTGATAATCTAATTTCATCTGTGGCTACTGTATTATTAGCGGGACTGAGTCCTTGCAGTAATAGAGAGCCATCCATTGTATCATCAGTATCAGAACGCAAGAAATTAGCACCCTGGATACCATCTACTGTATCAGCATCTAAGCCTG
>Ga0308002_1000452_pt1 | contig 15537 bp, 19 predicted proteins | sample Neamet34_FD_203148 | JGI IMG/M metagenome (GOLD analysis project Ga0308002, IMG submission 203148) | Marine microbial communities from water near the shore, Antarctic Ocean - #34 | ecosystem: Environmental > Aquatic > Marine > Unclassified | place: Southern Ocean | collected 2014-06-06
CTCACGTTGAGTCTTTTCGACTAATCATAAGGATATTGGGACATTATATCTTATATTTGGAGCTTTTTCTGGTATGGCTGGAACCGCCTCTAGTATGTTAATTAGACTAGAGTTATCTACCCCCGGAAGTATGTTGGGGGATGACCACTTATACAATGTAATCGTAACTGCGCATGCTTTATTGATGATATTTTTTATGGTTATGCCTATTTTAATCGGAGGATTTGGTAACTGGTTTGTGCCAATTATGATTGGGGCCCCCGATATGGCTTTCCCCAGACTCAATAATATTAGCTTTTGGTTATTGCCCCCAAGTTTATTGCTGTTAGTGGGCTCTATGTTTATAGAACAGGGGGCAGGCACAGGTTGGACCCTATACCCCCCTCTATCTAGCATTCAGGCCCACTCAGGGGGGGCTGTAGATATGGCTATTTTTAGTCTTCACTTAGCTGGTTTATCTTCTATATTAAGCTCCATCAACTTTATTACAACTATATTAAACATGAGGGTTACAGGCATGACTATGCACAGATTGCCCCTATTTGTATGGTCCGTTCTTATAACGACCATACTACTATTACTCTCTTTGCCCGTTTTAGCCGGAGCTATAACTATGTTGTTGACTGATAGAAATTTTAATACTACTTTTTTTGATCCTGCGGGGGGGGGTGATCCTATTCTATTTCAACATCTATTCTGATTTTTCGGGCACCCAGAAGTGTATATACTTATATTGCCGGGATTTGGTATAGTGTCCCAAATTATCCCATCATATTCAGCTAAACAGCATATATTTGGTTATTTGGGGATGGTTTACGCCATGATATCTATAGGTATACTGGGCTTCATAGTGTGGGCCCACCATATGTTCACAGTGGGCATGGATGTAGATACTCGAGCCTATTTCACAGCTGCCACTATGATAATAGCAGTTCCCACAGGAATTAAGATATTTAGCTGGTTAGCCACTATTTATGGGGGAAAGTTTAAATTAGATACCCCCATGTTGTGATCAATAGGCTTTGTTTTTCTGTTTACTTTGGGAGGACTAACTGGGGTAATATTAGCCAATAGCTCCTTAGATGTTATGTTGCATGATACCTATTATGTGGTAGCTCATTTTCACTATGTGCTATCTATGGGGGCTGTATTTGCGATATTTGGGGGATTTTACTATTGATTTGGTAAAATCTTAGGGTTTAAATATAATGAATTATATGGGAAGATTCACTTCTGAACTATGTTTATAGGGGTAAATTTAACTTTCTTCCCCCAGCACTTTTTGGGGTTAGCAGGACTACCTAGAAGATACTCGGATTTTGCTGATGCCTATCAAGATTGAAATTTAGTGAGTTCTTGTGGGTCTATTATATCCTTAGTAGGAATTATGTGATTTGTATTTATAATATACGAAGCCCTATACTATGAGCGCCCATATATTAGCGAGAGTAGCACTTCTTTAGAGTGAGTATTAAGCTCTCCTCCCACATTTCATACTTATGATGAGCTACCCTATGTAGCGCTCTGAGGAGAGCGCCTAAAGGAATACTCAATTCACTAAGCTATTTATGATATAACATTACAAATTGATATATTTAGGCTCGCTAGAAGGGGGAGTGCCCCTTTGACCTTGGGGGGTTTATAAGGCAGAGTATTCCTTTAATACATGCTAGGATAGTTCTCCTAAGAACTATCCCCATTGGTGAGGACATGAAGAGGCCCACCGCCTCTTCGTCGTATTAATATAGGTAAGATATAGGCTTACCTGGTTGAAGATGCGTAGTATAACCACACTTTCACTGTGACACCGGGAAGTCATTTGGCAGCAGTAGAGAATATTGTGCAATAAGTAATAGCTTGACACAGGGTTATACACTAAGGTCTGTCTAACTAAGTGCCAGCAGACGCGGTTAAACTTGGGGACCAAGTTTTTATATAACATTAGGCGTTAAAGTATGTAGTGAACCAGAGGTTATATTATAAATAGGTGGGAAGAACACCTTGGGAGCGGTAGAATGCTTGAATCAAGGGAGGAAACTCGAAAGTTAAGACTGCCCACCCCCTAAATAAACGACTCTTTAGTCATGTGATACGAAAGCTCGGGAAACAAACAGGATTAGATACCCTGGTAGTCCTTGCCCTAAATTTGCACAACTCCTGTTAAAGGAAATAACCTTGTTGTATGCCTGAATACTACGATCGCAAGATTTAAACTCAAAAGGCTTGGCTGTTCACTGATCCTATCAGAGGAGCGTGTAATTTAATACGATGATCCGCGTGTAACCTTACCTTCCCTAGAAAGCGTTAACCCCGCAGGTGCGTTTCCGGCATTGCATGGCCGTCGTCAGGATAATTATAAATATTATTCTCAACCCTATTAAGGACTAAGTCAGGTGGCATGGTCTCTATGGGAGGGGACACTATGCGCTACAGTTTTCTGGTCAGTTTAAACCAGAAGGCGGATAATGTCTGAAATGACAATATAAAGTAGGATTTGATAGTAATCAGGAAGTAGGGCGTCCTGGTGAATATTCATCCAGTGTTAGCACAAATCGCCCGTCGTCCCCCTCAAGTTAAGAAGTAAAAAAGGGGAGCCCATGGGCCCTCCCCATTTACTTCTTTCGAGAATGGGTAAGTCGTAACATAGTAGGGGCACGGGAACGTGCCCCTGTTTCTTTGATCCCGAGGAACTTTTTAGTTAAACAGCGTGCCTGCCTCAGCTCTATTTTTACTTTCCAACTCTTCAATGCAGCTGGTGATACTTCTAGTTTCTAGTATTTTAAAGATATTAGCTATAATAGTACCTTTACTGGTAGCTATAGCTTATCTAACTTTGGCAGAAAGAAAGGTATTAGGCTATATGCAAGCTCGTAGAGGGCCTAATGTGGTGGGGATCTATGGGATGTTGCAACCACTAGCGGATGGCGTTAAACTATTCTCGAAAGAAGTCGTTATTCCAAACCACGCCAATCTAGTGGTTTTTACTATAGCTCCCATACTATCTTTAACATTAACCCTATTGGCCTGGGGGGTTATACCCTTTAATGAGGGGGTTGTGTTAGCTGATATAAGTGTGGGGATTATATATATATTTGCTATTAGCTCTATGGGTATCTACGCAGTGTTAATGTCTGGCTGAGGGAGTAATTCTAAATATGCTTTTTTGGGGGCTGTCCGGGCTGCGGCCCAGATGATTAGCTATGAAGTGTGTATAGGACTAATTTTAATATCAGTAATATTGTGTGCAGGAACTCTTAATCTTACTCAAATAGTGTTAGCTCAAACTGAGATTTGGTATTTTGTTCCCCTATTTCCAGCTGCCCTCATGTTTTTTGTCTCAGCTTTAGCTGAGACTAACCGAGCCCCCTTTGATCTTACTGAGGGGGAGTCTGAGTTAGTCTCAGGCTATAATGTAGAATATTCGGGTATGTCTTTTGCCCTATTCTTTTTAGCGGAATATGGGCACATTATTTTGATGAGCTGTTTAATAAGTTTATTGTTTTTGGGGGGCTGGCTTCCACTTCAAGCAACACTGGGCATGGTGTGCTTGGCCATTAAAACTTCCCTAATAGTCTTTATATTTGTATGAGTACGAGCCTCATTCCCCAGAATGAGGTATGACCAGTTAATGTATCTGCTCTGAAAGTCATATTTACCTTTGAGTTTAGGTGTGGTCACACTAACTTCTTCATTATTATTAATATAGAAAACAAAGAGGCCCCACAAAGCTCAAACATGGAATCTCCCAATCAGCTCTTTCGTGTAAGAACCCAACACCCCTTATTATCTATAATTAATGGGGTGTTAGTAGATCTCCCGACTCCTGTCAATATTAGCTATCTGTGGAACTTTGGTTCTTTATTGGGGGGCTGTTTAATTATACAAGTAGCTACGGGCATCTTTTTAGCCATGCACTATTGCTCTGATGTCAGCTTAGCTTTTAATTCAATTGCTCATATATTAAGAGATGTTAATAGTGGGTTTATATTAAAATACATACATGCTAACGGGGCCTCTTTATTCTTTGTGTGTGTCTATATACATATCGGCAGAGGGCTTTATTATGGAAGCTACATGAAAAAAGATGTATGAAACATAGGAGTTGTGATTTTCCTAATTATGATAATAACGGCTTTTTTGGGTTATGTCCTGCCCTGGGGACAAATGTCTTTTTGGGGGGCCACAGTTATTACTAACTTTTGCTCCGCTATACCCTATGTCGGCACTGACATAGTGCAGTGAGTGTGGGGGGGCTTTAGTCTGTCTAACGCCACCCTTAATAGGTTTTACTCTTTACACTATTTATTACCTTTTATTCTAATCGGGTTAGTTATACTTCATATTATTTCTTTACACTCTTACGGGTCTAATAATCCTTTGGGGGTGCCTTCAGCTGTGGATAAAGTGGCCTTTCATATATATTATACTTATAAGGATTTATTCGGGTTACTTATGTTGGGGGCTATACTAGTAGCTGTGAGTTATTTTCTACCCAATTTGTTAGGTGATCCTGAAAATTTTATCCCAGCCAACCCTCTGGTTACCCCGGTACATATACAGCCTGAGTGATACTTTTTATTTGCTTATGCAATACTAAGGGCCGTTCCCAATAAATTGGGAGGAGTATTAGCTTTAATAGCTAGTATATTAGTCTTATTTATCATACCTTATATTAATACTAGTAAATTAAGAGCCCTAACTTTTAAGCCCTTTTCTAAATTAGCCTTTTGATTTTTAGTGGCTAATTTTGTATTATTAACCTGGTTGGGGGCTAACCCCGTTGAAGACCCCTATATTTTACTGGGCCAGGGGTCGTCCTTATTATATTTTTTATATTTCTTAATTATTATACCTTTTTTAGGGTTGTTAGAAGGTTACCTATTAAAAATAAGCAGGTAAAAATGCTTTAAGTATATGGCTGTACTATTAATAGTTATCTCTTTAATATTAATCGGATCTGGTTTGAGTGTAATTTCTACCCCCAATCCAATATATGCCGTATTATGGTTAGTTATATCTTTTATCAATGCTGCCATTCTATTCATTTCTATCGGGGCAGATTACATCGGCCTAATCTATATAATTGTCTATGTGGGGGCTATAGCTATACTATTTCTATTCATTATTATGTTAATTCAAGTGCCGAGTAACCCCGAAATAAAGGATAACTCTCATTTTTTGTTTATTAGCATAGGCATAGTGTGGATGTTATCCGGTATATTAATAACCCAGGACCCTGGGTTATTTAACCCTTGTCTTGGCCCCACATCCATCTCCCACAGTATGAATTATACCTCAAATGTTATTCTAATTGGCAGGGATCTATACACTACTTATTCCGACTTACTTATTATAGCTAGCCTAATACTATTAGTTTCCATGGTGGGCGCAATACTGTTATCTAGGCCGTCTCAACTTACCACCAAAGGAGCAAGGTAATATGTTAATTAGTACTTTATTGTGGAGTATCAGAGTCTTCTTATTCTTCTTAGTGTTAGTGGGGCCCTCTCTATAGTTATACTTTTTTCTTCATACTTATTTTCAAATAAAGCCCCCGACACAGAAAAAGTGTCTGTGTATGAGTGTGGGTTTGATCCTTTTGATAACCCGGGGTCCCCCATATCAGTCAGGTTTTTCCTAATTGGGATTTTATTCCTTATATTTGACCTAGAGATATCCTTTTTATTTCCATGGGCAACCGCTTTCGGGGGCCTCCCCATATTGGGGGGATGGTCTTTTTGGGTGGTTATTACATTTCTTTTTATATTAACTTTAGGCTTAGTGTATGAGTGGGTAGAGGGGGGATTAGAGTGGGACTCCCCCAATTAACTATCAATAGTGATCTACTTGTTATTATCAACTACTATCTTACTTATTGGGATCTTAGGTATTGTCTTAAACCGAAGTAGTCTAATTATTATGTTAATGTGCATAGAGCTGGTATTGTTGGCAGCTGCTGTATTATTCTTATTTGAGGCCGTAGTGTTGGGTAACATTTATGGTCAAATATTTGCGATTATGATCCTCACTGTAGCAGCTGCTGAGTCTGCTATAGGACTAGCCATAATAGTTAATTATTACCGGTTAAGGGGCACTATATCTATCAGAGCCCTTAACCTCTTAAGAGGTTAAGGGCTCTGATTCTATCTCGTACTGGATCCCACTTCATGGACAGGGTGCAAGTGAGAATGAACACTCTAACTAATATCTGATGAGATGTATCCGAGCCCTATCAATTGGGGTTCCAAGATGCTGCAAGCCCGGTTATGGAGGAGATATTGTTTCTGCATAATCAAGTAATGTTTATACTTATTATTATTATAACGGCTGTATTATGGCTAATCATTAAGGGGTTGACGGGCAAGGCCTATCACCGCTATCTTATAGAAGGGTCTACAATAGAAATTGTATGAACTATTATCCCTGCTATAGTTTTAGTATTTATAGCCTTCCCCTCTTTAAGGCTACTATATTTGATGGACGAAGTAATAGACCCCTCAGTTACAATTAAGGTTATTGGCCATCAGTGGTACTGGTCTTATGAATACTCTGATTATTCTAATAACATTGAGTTTGATTCTTATATGGTACCCGCCAGTGATTTGGAGCCGGGTTCCCTTAGACTTTTAGAAGTAGATAACCGAGTAGTTGTGCCGGTCAATACTTATATTCGAGTGTTAGTTACAGGAGCAGACGTATTACACTCTTTTGCTATACCCTCATTAGCTATTAAGATGGATGCTATCCCAGGCCGGTTAAATCAAACTGGCTTCTTAGTTAAGAGGCCCGGCGTGTTTTACGGACAGTGTTCTGAGTTATGCGGAGCCAATCACTCTTTTATGCCCATTGTAGTCGAGGCGGTTAGCATGAGCAAGTATTTAAATTGAATCTTATAATTTTAAACCCTATAAGACCGCCGGTCTGTTTTTATGCCCCACCTAGAAGTAACTGCCTATATTACTCAATACAGTTGAACACTTGTTACGCTTTTAATTATTTATAGTATTATTAGCTTGCTTATTTTACCAAGCATTCATGGAAATTTGAATATAAGAACTAGACTAGAGAGAGAAAAAGATAATCTGGTTAAAGGTAAATTAGGAGAAAAAGACAGGTCGACTGCTCTGCTATTCCTGTTATTAAAATAGATGTGTTATTTACCATGAATGCTTCTTTCTTTGATCAATTTAATGTAGTTAATATATTTGGGGGAGTAACTAATTCCTCTTTTATTATGTTACTTTTAACAAGTTTTACACTAATAATTAGTTACTCCATTTATGTGGTGGCCGGCGGGGGCTTGGCCGTAAAGGCAGGCCACCACATGGTCCCGTCCAGGACTCAGTCAATTCAAGAAATAGTTTATACCCATTTTTTGGGCTTAATCCAAGATTCAACTGACGGGTTAGGCGCGTGCTATTTTACTTTTATTATTTCTTTATTTGTGTTTGTAGCCGGGCTAAACGTGCTAGGGCTGTTTCCTTATGTGTTTACCCCAACTGCTCACGTACTTATTACTTGCGGGTTAAGTTTTTCTATCATTATAGGGGTTACTACCTTGGGAATTATAAGATTTAGGGGGGATTATCTGTCTATTATGATGCCTAGCGGGGCCCCCTTATACTTAGCCCCCCTTTTAGTAATCATAGAAACTATTAGCTATATTAGTAGAGCTATTTCCCTGGGAGTAAGATTAGCTGCTAATTTGTCTGCAGGACATCTTTTATTTGCCATATTGGCAAGCTTTAGCTATATGGCGATTAAGGGGGGTATGCTTGTATTTAGTTTGGTTCCCCTAACAGTCATGATACTAATAACCTTGTTAGAAATTGCTGTAGGCTTAATTCAAGCTTATGTGTTTTGTTTATTAACCTCTATATATATTAGTGGCGCTTTGAGCCTACATTAATAGTGTTCTATTAAATTTATTATATGAGCTCTTGTTATCACCCCTATCACTTAGTAAGTCCCAGTCCCTGGCCCTATTTAGGGGCCGTGGGCGCTTTGTTAACCACCACAGGCTCTGTTTGTTATTTTCACTACAGCCTCACTTTTATTTTGTTTTTGGGGTTGTTGCTCCTTGTTTTAACCTTTATATTTTGATGAAGAGATATTATTAGAGAGTCTACTTTTGGGGGGTATCACACTCAGGTAGTTAGGGGGGGCCTAAGGTACGGCATGATACTGCTAATTACTTCAGAAGTGTTGTTCTTTGTGGCCTTCTTCTGGGCCTATTTCCATAGTAGTTTGTCTCCTGCCCCGGTATTGGGGTCTCTGTGGCCCCCTATTGGAGTAGAAACATTAAATCCGTTTGGTGTGCCCTTATTAAATACTGCAATTCTCCTAAGCTCTGGTGCTACTTTGACTTGGGCACACCACGCTTTAATTAATGGAGAAAGGTTAGAAGCTATTAAAGCTCTAAGTGGCACTATAATATTGGGAGTGCAGTTTACTGCTTTGCAGTATTTAGAGTATCTCTGGGCCCCCTTTACTATTGGGGACTCTGCTTATGGCTCTACCTTTTTTGTAGCTACAGGATTTCATGGTATACACGTTATTATAGGAACTCTATTTTTAGCTGTTTGTCTAAGCCGTTTGATTAAATACCACTACACTCGGCATCACCACGTTGGCTTTGAAGCAGCTAGCTGATATTGACACTTTGTGGATGTTGTGTGACTATTTTTATATTTATGTATATACGTTCACGGCTCCTAAACACTATTAAGATAGTCTCATCTCAAGGCTAATAGCAGGGTCGACTAATGTTAAGTCCCCAGGCTCATAATCTGGTTATATAGGTTCAATGCCTATCCCTGCATCTACCCCTTTACAATACATATAGTTCTAACGATGAGACTATCTTAATAGTGTAAGAAGAATATTACAAGTGCCTAATTAAAGAGGTGCCAATAAAGCTCAAAACTAGGCTAGGCACTATCCCCAGTAGAAGTATATTGAATATAAGGGGGAGCTGTCCATGAAGCTCCCTCCTATTTATGTCCCTAGAAAATAAGATATGGGGAGACGGCTGCCCAAAACAAACCCGGCTATATAAATACAAAGAATAAATAGCTGAGATAACCATACTAGAAGCAGTAAATACCCCTAAGGACACACTTGTAGAATAAGCGGCCACTAGGGATAAAAACTCCCCCACAAAATTGCAACTCAGGGGAATTGCGATATTTGCTAGTGTTAAAATCATAAATAACACGGAGAATAGAGGCATAGCTATAGCTATGCCTCTATAATACCTTATTAACCGGGTATGATGCCTATTATAAAGTAAAGTTACAGCGATAAACAGGGCCGGACTAACTACCCCGTGAGCTATCATTAAGAACACTGAGGCTATTAAGCCCTCTAGGGTGTGAGTAAATAGCCCAATAGTAACTATCCCCATATGCGCTACTGAAGAATAAGCTATTAGCCGCTTTATGTCTACTTGCCTGCAAGTAGACATACTTCCATATATAACTGCAATTAAAGACAAGGTTAGTACAAGGGGAGCTAAATACTCTGCGGCTTCGGGAAATAGTGGTCAAGAAAATCTAATGAATCCGTAGCCCCCTAGCTTTAAAAGTATACCAGCTAAAATAACTGAGCCAGCTACGGGGGCCTCGACATGAGCTAAAGGTAATCATATATGGAAGGGAACCATAGGAATTTTCACAGCCAGACTAAGAAAAAACCCCCCAAATAATCAAATTTGGGGGTAAAAGGTTATACTAATATTCATTAGAGATAGATAATCAGTAGTGCCAGTTATTCTATAAATATAGGCTATACTTAAGAGCATTAATATAGACCCAGCCAAAGTATAAAAAAAGAAATAATAGGCAGCCTTAATTTTATCTATACGAGTACCTCAAACTCCTATCATTAAGAACATCGGTATTAATACCCCCTCAAATAGTATATAAAAGACTAATAAGTCTAGAGTGGAGAATACCCCAACTAACAAAAACTCTATCACTAAAAGAGTAAGCAAAAACTCTTTAATCATAAAAGTTATGCTATCTCAACTTATTAGTATACAAATGGGGATTAGTAAAGCAGTTAGTATTACAAAAAATATAGAAACCCCATCAACGGCGAAAAGTAATATATAATTTCCCAAGCTTAAGCTTATTGTGTGTTGGAAGTGAGCTTCCTGATGGAAGCTCACTAATAGCAATATAGATAAGGAAAAAGTTATAAGAGACCACTTTAATGTTTGTCGACGTAAAGTTTTAAGGTCCTCCCTTGAAGTGAGGATTACTGTCAGTATACCAGTTAAGATGGATAGGGCTATAAGGATAAGTACCATGTTTAATGGGATAATAAATATACAGAACTAGACGCCCCTATCAATATTAGTAAAACATAATTATATAATACTCCAGATTGTAAGTTACTTAGCTGTTGGGCTTTATGGATAAAAAAAAGAGATAGCCCAAAAGGCCCCAGGATTTCTAGTATGCCCCTGTCTATAACCCTATAAGACACTGTGTGTCCGAACTCTCAAAATAGGTTAGATACATAAGTGTGAGCTATTACATTAAATCCTCAAGCATTAAAGAGGTACTCGTAATACTTGCGCATACGGGGACGATATAGACAAGAGGCAGAGATCTTACCCGAAAGGGCTCCCCCGATCCCCAGGATACTTAATAATACAGGCAATAGAGATACCATAGTTGGTACTATGGGAACAGGGTATATACCGCAGGAAAAAATAATATTCTTAAATAAGTAACCCACTACGATACTTCCGATCCCGAGCAATAATAGAGGCCCGGTCAACCCCCAATTTCCCTCTTGAGATTGAGTGTTAGACAAAACTAGGTTAGTATTAATAAAAAAAGTTAGGTACATTAATTTAAAAGAATATAAGGCTGTCAAGAAGGCAGTAAGGGCGGCTAGTCAGTATACAGATACAACTCAATAACTATTATAGGTTAATTCTAGCATTAAATCTTTAGAGTAAAATCCAGATAAATAAGGAAACCCCGCCAAGGATAAAGAGCCAACTAACATTAAGATATAAGTCAAGGGTAAAGCTACCACGGCCCCTCCCATTTTTCTCACATCCTGTTCGTCTAATAGGGCGTGTATCACCGACCCTGCCCCCAAAAACAGTAAAGCCTTAAAAAAGGCATGGGTTAACAAGTGGTACAGGGCGCTGGCACAACTAGTTCCTGCTATCATCACCATATATCCTAATTGACTACAAGTAGAATACGCGATAACTCTCTTGATATCTGATTGTACTAACCCTACTGTAGCTGCAAAAAAAGCAGTTAAAGATCCTATCAGAGCTATTATGATAGTGGCGATAGGAGAGTGGTCAAACAGAGGAGCAGATCTGATTATTAAAAATACTCCCGCAGTTACCATAGTAGCAGCATGTATAAGGGCCGACACGGGGGTCGGCCCTTCCATAGCATCGGGTAGCCACGTGTGTAACCCCAGCTGGGCAGACTTACCTATAGCTCCAATCGTTAAAAATACGCATATCCAAGTTATACTGGGGGAAGGGTGAACTAGTGGGAATATCCCGCTGTAATCTAAGACCCCAAACTCCTTTCATATTAATATTATAGCTAATATAAGTCCTATGTCCCCTATTCTATTAATTAGCATAGCCTTAATGGCTGCTTTATTAGCTTGAATTCTAGTGAATCAAAAATTAATAAGTAGATAGGAACATAATCCCACTCCCTCTCACCCTATAAATAGTTGTAAGTAGTTACTACTAGTGACTAATATTAACATAAAGAAGGTAAATACAGATAAATAGCCCATAAACCGAGGTAGGTGGGGATCTTCCACCATATAACTAGTTGAATAAATATGAACTGCCCCACTTATAACTGTAATTACTAGTAACATAATAGAGGTAATACCGTCATATTGTAGTCCAAAATTAACTAGGGTTATTCACCTAGCTATATCTAAGTACACTGTTGACCCATTAAGTAAAGTCTCATAAAGTATCAAAAATGAAAGAAGAGCGCTAACCAAAATCCCCAAAGAAGACATTATTCCCGCTCCTTTCGCGCCCAAGTAACGTCCCCCAAATCCGGCTCCAACTGCACTAAATAGGGGTAATGTTATTATAAGTAAATACATATTGTAATTTACACAACCCCCAACTCCCCTCGGGATCCAAATTCTTAGTTTAATCTTATATTATAACCAAGTGTACTAGTTGTAATAGTGTATTAGGACACAGTATCACAGTTATTATAATATATAGACTTCCCCCCATCAATAGGGCCTTACTGAGATTTACCTTAGGATAATCCCCCCTTAGTACTTTAGTTATAGTAAAGAGAGAAGAGCGGGGTTGATAAAATATTATTTTAATAATTCGTAAGTAATACACCCCCGATACTACTGAAAAAGCCAGGGCTATTAGGGCACTCACGTAATAGCCCTGATTTATAGCGGCCACGACAATATACCATTTAGTTAGAAACCCCGCCAATGGTGGTATCCCAGCGGCAGACAGTAAGCCTACAGCTAAAGTCAGACCCAGAATAGGAGTAACTCTATATATAGCTCCCAATTCTATGATTGAGTCTTTATCTAAAGCTGTGGTCAATATTATTGACCACAGCAAGATTTGAGTTAGTATATAAGCTACCATGTATACTATACTAGCTTGAATACTAACTATATCACCTATAGCTAGCCCTAATAAGATAAACCCCATGTGGCCAATACTGCTATAAGCTAATAATCTTTTTATGCGAGTCTGGTTTAAGGCCCCGATGGCTCCTACAATAATAGAAAGTAGAGCAGCTATAAACAGGGCCTTATTATATAGCTCCAATTGTACTATAACAAATAATACTCCTAGTTTAGGCAACACGGATAAGAGGGCCGCCACTCAGGTGGCGGCCCCTCCGTAAACATCTGGGGCCCACACATGAAACGGGGCTGCAGATACTTTAAATAACAGGGCCACAGTAACTAATAAAAATCCTGCTGATAAAGAATAAGAGAAAGAACTACTCATTATTAGTGTTATCTCCACCCCCCCAATAGATCTATATATAAGAGCACAACCAAATAAAAAAAGTCCTGAAGAGAGGGCCCCCAATACAAAGTACTTTAAGCCAGCTTCAGCAGCTTTTAGAGAATTCTTATTATAAGCCACTAAAATAAACATACATAGAGTTTGCATTTCTAGGGCCAGATAAAGAGAAATCAGGTTAGTTGAAGATACTAACAGTAAATTACCTAATATAACCAGTAAGATAAGGGGGGGGGAGGATCTATGATGGGGGGTGCCCTCTAACATTAGCAATATGGCCAGCCCCCCTAATATGACTAATAATTTAAATAGGCCTACATACGTGACGGGGCCGTATAATAAGCAGGCTCCGGCGATCACAACTAATAATCCGAGTTGAGATAATTTAAGAGTGGGATAATAGAGACCGTATACTAATATTATTAATATGATAGCCCCTAAGAGGAATTCCATGGGGTTTATTTGCCCTAACACCCCCCCCCTCTTACTTTGCGGCAGCCAGTAGTTAAGGGATCGATGGGGCCTTGCAGCCGAGCATCGTTAATCCCATTCCTTGCGTACTAGGGATTAGGGAGAATAAGACTACACACTGTAGATAGAAACCGAACTGTGTCACCACGTTCTGAACTCAAATCATGTACGGTTTTAATGGTCGAACAGACCAACCCTGGGGACCTTCTGCAGCACCAGGACACCGCAATTCAACATCGAGGTCGCAAACATTGTCCTCGATAAGAACTCTCCGACAATATTACGCTGTTATCCCTGCGGTAGCTTTTATCCGTTTTCGATATAATTATTGATTAATTATATCGGGTCAGTATCACCCACTACTAGTGTCAGTTAGGGGTGTCCCCCGCACTGTTAGGCTAGTGAGATTTCTATAACACCTTAAGTTCGCCTTCGTTTCTTATTCAAAGGTAGTCGCCCCAACTAAACTGTCTTACCGGCACTTAAAATAGTTGGTGATTAAATTACAAAGTAAGCCTTATTACCAACTATTTATGCCGGTATCCAGTAAAGCTCGACAGGGTCTTTTCGTCTTACAGTGTTTACGTAGTATCTTCACTACAATTATAATTTCATTGGCTTTCTTCTTGAGACAGTAAGATCCTCGTGATCCCGTTCATACCCGCCAACAATTAATTGGCTATTTATTGTGCTACATTATTACGGTCAGAGTTACCGCAGCCATTTAGCTGGGTTTAGCTAAAGATGTTAATCTTTAGTTTCACTATACAGCCATCGGGCAGAATTCACCCCCTATACTTCAGGGCTCCCTTTAGCAGGGAGCTATGTTTTTGGTAAACAGCCGAGATCTTATTTTGCCGAGTTCCTTAAAAAGAATTATACCCAGTCTGATGCCCTCAATTACAACCTAATTTAATCGTTAATTTCCTGAATTTAAGATGATTATTAACCATTGAGCCATGCTCTTAGGGATTGTATGTTTTAATTGGGGCGTGAACTTAATACTACTCATGCCTGCATTGTCACTTCTGTTATATCTCACAATGAAGTTATCTTGGTGGTCAAGATAAATACAGAACGCTCCACTACCAGTAAGACCCCTCTTGGGGGGTCTTCCTCCACAATTTAGGTTATAAATTTAGCCACCTTGATTACCGGGGGCTCCTAACTTAATCAGTGAACTTTTACGTTATCCTGGAAGTTGGCTGTTTCTAAGCCTACTTACTGAGTGTTTGAGTAGGACCCCCCTGAAACACTCAATTTTACATATACTATTAATGACCTTAATTTATGGTTAGGGCTTATCCCTTTTGACTAGTGACCTTGTCGCCGTAGTCTGACTAGCCCCCAGTAACCACCCACAGGACTGTGGGTGGTTACTGGGGGCTGCCTCACTAAAATAAGTTTCGTGGAGAACCAGCTATCTCCAAGTTCGATTAGTATTTCACCGCTAACCACCCCTTTTCCAAGATTTATGCTACAATCACTGGTTCGGACAGACTGTGTACTTCCTAGAAGTGGTTAGATCACTTGGTTTCGGGAAATTTGACTAACGGGTTTTCCCTAGCTTTCACTGAGCTTTCATTTGTGTATAATTATTCTTATTTAAGCTTGCCAAATTTAGTCTTGCAGGCCCCTTATGCAAAAGGTAACTTCATGAACTAATTATTAGATTTTCCCTCACGGTACTTTCACTATAGGTGTCTCTAGAGGTTTAGCCTAGGTATACAAACACCTCGTATATCTGAGGGGCTTCTCCGCTTTCGCTCACCGCTACTCACAGAATATCAATTGATTTCTTCCTGGAGTTTAATGGGATGTTTCTGTTCACTCCTATTAATAGGAGTGTGTTCTCCTATTTATACCTTTTAGTTAGGAGGTACAGGCTCAAAGTGTCTCCCCTGTTATTTCGTGTATTACGTCCTAGTCTATAGACCCTAAGCTGTTCTTGGTCCCACTATCTTTCTATACGTGTAAGATCCTCCGGTATGAGTCTGGGGAAAGTCCTATTGGGCTTAATCCTATGTTTTAAGTGTTAG
>Ga0308002_1000460_pt1 | contig 15465 bp, 13 predicted proteins | sample Neamet34_FD_203148 | JGI IMG/M metagenome (GOLD analysis project Ga0308002, IMG submission 203148) | Marine microbial communities from water near the shore, Antarctic Ocean - #34 | ecosystem: Environmental > Aquatic > Marine > Unclassified | place: Southern Ocean | collected 2014-06-06
ATATCATTTTCTCAAAAAAGGGTATCGACGTTTTGGGAGTTCCGTAACCCCTTTTGAGTTGTTTCAAACGTCGATAAACGATGTTCAGTGACGGAAGCAAAATGAGATTTCTTTAAACAAATAGAATTATCAGTTCCTTTTCTTACAAAAAATAGCTTTTTTTGTTAGATCATGGTATGTTTAATATTCCGGGATACGTTAGCGTTCCCGTCAAGTAATAATTTATTCTCTGTATTCATAAAACGATTGGGTTGAACATTTTTTATAACGACGCGCCTCCGATGTACATTGAGTAAACCCGTGTGGAAATTTTTCCACCCACCCGCCTAGTCTTATCATTCTTTATTGGGTATTTTAAGTCGCTTAGCAAATCCGTCGGATTATCGCTCGATTTATATGCATTTACTAAATCCATAGCGGTTGGATAAGCCGCTATGATGACCGTTGCAACTTTATCAGTCACCTGAGGCACGAGACATAATTGTCTATTAAACCAAACATTAGGGGTCATATTATCTTTCTTCTTGATCTGAATCGTTTCAGCATACGAAGACACCCCTCCACCGGTGGAGCGGGTTACCAGATCCGTTTTGAATTTATGTAAGATATGCGTGATATACATTCCTGTTTCATTCATATCAGCCGTCTTGTAGACCTTGACATTATCTCGGAACTGGGTATTTATGATAGACCCGAGTAAATTGTTTGTAGAAATACCTCGTACCCCGGCGGTGATCGATCCTTCAATGATGAACAATATACGGGCTCGGTCGATACCAGTATTCAATAATCTTGCCTTTTGTTCCCTTGACCTACCATCGATAATAGACGCCTTGAGGTCCGCTACGGTCTTTCGTTCAATCACCACGAGCGATGCTCCATCAGCGCCTCGGATAATAATATCTCCGATATCGAGTTGCTCGATTTGGTGATCAATCCCTTTTCCCTCAAGCCATGAAATAAGATCTCTCTCTCTATTATCTATTATTAACTCAGTCATATTGTATATATAATTATACCCTTGATTGTTTAGACTGAGAAACTAGCGATAAATCGATCAATGTCGGCGTCCACATCGACCGGTGCATATCCCCCCGCCTTTTTAATCTTCAGCCTGTTGTTGCCCATGACAAATTTTCGCGCTAACATGAAAACCATAAACATCATCAAGACTATCGACTGCATTCTAATATCGACTATAGCATCGGACGCTGTATCTTGAAATTTACCGGCCATTGTATTAGCAACAATTTCGACATTAGCATCAAGCGATAGCTTAAATTCACCGAATATAGCATTTAGATCACGGCTCAACCGAGGGCAACTTTGAGCAACGGATTTCTTATCCTGACATCCGAGGTGCTTGGTGATCAGGTTCGAACCAGATAACCAAAAATTGGTCATCCCGTCGGAAGAGGCCAAACTACACGCGATCGAACGGGATAACGCAATATTCTGACTCGGAGCATTCGTGCGATCAACAAACGGGCGCTCGATCACGATATCAAGCTCCATATCCGGATACCACTCATCAAACTTTGACATCATCATAGGTCTTAAAAACTCAACCGCCAACGCGCGAGCCACCTTCGCGGTCTGCTTCCTCAACAAATCAGACTGTGTAGATGCACTGACTAGACTGAGTATTTCATCCCTGGCCATTTCAAACACGTCTTTACGACTCCCTCCGTCCACTGCGATTGACGCACCACACGCGAAACTTTCGGTTGGATTATCCATTATACGCATATAGACCTTGTCGATAGCCCTGGTCGCATCAGATTGGAATCGTTGAGCGATGTCAGTAGTAGCCTCATTAATATTCGTGGTTATCTGACGCTGTGATCGATCCGCGATATCTCGGAAAGGGGCTCCGTATGTATTAAGTCCGTCGATGAGGTGGTTCCATACCACTCCAAGGGACTGCGCGACGGCAGCCGTCGCGACAACACCACCCGTGACAACAGCTTTAGCGGTCTTGATTCTTGGAACCATTGGCATGTCGGGAGAAAATCCTCTTCTGGTCGGACGACGCTGAACAGGTGTCTTTTTCAATAACTTATCGAGTTCGGTGAAACCACCAATGTAGTCAGACCCAACCATGACGATTGGGTAAGTAACAACCCCTTTAATATTCCGTCTCACACTTTCTGGTACGTCATCGTCGGTCTCTACTAGGACTTCAGAGAATCCATAATTAAGGACCACCGCCTTCGCTAGTTTACACCACTTGCACCCGTCGATGGTGTAAATGGTAGCACCCCCATCGCGAATACGTGATGCTTGAGACGTGGATTCGTTAACCCCCGTCAGTTCAATCTTCTTCAACACATTGGTAACGATTTGGGAGATCTGACTACCCTCTCTATCCACATTCCTGGATTGAGGAAGTTGCATCTCATATGCCAAAGCAAACCCAACGAAGAATTCCCATAGAGATGAGGGATTGACACCCTCGAACCCGGCAGATTCAGCCAGTACCTTGATGAACTGTGGATTGATCACGGTCGGAATAATTGGGGTGTCGTCGCACCCAGGGAATGCGGTATCGAGAACAATACGGATGAACGCGTCATTGATTTTGGTTTCAGTGTTCATTTTCTGGTTAACCGCCCGATTAACAACGATAACCGTTCGAAGCATACTGCGAAGCACTTTCATCATAACATCCTCATTCTCGTTGATAAGAACCCCGACATCATATTCCGAAAGACGAACCCGAACACGTGAAAGAAGTCGGATATTGAGCTGCTCGAGTACATCTGGATCGGTTCGGGTGTCTACGGTGAAAGGGAGCATACCCGTCGCATCCACTTCATATCTCAACAACGTCTTTGTAAATTCTGGTTCCGTCAGTCTTAACGAAATGGACTTGCTCATGCTGTCAATGAGCCCGTTAATCAACCTCTTTCGATCCTTTGAGATATCGTTTCGAGTGTGCTCTGCGATACTGACACCATCGGCCAATTTCATTTCGTTCGGGGCGTCGGAGATAGCGTAATAAGCCCTCGGAACAAAGGACTCCATCTTACCGGACCTCCAATAACCGACTAATATGTCAGCGAGCTCAGCTCGCTCTGGGACTGTCATACTCCCGATATCGGCGTACTCCCTGAGCTCCGGAAACACGTCAAGATACGCGTCAAGGGCCATATCACGTCTCATCTGATCAGCGAGTTGCGCGCGAGCAACCGACGGTGTCAGCTTCGCAAGTACTGCTGGGATTGGGACCCTACCCATATGAACAGCATCTCTTCTCTTCTTCGAAGCTTGGATGAATCCGTCATCCTGACCAGTAATCTTACCGGTGTCTTTCTTAGCCACCTCGCTCATCGTCATCCCCCTGAACTTGGACGTGTTGTAATTACAACTGAGTATACCATATGCCGGATTCGCGGCATTCATAATTAACATATTCATTTATATTATAGGATCATGATTTTTTAAAAATGAAATTTACGCGTGATTTACAACCATATATCAGATATGCTCTCAGAAAACGACGCATGGAATATTATTAAGAGTCACAACGACCAGGTCGGTCTAGTTTCACATCAACTAGACTCATACAACCGGTTCGTGACTCACGGAATCAACGAGATTCTAACAGAAACGGGGAAAATACGCATAGGCGATGATCTAGAAATTAACATCTACAACGCGTATATCCCACGTCCTCAGGTGACAGAGGACGACAGGCGTGTACACGCACTTATACCATCCGATGCTCGCGCTCGAAGCATCACGTACGACTCACCTGTTTTAGTCTCTGTTGGAGAAAGAACTAGAGACGTAGATGGTGTATGGGTTGAAAAGACCACTCATAGGGTGAAATTATGTTCGATCCCTGTCATGTTGAATTCGGCATACTGCCATTTATCAACTATGACTAAAACAGAAAAGATCGCGGCTGGCGAATGTGAGTACGACCCACATGGATATTTCCTCGTTAACGGGAACGAACGAGTTGTTATTTCTCAGATCCGATCGGTTAATAACATACCGTTTGTGTTTGAGACATCGGGGACCAAATACCCGTTCGTGTGCGAAATCAGGAGCATGTCCGAGACAACTGGTCATTCCGTGTTGGTCAAGGCCATGTTCGGATCAGATGAAAGGGCTATAGTTTTATCTCTTCCATACATCAAGGATGTTATACACGTCGGTGTGATATTCAGATCGCTTGGATATGGTACGTACGAAGATATCAAGAAATTTGTTAATCTCGATTGTCCACGTGTCGATAAATTTATCAGATTCATCACACGCGATGGGTACTGCGGTGTAACCGAAAAACCGTCAACGTGGGCTGAAATGACTGATGATGAAAAGGTCAAATGGGAAGAGACATCGTCGGTTGACGCCGCCAATTTCTTTATTGGTAGTAGATCAACCAATCCAACAAAACCATCTGACACCACTGGGTACGGCGCTCAAGTAATTGATACTGAATTATTTCCACACCTCGGGATTACCGCGAGTCGTAAAACGAAAGCCGTCTTCATAGGTCATATGTTGCATCGATTATTCGCTACTAAATTGGGAATGAGAGATGTAGATGATCGAGACGACTACTCCAACAAGCGCGTAGAATCCCCCGGGATTTTATGTTATGAGTTATTCAAACAACTCTTCAAAAAATATAAAGACACGTTGATAAGTGTTATCGAGAAGAAGAAACAGGGTAAGATCGACGTGGGCTCGTTTATATCTAGAAACGCGACAATCACAAGCGGGTTCAGACATTGCTTTTCAACTGGTAATTGGGGTGTTCCAAAAACGGTATATATTCGGGCCGGGGTGTGCCAAGTATTGAAACGATTAAGTTATGGAGCCACCCTGACACACACGCGAACACTCACGATCCCAATCGGGAAAGAGGCAAAAAACACCAAAATCAGACAAATCAATTCGTCTCAGATAATGTTCATCTGCCCGTGCGAGACCCCCGAAGGACAGGCGGTCGGAATCGTTTTGAATTTAGCCCTCACAACCAAGATCTCCGAATCGGCATCTACTTATATTGTCCGAGAAGTCGTATGTAATTGCGCCGAATTAACCACACCGGACGACGTGGAAGATTTCACCTTAACCCGTGTATTTGTTAACGGTGGGTTAACAGGGTTTACATCCGATCCAACCGCTTTAATAAAACGATTAATGGACCTACGTAGAACGAAGCATTTAAGGTATGACGTTTCTATTTCGTACTCCGCGGACGACGAAGTACATGTCGCATGCGATGGTGGTCGCCTTATCCGTCCTGTTTTGACACTTGATGAAACCGGGAAGGCGTTGAGGTGGACTCCAGAGGACGGGTTGGACTTCAATAAACTAGTTGAAACTGATCGTATTCGGTATGTAGACAACTCGGAGATTAACGAAGCCGTTATCGCGTTCAACCCAATGGAGGTCGGTAAATACCACACCGACTACTGTGAGATCTCACCTGCTCTTATGATGGGAGTAATGGGCAGTATCATTCCATGGCCTGATCATTCGCAGGCTCCTAGAAACTGTTATCAAACCTCCATGGGTAAACAGGCAATGTCAATGTACGCACTTTCTCACCAGATTCGATCGGATACGATTTCGTATGTTCTTGGCTATCCACAAAGACCTCTTGTGGGAACCCGAGCATCCGAGATGATGGGATTTAATGATATGCCATCTGGTATAAATGCAATTGTGGCGATCGCTTGCTATAGCGGATTTAACCAAGAGGATTCGGTTATTATCAGTAAGGGGGCAATTGACCGCGGATTGTTCCAAGCAAGTAGTTACAGAACCCACAAAGACCAAGAGAAGAAGATCGGAGTGTCTGGGGTCGAGAAGATTGGGTGCCCCCCATTGGATAAACGAAAGATGGATGCCAATTATGGGTTGCTGGGACCAGACGGTGTTATTATGAAGAGGATGCCGCATGGTAACTGTAAGGGTGGCGCGGTCAGAGTTGAAGCAGGTGATGTGTTAATCGGTAAGTATTTCGTCGATTCAGGGAAGAATCGAGATGAAGTAGTAAACGATTGTAGTCTGATCGTTAAGAACGGCGAGGATGGGTATGTCGATAGAGTAGACATTATGACCACCCCTGATGGATATAAATTAGTGAAAGTTGTTATTAGGAAGGATAGGACACCTGAAGTCGGGGATAAAGTGGCGAGTAGAAGTGCTCAGAAAGGAACGATCGGTATGATTATGAGACAGGAGGACATGCCATTTAATGCTGAAGGGATGCAGCCCGATATTATTATGAATCCGCATGCCATCCCTAGTCGAATGACTATCAACCAGCTCATGGAAACCGTGTTGGGAAAAACATGTTCTATAAGGGGTGAATACGGAGACGCGACCCCCTTTACCGCTTCGAGTGTAAACATCGCGCAACACCTCTGCGACGAGTTGCAAATGGAAAAGATGAACGGTAATGGAACCGAGTTGTTAACAAACGGGATGACGGGTGAGTGCATGGGCGAGGTGTTCATGGGCCCCGTTTATTACCAACGATTGAAACATCTAGTAAGCGAGAAACATCACGCTCGAGCCACCGGACCGGTCACTACTCTGACCAGGCAACCTCTAGAAGGGCGATCCAGAGATGGAGGTCTTAGATTTGGCGAGATGGAACGTGATTCCATGATCGCTCACGGGTGTTCGATGTTCCTGAAAGAGAGATTATGTGATCAGTCTGATCCATACCAGGCTCCTGTGTGCGCTGGATGCGGGAATATAACGAATACGAAGACCAGATGCACCGCATGTGATTCAAATGACGTGTCGATGGTCGGAATGCCGTATGTGAGTAAGTTAATTTTACAGGAGTTGGGGGCGATGTGTATAAAGACGAAAATATCAGTAAAATAAAGATCGAAATATGTAATATCTACTAAAAATACCCGATGCGATTGACTAATTGAATTAATCTGGTTTTGTATTTTTAATAATACAAAAAAGGATCCTCTATTTCCACGTAGCTACTATAACCAGAGGTGGTCTATCGCGAATCCCATAACGGGAGTATCGAAAAAAGCGTTGTCTACATTCACCTTTATTAATTTATTATTCATGACGGTGTTGTAGATCCCCCCGTCGACCCGTGCGTACACGGACCATTGGTCATAATCAGCTATAAGCACTTCTAGTACGAGATTTAATGGTTTTCCTATGTACATGGTATCGAGTTTTCCTATAAAGGTGTTCCTGTCCTGGAGGGATAATGGAGGGTTTGCATAGAGGTTAATGTCGTCGGGAGACATTGATTCGACGACCTCTTCCGTATCATCTTCGACGACCTCTTCCGTATCATCTTCAACGACCTCTTCCGTATCATCTTCAACGACCTCTTCCGTATCATCTTCGACGACCTCTTCCGTATCATCTTCAACGACCTCTTCCGTATCATCTTCAACGACATCTTCAACGACATCTTCAACGACATCTTCAACGACATCTTCCGTCACTGCTGTGTCGGTGTTTGTACTTCTATAATACACGACAATTAACACAATAATAGTGATAATGATAATCGCGATCGCTAACAGTAATAAAATAACTGGCCATGTAAACATCTTTTATTAATAAAAGATGTTTATTTTTAATATACAAAACCGGTTCCGTAACACCTATTGGACGGCGTAAACGACTCAATCGTGACGAGAGTTTCGTAACGGAACTCGAAAATGTCAATACATCGGGGGAAACGCGGTAAATCAACCATACATAGGTCATAACCATCCGAGCGGGCCTAATCTGGGTATTTTTTGGACCCATTCAGAGGGTCCTTGAAAATCTCATTCGCTGCTTGCGGCGATGTCGAAAAAAAGGGTTAACATACCCAGTTCCTTTTCTCGAAAAACTGATTAAAAATACTCTTCTTCGTCTTGTTGGAACCCGTAATCAGGTACTTCGTCGTTATCGGAGTACTCATCCCCGATGTCCCCATATTCTCCTTCATCGTCTTCGTCTGGTATTTCAAGAGGCATCCCGTTTACTTTCCATTTCTCGTATATCGAAGCATACAATCTACCATACCGCACGATGTCGGTATCGGCAATAATCGTCGACAGCTTATCATCTCGACTGTTGGTTTCAGAGTTCAATAGTTTAATTGCATTCTTCAGATTCTGGGGGGTTATCGTATTCGTAGACGAATCGACCGCTAGAAACCCAAGAGCTAGCGCGTGCGGGTTAAGCTTGCCGTATCTGGGTACAAACGATTGTACCAATTCAAGCAGAAATGTTTTTGTTTGTTGATTGATCAAATCGAGTGTATCGAGGTAATATTCAAACCGTTCAGATTGGTCACGGATATTTAAAAAGACCCCTTTGCTCGTTTGTTGTAGCTCATTATATGTCGGTACTAAATTCATTTTATCATAGTTCTGATAAATAAAAAAAAACACAAAAACCCAGGGGAAACATCACTTAAAAGGAGACATGCTATAATAAAACGAAATGACTACCACTTTATTGAACACTAATATCACCGCGCCTATTAAGAAGGCCAAGAAGGTCAAGGAACCTAAGAAGGTCAAGGAGATTAAGAAGATTGAGGAGCCTAAGAAGATTGAGGAGATTAAGAAGATTGAGGAGATTAAGAAGATTGAGGAGCCTAAGAAGGTCAAGGAGATTAAGAAGATTGAGGAGCCTAAGAAGATTGAGGAGGCTGAGGAGATCAATGTTGAGGAGATCAATGTTGAGGTGGTTAGGGCGCGCTCCCGTGTCGAGCGCCCTAGCATGACCTCGTGCAGGGGTAAGTACAACCAAACCACTGTTGAACCAGACCTTAAAATTATTAGGGAGTTGATCGAGGGTATGATCACTGGAGCTAGACAGAACAACAACAAGGTGTCGATTCAGGATATCCAAAGAACTTTGAAATGCTTCAATGCGTTGTCTGTCAAGACCGTCAAGAGTTTGCCAAAGATCAAGAAGGAGGCCGCTCCCGGAACCGGAGTCAACACCGTTGTCTATGTCTCCCGCGAGCTTCGTAAATTCCTCAAGTTGGACCAATCCCATAAATACTCAAAGGTTGACGTTATCAGACACCTGGTTAGCTACGTCAAGACCAATAATCTTGTATGTGTCGGAAACGCAACTAAGTGGCGTGCAAACAAAGAGATGGTTAAATCTGGTTTGTTCAAGTGTAACGATGTTGATGAATGCACATGGATTGGAATTGGTCAATTGTGCAAGCCTGAACGTATGTGTCCTATCGGAAAGGCCACCGAGGCTCAGTTGAAGGAGCATGCGGCTCTAGGATAAAGAGCTGGAGAAGTGAGATATGAGTAATTTATACCGAAACGGTACTATAAATTATAAAAACGTTTATTATTATGGAATCGATACATATTCATAACAAATAATCAATCATGGGTATCAAATCAAACTTTCTTAATTTCATCCGAACACAGGCAGGGCCTGAGACTATAGGGGTTGGGCATATATCCAGCTTCAGTGGTAAAAAAATAGCAATAGACAGTAATCTATTTCTGTTTAAGTTTAAGGCCGGGATGGGAGGGGACTGGCTGAGGGGATTTATGAATTTAATTCAATTATTCAGATCCCACAACGTGCATCCGGTGTTCGTTTTCGACGGCGAGACACCGGAAGAGAAAAAAGAAGAGCAGCAAGTGCGCCGAGACGCGAAGAAGAAACTAGAGGATAATTTAATAACATACGAGCATGATCTAGAAACCTACATGGCCGGCGGTACATTGTCTGAAAAACTGATCCGGTTATGCGGGGACAAGGAATTAACAATCTCAACAATCCGAGAATGTCTGGATCGCAAGCAGAGACAGATCGTAAACATCAACCCGGCCGACTTTACGACCCTTAAGGAACTAATAAACAATCTTGGAATCCCATGCTACGAATCGGCGAGCGAAGGTGAGAAATTATGCGCTCATTTGTGTATCGAAGGCAAAGTCTCTGCTGTATTATCTGACGACACAGACGTCGTAGCATATGGGAGTCCAACAACATTGAGCAAGCTAAACATGCGAGATGGTACATTCGATATAATCGAATATGGAACCCTACTCGACGACATTGATATGAACACCGATCAATTCCTGGAGTTCTGCGTAATGTGTGGAACAGACTACAATAAAAATCTACCGGGTATTGGATCGAAATCAGCATACACCATTCTTAAGAAACATGGCACGATTGACGCGTTTGCTACTGAAACAACCACTGATGTGTCATCCCTGACCCACCACCACGTAATTTCGTTGTTCCGGGAGTTTGAACCACACGGTATTGAGATTGTTCCGTACTGCGGGTCGATTGATATACATGCATTGGAGCTCTTCCTCCATAACCACAGACTTGTCGTTAATACTTCGATATTTGAGGCAGATACTTCGAACCACTTGTCGTTTACCGATTCCGATTAAATAAACTTTTATATAAGGATATATAAAATGTATAACACGCACGGTAATAAAATAACACTGACATCTATCCCGAGATACGTTCCTCCTGTAAATCATAATGATACAGCAGCGAATAAGAAACTATGGGGGCGACCGTTATGGTTCTCTCTCCATTATGGCGCTATGAACTACCCAGCTTCACCGGGTAATAAACATCGCGAACTGGCATATGGATACATCAAGGGTATTCCCATGATGATTCCATGTGATGCGTGTAAGAACCACGCAAATGCTTACATAACGCAATACGAAAATACCCGCGATCTATGGGCGGTTACCGCCGATCCACAATCAATGTTTCGATTCTTTTGGGAATTCCACAACGACGTGAATAGCCGAACCGGCAAGCCCCTCATATCATTAGCCGAATCGATATCTATATATAAGACCGATCCATCTCGTGTTCTCTAATAACCATATCTACTTCCGCCACCCCATCCGTGGTCCCACCCACCTCCGCCCCGGTCTCCGTCCCGGTCCCACCCACCTCTGCCCCGGTCTCCGCCCCGGTCCCACCCACCTCTACCCCGGTCTCCGCCCCGCCCCTTGGTTCTGCGTAATAGGAGTGTCATGAGAACAACTATTAACATAATCGACAGGAACACACACCATGTTCTATACATTCTCGCTTCTTTCGACCTCCCGCTTTGCGCATGTGAACATACAGGGCATGATTTTACATGGTTGTGTACATCGATACATTTATGTTTATGTTTTGATTTACCAACGAACGATTCGCGTGTCTCTTGATCCTCTCGGCGTCGACGAGTATCGGGCTGCGACGACTCTCGTCGCGGGGCTTCATAATCGTCGATCGAACGGCGTCTATATGGTTCACGGGCTCGTCGCGGGGCTTCATAATCGTCGTTGAATGATCGTATCGACCCGCTTTTTCGCACGATGCGTGGTATATCAGGTATTCGTTGATCGAATGATTCCTCTATATTATGAGTACGAGGGAACTGTCGATTTCTCAGTTCCTCGATGGGAGTCACTGCATACGCGGGTAGACTACCCTGAACATCTGTGTTATTACGATATCTATCCATCTTTATTAAACAGCGATTTTCATATATTTTATTATTGAAAATAACAGAACATGTTAATATATAGTATTACTTTTTAATATATATTAAAAAGTAATAATTACATGTTTTACACGAAAAATATATCATTTATATCGGTTTCTCGAGATAAAACGATTTTATCGTATGCCTGGACCAGATATGGATCCTTTTTACCATTAATGAGATCGTTTAGTATCTTTTCGAACTCAAACCCATCAGGTCGCGCACTAATAGTCTCGTCCGCATCGATAACGGGATCCAAACTATCTGGTTTGAACACAATCTTCACCCCCATGGCCATAATATCTTTATATTTAGTTGTTTTCTTAAGAGCTTTGAATTCTTCGTAATTTCCGTTAATTGTCAGTCTTATTTTGTCTGGTCCAGTGGGTGGTTCGTATTTTTCCAACCCTGCGACGTCCATGTACATGATTTTTTTCGTTGGTAGATTCAAACAGACATCATTTATTGAGAAATCCGAGTTAGATTTGAATGTTATGTATGATACCGTGTTCCCGCTTGCCTCCCCGAACGCGTGTTGCATTGGCGTCCCCGGGTAGTATATATTCGGTTGCGGGTATTGCTTCGAGTGTATATGACCCGATACAACGGTTGGAGAAGTCAGATCCCACACATCACCTATTTCTGAAACAATAGCCCCCATTTTACAACCCTTGAACTCTTGATGTGCGAATATACAACCAGCACCACTCCAATCGAACGCCGATGTACCAAGCGCTTCTTTAAATCGCCCGGGGAACACGTACGGGACAAATACGAAGTCGATACCGTTCAACTTCTCATGTAACACCCTATCGATTATATAAACGTTATCCCACTTTTTCATACCATTCATCCAATGGCTATCGGTCAAGTATTGAGAGTTCGAGGTGTAGTCGTGATTACCCACGAGTATGTACGTGGGGGCGATAGCTCTCATCGCGTCTACTAGCTCGTACGCTTTATTCAAAGCGATGGTGTGAATACGTTCATGTGTGTGTAGAATATCGCCAGCGATGACGATAATATCGGGTACGCGATTGGAAGCGATGGAAGTGATAGATGTTAGGAAGAGTTCAACGTCTGGAATATTATTAGTTTGGAAATGGGGATCCCCGATAAAAAGTACATTCATAGTTTTGTAATTGTTTGTTGGTTGTGTTTACAAAAACTCATTTTTATTTTATATATAATTATTATACTGCGCATCTCCCAAGTGGGCAACTAACCGCGTCGGTGTCTACGGGTTCAACATCGGACCCATTGACATATGGAATCTCGAGTATTTCCTTGTCATCAGCCGCAACTAGAGGCTTGACAATTGAGACTGGCGGGATCGGGTTTTTAGTACCATATTTGACTTTCTTAATTAGTCGGTTGATGATTGTCGGATTTGTATCACCCAAGACATCGATGATAACCGGGAGCGAGACCCACCGAGTTTTACCTCCCATATACCAATCATGAGCGGTTCTGATAATACAGAATTCGTCTTTAGGAACATTATCCCTGTTCTTTTTGATATACCGGTCCGTATATTTAGCCGTCAAATCCTTGGCGATTTCAGCTATGATTTTCTCGTATTCGTCAAATCTAGCGACGTGCTCTGGGAACATTGATCTAATCATGGCGTTGGTATGTTGGTGATTGCGCACCATTAGGTACCTGAATGGGACAGACTGTTCGTTTCCTCTGACCGCTAGCAAGTCCAAATAATTCCCCGACGAGATCTTGAACTGCCTGTTTCCAGGAGCGAAAACGATAACACCGCTTGATGTCTGTGGAGGTGTTTTGTTGACCGTGATATAAAGGTCGTCCATACTGGTGAAATCGATCTTCTTCGGCTTGTGTACATCGACGTCGGCATCGGGGGCCGGTTCGCATGTACAAGCATCAAATGTTCCAACATGATAGATTGACGGGTCTGACGGCGCGGTGCATACGAGACGATTCTCATGGGTGTTGCGGACCAGGAACATATATTGCTTGGTCGGAACGAGCGAGTTCTGAAATCGACGTAAGACTGATTCACATCCCTGGACCGGTCCAATACGCGTTCTGAATGCATCAGATGTTGATGCTAGATGTTCTAACCCTTTACAGAACGCGGCCCCGTACGAAACCCCACCACCCCACGTACTCTTGAAAGCGTTCAGCTTACGATGGGTAGTCGTAAACCATGTGTTGTTATGGCAAAACATCCGGATCAGCGCGCCCTCGTGAGCCTCGTAAATCGAACATTTCTCGAGTCCCGATTCGACGGATGCGATATTTCCGCCATCTGGATCGACTCCGCCTCCCGCTCTTACGAACTCGTCCAGTAGATCGGTACCGGACGCCGAGTACTCCGGCGTGTACGAGAACGCTTTCATGATAAGTTTGTCTCCTTCAAACACGACCCCCCTACACCCACTGATGTACTCTCTGTTTACTGTGAACTCTTGCGAGTCATCTACGACGCCGTTATAGCAAAATGTTTGAAGGTTGCATTTATCATCAGTGTCTGTTAACTTGATGTATTTGCTGAGTCCTTCGATACGACCCCTTTCATAGGTGGTAGTGATATTCTTGGTTGTGATGGTAGCCATTATGGGTTACTATCTTCTTATAAATCACCCCTATTATTCATTTTTATTATTTTACTGCATTTAAAGTGGTCCCGTGTTTCAACAAAATGCCTAATAACAACATTGAAATAGTCAGAGTTCCTTTACCACCAGGTGAGGGATCAACGGAGAGGCCCCAGGTTTTTCCGAAAATGCCAAGATTGTATCTAGAGCTCATCGAGAATAAAGGAAAAATTAAGCAAGGTCTCAGAGACACTGAGTACGTACCCGGGGATAGTCCAGAAGAAGAGGGTGAAGAATACGAAGAGGGTGGTTATGAGCCCCAAACGGAAGAGGCCGTGGATCTCGGTCTCGATGACGACGCCATCGATCTCGGCGGGGACATCGATTCAGACGTGTTTGAAAGTAGATCTATCACCTCATCTATCTCTAGTAGGAACAGTATCCAATCGTCTAATGGATCTATCGATCTGGATGCGCGACTCGATGCAATGATCGGGGTCGACAAACCAGCGGTGAAGAATAAGTACAGTGTCTCGAGGAACGAAAGAGGTTACAGTGTATCCCGTAAAACATCACCTGTTGTTAATACGGCTCCTTCGTTTGCAGAGTTGGAAGCCAAAGGGTCTTTCGTTCCTCGTCGAGATCTACATGATATTAATCAAAATGCCACATCCGATGTAGGAACGGATGATTCGAAACGCGAGCTACTTTTCAAGTTTGAACTTCTCAGGAAGTCATACCCAACAGCTACAATTCCCGTTTTTTCTGTACATACTGATTACAGGACTATGTTAAACTCATACGATGATTGCGTTAGACGTTTATCTTTGGATTCGTCGGTCGAGAACTACAAGCAATATCTTATCTACGGATTCATGGGGGTTGAATTCGTATTCGGGAAATTCTTCAAATTGGATATGGAGGGTTTCGCGCAACAGCAAATATTGTCGATGTCTAGTTATGAAAAGTTGCTGATAGAGCTGGGTGAGAAGTCATACGTTCCGGATGGTTCCAAGATGTCAGTAGAGGTTAGATTGCTCGGTTTGGTGATAATGAACGCGGCATTCTTCATCGTGTCCAAGATGATTCTCAAAAAGACCGGTTCGAATTTGATGGGTGCAATGAATGGGGTGATGGGCGGAGGATCGGCGACCTCCGAATCATCGGCGAAGGAAAAGGTTAAAATGAAGGGTCCTAGTATTAGCATCGACGACATGTAATAAAAATGAAAAATATGATACGTCAACACATGACTTGCACAATGGTCACTATACAATTAGTATCTGATTTACATATAGAATTTAGGAACGATGAATTCGTCGATCCGCTGAGTATGATAACCCCGTCAGCTGACGTGTTAGTACTCGCAGGGGACATAGGGTCGTT
>Ga0308002_1000488_pt1 | contig 14993 bp, 11 predicted proteins | sample Neamet34_FD_203148 | JGI IMG/M metagenome (GOLD analysis project Ga0308002, IMG submission 203148) | Marine microbial communities from water near the shore, Antarctic Ocean - #34 | ecosystem: Environmental > Aquatic > Marine > Unclassified | place: Southern Ocean | collected 2014-06-06
CAAATTTAATTCGATTTAATTCGATTTAATTCGATTTAATTCGATTTAATTCGATTTAATTCGATTTTTGTAGTCAAAACCACAACAAAGCGTTACGGACCTATTTAAAGCAATATAGGTCTATATTCATTATCCAAAAACTCATATTGATTATATCTACTTTCTACCCTTTATAAGGCTTCGACAAGGCTCGGCAATGGTGGCGAAGCCACACGTGGACTTAAAGAGATCTCGGCGGACTTAAAGAGATCTCGGCGGGTCAAAACTATAACAAATCAAGTTTACCTAATTTTTACCTATTATAGATATAATAGACAAATAATAGGCTCGGCAATGGTGGCGAAGCCACACGTAGACCTATTATAGGTATAATAGACAATAATACGCAGATTTTAAGCCCTAAAGTATTAAAATATAGAAACTATTTTATATAAGATAGATCTTTTCTATTATTATTTTTTATTTATACTAAAATAAGACTAATAAGACTATAACACTATTTACTGTTGTATTAAAAGAAATTGAAACCAAAAAACACAAAGCCTTAAAAATGTGTTAAAGCCTAAAATATATTAAAAAAAATTGAAACATTTTTAAAATATATTTTTTTATTATAAAAACAAAAAATGAAAGAAGTTAAATATATTGATCTATTTTGTGGTTTAGGTGCTTTTCATACAGCATTTAATAGAAATAATACTCTCCAAAATAAAGTTAAATATACTTGTGTTTTAGCAAGTGATATTAATGAAGGTGTTAGAAATATATATGAAGAAAACTATGGAATAAAACCAGAAGGAGATGTTAATAATATTAATATAGATACAATGCCTGATTTTGATATATTATGTGCAGGTTTTCCGTGTCAACCATTTAGTATTGCTGGTAATCAAAAAGGATTTCAAGATAAAACGCGTGGTAATCTATTTTATAAAATATTGGAAATAATTGATAGAAAACAACCAGAAACATTAATGCTTGAAAATGTTAAAAATCTTCATACTATTCATAAAGGAGAAACATTTAAAATTATTAAAAATGAATTAGAAACAAGGGGATATAATTTTAGTTATAAAGTAATTGATTCGCGATATTATAACTCACCTCAATCGCGTCAACGTATTTATATTATTTGTAATAAAAATACAGAATATATATTTAGAGAAATTAAAAATCCAATTGTTCCAGTTTCAACTATTATAGATAATAGTATTACAGATTTCTTTGATTATACTAAAAAATATAAATTAGAAAAATGTAGTGGAAAAAGTATGATGAAGTCTAAATTAATTAATATTAAATCAGGAAAAGGAGGAAGACAAGGTGAACGTATATATGATATAACAAAATGCGGACCCACTATATGTGCTTCTTCTGGGGGACCTGGTGCAAAAACAGGATTGTATGATTTTAATGGTAAAATAAGAACATTGAGTGTTGCCGAAACATTAAAAATGTTTGGTTTTAATCACACATATAAATTCGAGTGTTTATCAAATAAAAAAGATATGTTATTTTATCTAGGAAATAGTATAGTTGTAAATGTTGTTGAAGAACTAATTAAGGATTTGAATGATTATCAATAAAAAGTTTTATAATTATTATTTTATTTATTAAAAAAAGGATTTAATTATTATTTATTAAAAAAAATTGAAACATTTTTAAAATATATTTTTTTCTTATAAAAACAAAAAATGAAATTCACTAAAGCCTTCAAATCAAACAATTACCAAACAATGACTATTGACGAAATTAAAAATTGGAAAGGTCATTTATCAGAAATAATATTAAATGATTTTAAAATCAAACCTTACTTTGATATTGATGTGAAAGATAATGTTCCAGAAAACTGGGAAAAAGGAACCGAAGATTTAATAAAAAATGCTAAAGAAGATATGTGTTCTCTATATGGTCCAAATGTTGAAATAGCAATTGAAAGCCGTTCAGGTCCAAAAAAACTTTCACTTCATCTCGTCGTTTATAAAAATGCTATGTGTATGATTCCCACGGAACATAAAAAAATAATTCAAAATCACGAAATTTTCAATGGAAAACTAAAATGTGATTATGATATGGGTATTTATAATAATGGAATCGGAAAATTCAGAGTGGCTGGAAAACCAAAACCGACATGTGACGGCCGAATTCCTGTTATAGTTCAAGGTAATTTAGAAGACTTTATTTTAACTAAAGATTATCCCGGAGATGAGGAATATTTAACACAAACAGAAAAATCTGAAAAATATGGAAATATTAAGGATGAGAAAATTGTTAGTTTAAAATTGAAAAAAAATAAAAAAAATAAAAATAAAGAAATGAATAATGAAATAATCCCGATTGGTCCACACCTCCAAAAATTATTAAATTTAATTCCTGCGGATGATTATGATGTTTATTTAAAAGTGGGTATGTTTCTTAAAGGGAATCAATACAGTATTTTAGATTGGGGACTATGGGCTTCAAAATCAGACAAATATGACCCCTCCGAACAAGAATATAAATGGGCTTCATTTTCTAGAAAATCTAAAATAACTATTAAAACGATAGATTTTCTTGCTCGTATGAATGAAGATTATTTGATTCAATTTAAAATAGAAGAATTGAAAATATTGTTTACAGAATTAAGTGAGGCTGATTGTGCGGAGTTTTTAGCAGAAAACGTTTATAAAGATATTTTGAAAATTTTTGATACTGATAAAGGTGGGTGTTGGATTTATAATGAAAGTAAACAATTGTGGAAAATATCAAAAGTTAAAGAATTAACAAACTCGGTTAATAAATCTTTGAAAATGCTCTTATCTAAAGTATCCATTATTAATAGTGAAGAATTAAAAACAGTTTTAAATAGTAGCGAACAAAAAATAGAACAACTTAAAAAAGAACAGGAACTTTATAAGAAAAGCAAAAAAATATTGAATACCCTTCATTTCTGTAATAATGTATTAGGGTTCTTGAAAGGTTCAGAAAATTTATATGATGAAGACTTTTATCAAAATTTTTCAAAACAAAAAAATTTATTAGCCGTAAATAATGGATGTGTTGATTTAGAAACTGGAATTCTTCGCGAACGTGTATACACAGACTATTTTACAAGTTGTATTGAATACGATTATGACCCTGATGCTGACACTCAAGATTTTTCAAGATTTTTAACTGATATATTTACTCATCCAGATATAAAAGATAGAAAATCCCTTATTTCGTATGTTAATAAGGTGTTAGGCTATATTTGCACTAAAGAAACCAAAGAACAAATTATGATTATGGCGACAGGTTTCGGCTCAAATGGAAAAGGCGTTTTGACGAATTGTTTAACTCGGATTCTGGGAAAAAATATCGCAGATTCATCCTCGAGTTTGCTGGATAAAAAAGTTCTGGAATCAGCGAACACTGCTTCCCCAAGCATGATGGCTCTTGAAAATAAAACTTTATGTATTATAAATGAAGTGGAAGATAGTTTAGAATTAGGGTCAGTTTTCAAAAAGATAGTGGACTGTGGTAGAATTACAGCAAGGGGGTTATATGGAAATGAAAAGACATTTAATATTACAAACAAATTATGGTGTAATGTAAATGACGTTCCGAAAATCCCATCTACGGATAATAGTTTCAAAAGAAGATTACGTATAATTCCGTGTAAATGTAGTTATAAAGATAAGAAAGAATGTGTAGGTCATGATAAAGTTAAGGATTTGGGTTTAGAAAAACGGTTATTAACAAATCCAGAAGGCATTTTGAAATATTTAATAGACTGTGCTAAAAGTTATTATGATAACGACGGACTTGGAGAGATTCCTGTAGATATGGACGATTTCATTAAAGAAAAAATCGCTGATGATGATTGGACTGAAGGGATTGAATTTACTGGCAATTCAGTTGATATGATTTCTCCTAAACGGCTTATGAATTATTTACAAGGGCTTAATCACCTAAAAGGGCGATCGAGGGTTACAGGGAAATACATAAATAAGATGTTAGAACTCGGTGCTACTCGTGATACTAATTCATATTGGTGTGGTGTAAAACTAAAAGAGGATGAAGAATATGAGAATGATGATAATATTTCATGTGTATCTTATGATGAATAATGATTATTACAAATAAATAAGTGTTAAAGTGTTAAAAAGGCTAATTTTAATTATAACTTTTTCTCTAATGTAATACTTTTTTTTATTATTAATTACTTTTCTATTATTTAACACTTTAACCCTTAAAAAGTATATAAAAGAGATAGACAATAATAGAAAGAATCTAATGTTGAGACGGTGGAAGGGGTGATTTTTTTTCAAAGCCTTATTTTCCATTTTTATTTATTTTAACCCTTTTGACGAGTAATTAAAGGCTTACTTTGGATATTATCAATATAAAAAAATGTTTTTTAACATTTTGTCATTTTTTTTTATGTTTTTTTAGTGTTTTTTTAACATATTTCAATAATTTTGAAATAATTAACAATTAGTAATAATGGTTATTAATAATACTTAAAGATATTGTGATAATAATGATTATAACAAAAATGAATGAAGAACTTGAAAAATACCTCGAAACACATAACGGAACACAGCGAACAAAACGTGCGTATACGATCGCTTACAATCGTCTTCGAACAATTACGAAACGCGATTTATCGGCTGTATCTGAAAGCGAAATTCTAAATTCTGTAAAACATTTGAGCAGTAATCTCAATACCCAAGCCTCTTATATAAACATTTCTAAATGTATTAGAATGTATAATGGGGTTAACGTTCTTGAAATAGAAAAACAGAGAATTAGATTAAAACATAAATTAGTTAAAAAACGTAATAAGGGAGATGAGAATAAACTAGATGGTTTAGCAAGTCCTCGCGAATTGCAATCATATTTAAACGACCTATATATGGATGAAAAATGGAGGGATTATATTATAAATTATTTAATGATAACTTATTCAGTCCGAAATAAAGATGTAGATTGTTTAATTGTGAATTCAACAATGGATACAAAAACTAAAGATAATTTTTTAGTAGTCCGGAAAAAAGACGTTTGTTATTTAAGAAAAAATTATAAAACGCACGGGACTTATGGAGATATTAAATTAACAATTACATCCAAAAAATTCAGAAGTGCCGTCGAAAAATATATACTCTCTTTAGAAACAGACCAAGAGAATTTTTTCCCTCTCTTAATGAAAGAGAATAAAGAGAGAATTGGTGAAGATAGTTTATTTTTATACATAACAAATAAAACATTAAATAATATGACTGAGTCCGATATCTGTAAAGTGAATGTCGCATCAATAGACCGTGACGGGGATTTAAACAAATTACAAATGTTAAGTCATACTAGAGGGACATCTGTTCAAACTTTAATTCAATCTTATCATTTAGTTAGTTTTAAAATATAATGTTAAGAGATAACACGTTTTTTTATAATATAAAATATAATAGTATATTATAAAAAAATGTCTACAAATATTTCCAGGCGTATGTATCTCAATTCAAACGATGGTGATACACAGGATAATTTAAATAATAATAAAATATTCCACGTGGGGTCTGCGGAGTTCAAATCGGATCCAAATCAGACCCTTGGATTGGCGATTGTAAAGGCTGTATTACCCTCTACAATTGGCTCTTTACCGGCGACGAACAAAGATGGTGATTTGAGTATGTTTTTACTCGTAATTTCGACGGCGACAACGCCCTCCCAACATTTTCGGGTTATTTTTAATAGTAATAATAAAGACTTGCCTGATTTAATCATTAATGTGGATCCGACCACTCCTAATTTAAGCACCACATTCGTAAATAAATACTATAATATTACTCCAAAGACAACTCCAAAAGATATAGTCGGTATTATTAATGAGATAGCGGGAGAAATCGTCGTGGCTTTAGACCCAGAGTCTTTATTAATTGGGAGTTCAAGAATCGCGTTAGCAGACGCTACCGGAACATCGGATATAGTTGATATATTAGGTAAAATCAATAATTTAAATCCGACTGTCCCATTTCCATATGATCCGGCTACCTTGAGGATGCTCGGGACTCCAAACGGTCAAACGTTTTATAATAGCCCGACTCTCGGGACCGTTGCGAAATATGAATTAAATCCCGGAAGTGCCTTATCAGCCGTCCAAGTGAGAACTCAATTCAATTGTGGCTCTTTTTCAAGTTGCGATAATGGGGTCAGATCTATATTAGGTGAGATACCTGTTACAATGTCAAATTCAATGGCTACTAATCAGGTCTTATCTTCAGTCACTAATTTAGTGATTACTGATTACCAAACTGACGCCCAAATAATTTATCAAAATATGTCACTTCAAGGGGCTCATAAAAATATTCAGTGTGATAGCATTACGAATATAGACCTTACTCTCACAAACGCGGACGGGGGTATTTTGAATCTGTTAGGACAGACCTATTATTTAGAATTAGAGGTAATATCAATCGGGACATTTTAACTACTTTTAAAAAAAGTAGGGTAAAAAATTATTAAAAAAAGGTAAGTATATATAAATGCCTATTATAACGCCTGTATCTGTTACTGAATTCTCAATTGCCGTCATCGGAGTCCTCGGAGCCTTGGGGGGAATTTTAAAAATCTCAAATTGTAAAACTATGAAATGTGGTCTTGGAGGCTTATTATGCGAACGTCATAGCCCACCCGATCTAACTCCAACAGTCCCGTTAGAAATCTCTGATATTGAGAGTAAGTTAACGGCAGATGAATTGAATGAATTAAAATTATTCCGAATAAAAAAAAGGAAAGAAAATATTGCTTCAGAAATTGCACGGGATTTATCATAAAATATTATATTAAGGTAAAAATAAAAATATATTTATATAATATCAAAAAAATGGGAAAATGTGCTTTATGTAAAACGAACTCAATCTTTTGGAATTATCACTGTGCGGAATGCGAAAAAATAAGTCACCTAATTGCACTTTATGGACCTTCTTCAGTTCATGATTTAATTAACAAAACTCTTCTTGTCCAGAAAGACAAAATAGATAAAAAAAGTAATTATGCTATTGATGACCTTTCTAAAGCGGAAGACGTAAAAAAAGATTAGAAGAGTTTTATAATTTCAATATTTTTAATTATATAACTCAATAATAAAAAATATACTTTAATATATATATAAATGAATTCACAAAATCTAAATCAGCAAATCTTATGTATTAAACAGCATAATTATAATGTCGGACAACATCAGACAAAAAAATACACGAATGCCTTTTTAATTCCTACCTCAAATCAATTATTAAATGAAATAGCGAATCCTACACCTAACACCGATGCTAATATTCTTTACAATAAATCAGATGATTTAATTCAAAATCAAGATAAGATTGTAGAACAGGCAGAAACAAAAGAAGAAGAAGTAAATGAACAAGTAAATGAAGAGTGGCTTCGAGAAACCGGGCGAGACACATCAAGAGTTACCGGCTCTGATTTGGATCCACGTGCTAAAAGAATAAAAAAAGGTCGCCCACCAGGTTCTAAAAATAATAAAAAAAAAAATCTTCGATCAGCAGAAATAGGAGCAGAAGGAAAGGCTGAAGTTCTAGGTCAAGTAGTCCTTAAATCCAAATCTGGAACAGAACCTGAACACATATCTAATCCTAAAATTAATATGAAGGGTAAACCGGGTTCATTTGGGAAACTTGACGCGCTTATAGGTAAAGGAATGTATTATGGAGCAAAGAAGGCTCCCCCTAGTGATAAAATTAATCTGGGTGATCTTATTAAATATTCAACAGGAGCCCATCGGTTTGAAATGGATTTAGGTATTGATACTACAGGTAAAGATAAAGGTAAAGGTAAAAAACATCGAGGTAAAGACAAAGGTAAAAAAAGCGGAGAATTATAAAATTTATAATATATATATATAAATGAATTCACAAACTATAAACAACCAAATTTTATGTATAAAAAAACATAATTATAATGTTGGACAACATCAAAAATTCAAATATACAAACGCGTTTTTAATACCATCATCTAATCAATTATTAAATCAGATTGCGAACCCACCACCTATCACCGAGGGTAATATTCTTTACAATAAATCAGATGATTTAACTCAAAATCAAAATAGAATTAGAAAACAAAAAAAAGAAAAATATAATTCTGATAGAAAAGATTTCAATATGGATGCCGTAGAAGATGAGGATTATGGGGCTATGATTCAAAATGAAGTTTATAATAAACCAGATGAACGAGATACTATTCTAAATTATAAAATAGACAAAAAATTATCAAATGATGAAAACGTTGTTTATGTGGGTAAAACAAAGGTATTACACGGACTACGAGGAACCACAAATCGAGATGATTTCAGAGCCGATTTAGAAATAGCCTATGAAAAATTTAATAATGTATTAAAAAGGACCATTGGATTTAATATTCCTATTAATTTAGAATGGTGGGAGACTAAATATAAAGAAAGAATTTTAAGGCAAGATATTTTTTATAATAAATTAAAAGAAAAATATCCAGACAAAGAAATTATAATGGGAGGGCATTCCCTTGCTGGTGTTTTAATAAAAGATATTTTTCATAAAAATAAGGGAGATTCAATTAAGGGATATACGTTCAACGGTTATTTCCATCCTGGAGATATAGAACCGGATTCTAGATTAACACATAAAGGAATTGCTTTGGATTTAGTCTCATTACATGAACAAAAATTTGGGAAACAAAGGAATGATTATGTTATAGATGAAAAGTATCAAACAGGGACTAAAGAAGATTATATTAAATATTATTATAACATACATAAATCAGAAAATTTCAAACCTACAATAGAATTAAGGCAAAATAAGATAAAGGAAAATAAAAAAAAAAAAGAAGAAGAAATAATTTATATAAATATAAAAAAAAAAAAAAAATCAAACAAAAAATTAAGGAATACCCAAAAAAATCTTTAAACAATTAAAAGACTTATATATAACTTTTTTTTTTTTATAATAAAAATATATATATTATATTATAAAATAAAAATGGTAAATGAATCAACTCTTTTCAAATCTAACAATCAGCATACTCCGTCGTTTGACGTTCAGGATGTCCGTTATCACCCTTCAAATGGTGGTGAGTTCACAGTTTCCAAATCTCCTTATATTGAGATACCTCTTACAATCTGCAAAAATGGCTTCTTAAATCCTGGTCGCACTGTATTGAATATGAACTGGGTTGCGAAAGTAACAGGAACAGCATCGACAGGCACTTATAGATTATTTTCGACTGTCGCAGGATCGCATGCTTTAATTGACCGCGTCTGTGTTTATCAGGGTTCAAATTTACTTGAGGAAGTAAGTGATTGGAATAGAGCGTTTACTACGTCAAGTGTATTATATACAAACCCCTCACAAGCGAAGGGAAACGGAAGTGTAAGGGACTCCTCTTTGTGTTCTAATTTTGATTCTCATTACTCGTCAACCGCTGTATCATCTCTCAATATTTCAACTGCCTGGAACAGAGCAACAGGGAAATCTATAAGTGACGAGTCCACCTTACCCACGTCTATAGATACGCAAGAATGTAGTCTCGCTTTTGAATTATCGGACCTTCTTGGTCCAGGGGCTGAAAAATTATTACCTGTCGGGCTTGCGAATCCAATCCGAGTCCGAATTTACATCACGAAAGACGTCGAAAAAGTAATCTATGGTATGGCTACAGGACCATCTGGGGTTGTAGCATCTACTTATGCGGGGGCTGATATTACTATTACCAATGTTTCTATTGATTCTCAATTAATTACTTATGATGATGAAACTATGAATAAAATGCTTGCTTCATCTGGTGTTTCTGAAAATATGAAATTAAGATGGTCGGGAACCCAAGTAAGGTGTGCTAGAGCGGTAACTGACTACTCAAGTAACGTTCAGGCAATTGTGCCAAATTCGCAATGGACTAATTTAAAGGCGGTTGTATGCGCTCCTTTTTATCCCGTAATGTCAAAAACTGGCGACAACTACGCCAATTTCGGCAATGGTTTATACCAGGCCCAAATGATGATAGATGGTAATCCATTTCCTATGGAATATGTCGGAAATGGCTCTGCTTTGGAACCCGGGCGTTCTGTTTCCCAGTTAGTAATGTCAGCCGTAAATTGTAATAGAAGGGCATGTGAGGTTTATACTGCTAATACATCTTTTATTCCTTGGACTTCCACCGCCTCCACCCCAGTCCCGTGGACAACAACTAACTGTAATACAAGTGCTAATACCCCACCTTCAGCCACCCCTACTAATAGTTTATTTTCTGCGCCCCCAATCAGTGGAACAGCAAACTCTCATTTTCAAACTTGCGGAAAATCACCACCTAACTTTTGTTATGGGTTCACGTTATCAGACTACTGTGAAGGGCGTGTTAGAAGAGGTCAGGATACTAGGGCTCGTCAGGTAGTTCTTAATTTAAGACAGTCAAACACTATTCCAGCAAATTCGAATGCTTGTAGCACGTTATGTATTCAATATGTAGGTGTAGAATATGAATTAGATCTTCAGAATGGGACAATTAGGAGTATATTAGAATAAATACTATTTTTCCAACCTACTTTTTTTTAAAGTAGAAAAGTAGATATATTAAGGTAAAAATAAAAAATAAAATATATTTCTATATTATAACAAAAATGAATCAACTGGCATTAGAAAGATATTCTCTCTCATCAAATCTCGGCGAACGCGTGATAATTAACAGAAGTAGCGAAAATAAGGATGGTGTCTATTCAAGACGTGTTAATTATTTAAATCAATCCGCACCTTCTCAAAATCTGGTAGCACAAACGACTCGTGGTAATAAATCGCAGACACAACAGCATCACGACTCTTCCAAAAAAAGTGTAGCAGTCCCTTATACAAATATATGTAATTCACAGTCAGGGGGTTATGCTCAACGCAACGGAAATCCAGTATGCCGTGAAGCCGGAGGCATTATGAGTTCCAAATTAGAAAAACGTAGACGTTAATAATTATGCCTAATAGGGTATATAACTCTATTTCTTTTTTTATAAACATAAATAGGTAACATTAATAAAAAACACAAATTAATTAACATAAATAAAAACATATTTTATTATATTACTTATATAATATAATAAAATGTCACGCCCTAATACATCAGAAACAAAACGACTTTTTTTAAATACTGCTAATGCTACATCAAAAGAAGATATTGTAAGCACCTTCGAGGGAACTGAAAAGAATAATGCTGATTCTATTTTTCATATAGGGAGTGCTGATATTGTGAAAGAACCCGCTTCTAACATCGCTTTATCCTTAATCAAATGTGAATACCCGAATACGTTAAATCAATACAATGTTCACTTATCTGATGATAGTCCTTCTATTGTTGTTTTTTCAAACGAATCAAACAATTATGCGAACGTTCAATTTACCGAAAATTATTTAGATTTAACATCTTCTACAGTATACGCACCCTTCCACCTTTCTTCAAATCAACAAGACTTAATATTACTTATTAATACTGCTTTAAAGAACGCTAATGGCGGTGTAGACCCAACTTCTTTAATTGTAGTGGATCCTTATACTAATGTCCTTAAGTCCTCCGGTGAATTCGATATTATATTTTTTAATAATATTTTTAATGACCCCTCTTTTTTTGCTTACGATCCCGATTCAAAAAACATATATAGGGATTTAGGTATTAATACCGATACAAAACTCGCATTTACTTATTTAGAGCCTTTAGTAGCCCCCACAGTCCCAAAGCATTATTTTTTGAATGTAAAATTTGATGCTTTAGATCCGAATTTATATGTTGAAAATCATGGGGGTTCAGGGGATTATAGATTGTTACCTATTGGGATTGCGTTTGATTCAGCGTATACCACTATCATTGAAGATTCGACCTCGGCTGGTTTTAGACTGGATCAAAACGGATACACGTATCTATGGCTCCGATACCCAGGAGCCCAGGGTAGATATGTATTGTGGATGTTAAAATCAAACGGTCCCGAAGGTATTTTTTTCCAGGCTCCAGATTTTGACTGGGTGGGGGTGACATTAGCACAATTACAGGCTGTCCCCGGATCGGCAGAAACGTATTTTGGTGATCTTGCTTTACACCCTGGAACACCCCCGAACATTGGAGGGGGGACTCTACAATGGACATATGGAGGTGATATTGGAACTGCTACAATTACAAATCCAACTGGGACCTATGCAGGGGCTGGAACTGATGCTATTAATAGGACTTTAGCCTATCCCGTGGGATTAAATCCTTCTCCATTATTTCTTAAAACAAATTTAAATTTTGATTCTTATGCTACAATGAATAAAGGAATGAAAAATATTATAGCAATGATACCTATAGAAGCAACAGTATTGAGTTCAAATAATGTAACTACTCTTTTACCTGCTGAATCTGTTGTTCCAATATCAATTGCAAACCCTACTCATACTCTAACCGTAGCGAATCACCCATATACTCCGGCTTTAAATGGTGATTATATCTCAGTCGGAAGTTTATACCGTGATCAAAGTCCACCGAGGTATTTTAAGGAATCTGTAGACCACCATTTATTTAGAATGGATACTACTACCAATACCTATTTATTATTTTCATACGGAATTCATACAAATGCGACGTGGTATATCGGGATTTACCCACTCCTTTCAACAACTGTTGATTATTTAAATAACAATCACACCACACTTGGTCAGACCTCTCAACACTCAATAGGGTTAAATTGGAACGCCTTTACTGGAGGTGGAATAGGTCACTACCCGTCTTCTGCTTATACCCCAAGTCATACTCTAACCGGTGTCTATTCTGAATAAATCTACTTTTAAAAAGTAGGTCAAAATAATTAATAAAAATTTTTGCCATACTTTTTTAAAAGTATAGATTAAGGTTAAAAATTATTTTATAATATATTGATAGTATATTATAAAACAATGACAAATTACCTTGGGATGAATTACAATCTGGACGGTGTAGCATTCGATTGTCTGGATGGAACAACTATTATGGCATTTAAGGATGATGTGGTTCAATTTTTTACAAATGAGGTATTAACCAGCACTGCAAGTCGTATTGCAATGTTTCCAGAAGTTGGAAATAGTCAAATTACTTATGTTTATAGAGGGGGACAATCAAGCGTAGCCGGTCAGTTTTACCAGATATGGTTTTTTGATAATGCTGGGACATATTGGAGATATGAAGTCGCAACCCCCCATCAAAGTCCAACAACATATACCTTTTTACAAACTGGTAGCCACGGTTGGAAAGTGAATAGAGGACCAGCGGGAGCAAACGACGATTTATTGTTCAAGAATGACAATGGTGTTATGAAGGTAGACCAGGTTGGAAACACGGGCAATTTTCAACCATACGGACCCTCAAATTCACTATATCCAACTTTACCGAATACCCAGATTCCCGATGCGTGTTGGAATGACACATTAGGTGGGTATGTCTATGTTAGTATAGTAGATACGATTTATAAATTAGATGTAGTAAATACCGTTGTTGTCAGTTTTGCGAAATATAATGTCCCACCTGGACCAGTTATTCCACCGACACCATTACCTGATATAGTCGTGACCTATACCTCTCCCACAGACTACGGCTATTTTGCATCAAATGTAGCACTCGTCACAGATACAGAATACGGATTCAATTTTACCAAAACGGGTCAGGCTAATGCCGATAAAATGGAATTATACCTTTATTTTGCGACTGCTCCCGGAGCGATTCCATTTATTTATTCCCAATTAAGAGATCTAAAAATATCTATGAAAAATAATTTAGTTCTACAATCTGGGAATATATTTTTTAATGTTTATACCGTGGGGACTGGTGGAGGATGGTATGGAACTAAAACAACCTACTTTGGAACTCCACCACTCGGGACGACCTTTGATAATTCATTAGTTGAAACTATTATTGAATTAAGTGATATTAGAACAGACCAAATCCTGGCTATATCTGTCGGTTCAAATTCAGCGGGACAGCAATTTAATTTTGATGTTAAAAAAACATCATTTGAAATATTATTACCACTTACAAATGAAACACAAAGAGTTGAAGTTCAACTTGAATCTTCATTTATAGTGATCGATGATAAATATTGGGATTTAGAAGGTAGTGTAATAGCAAAATCAGGGACGACTATTAAGCCAGACTACGAAATCTTTGATTTTTCTCCGAATATTATAGCGGGGAACTACCCCCAATCTGGAACGGCAAAAGGACCACCACAGGGGACTGCTTGGTATTTAGCGGGAACGTGGTCAGAATGGACTCAAACAACTGCTAATGTATGGGCTCCAAATGGTAATACTATAGAATTCACGAGTAATTTTGTGAATCCGGGTTTAGATACAAATGGTGCTGGATGGATCGGCTCGTTAGGTGGAGTGGCTATGACTGGGACGTGGAGCCCTCAACCATTTACTTGGTATGTTCTTCCCGGAAATCTTTTTCAAATTATCCATACGAATGGTGCTCCAATTAATTTTAGACCATTAGATGAGTTACCTCAACCTAATAATTTCACACCAGCACAATATGAGAGCGGTATGTTTAGTTCTTCAAACGTCGGGACAATGGCAACATCCGTTTTAATCTCTAATTCAGTATCACCACATAAAACTCCCATATTTCCAGTCGGAATAGATCTAACATTTTTGAGTGAAACTCAAGTCATTATGCGTAGAAGTTGGGAGATTATCGATACGACATATACAATTTCGAGTAGCAACGTATTATCCGGTAAGTATATATCTCCCACATATCCAAATGATAATAACGCCAGTAGTCAAAATCCGGATACTTATACAAAGTCATCTCCGTGGGTGGTATTAGCAAATAATGATAGTCAGTTTAATATAGAGTTTAGTGGTGGTTTAAATAATACGATCACATCAGATGGGGCATATACTATGACAGTCAATCCACTCGGGGTATCACCTATAACATATAATTGGACTGCTAATTTCTATACCTCGGCTGATGTATTAATTAGTCCACTTATT
>Ga0308002_1000491_pt1 | contig 14952 bp, 14 predicted proteins | sample Neamet34_FD_203148 | JGI IMG/M metagenome (GOLD analysis project Ga0308002, IMG submission 203148) | Marine microbial communities from water near the shore, Antarctic Ocean - #34 | ecosystem: Environmental > Aquatic > Marine > Unclassified | place: Southern Ocean | collected 2014-06-06
ATCATTGGAACAATCAAATGTTCATTTCACATCTTTGATAGAAAATGCAGTATTGTCTTCATCTCAGTCCTTTTCAAGATTTGCTGCCATTATCTGAACGGAGGCCAGTTTCAACAAACATTAGATGTCAGGAATGTTGTTCTTTACGGACAATGCTGATGTGGCAATGCATGACTGATTGAATGACTGAGACGGCTGGCATTGTTTGCACAGGGTTATCATTGTTTGAAGTAAAAGTTTTTGCATTATTGTTTAATGAAACACAATCACAAGTCAATTTGGACCAAACAAAAAGTTATTCTCATTACAAATGTCGCAGTTGTTTCCATCCCATTGTAAATTATGCAGCAATCCCAAGTCTTGAACACATTGTTGATGCACTAACGTATTGCATTTTGGGCATTGCAACATTGATCCATTATCCCTCTCTTCACAAAAACAACAAGATCTAGGCGCAGGTTTAACAAAAATCCAATGACATTCAGTACGTTTACAACCAACAAATTTCATAATTTTGGATTTTTTTGTTTCCAATTTAATCCATTTCTTCTTTATTCTAGTTTGCACTGTGCTATGATAGTCACAAAGATATGCTGCAACAAAATGATTGGAGTCAATACGAAATATGGCAGTGTCAATAAGTCTGTAAAAAAGACCTATTTTGATTAGTTTACCCAACTGCAAATCTCTCCACATTAAATTTGGTATTCCATATTCGAAATATAATATAAAACATGAATCACTATTTGCAAGTACTGTATATATTCTGTCAGAAGAATTCGTACTACACCATGCACCTGAGATTACATCGGGTTTGCCACACATTGTATTATTTTGTTCATGAGACACAATATCCCCTGTTGCTGAATCCCAATCAGTGTGGTAATTGAAAACTAATTTGCATACATAAAATGTGGAATCATTATACTGTTGGTGTGTTTGACATTTACACCAAGCTTTACATTTGGTAGAGAAATTCTGCATTATTCCTGGGGCCAGTTTTTCAGTAATTGCTTGTGCAGTTTCTACAGCTCCATAATCACCCCACCAACAATAATGCCCTTGTAATAATACTTCAATAAATTGAGTGATTGTATCTAATGCCTGTTTGTTTTGTTGCTTAATTGCAATTTTCAAAGTGAAGAGAATCTTGTTCAACAACAAATGACCATCTGATTGATGCTTGTTATTTGACAAATAGTTCATAATATGTGTTTGTCCAATTAAACAATAAAGCCATGATAAAAACCAACAACGCAAGCCTGAATTAGAACCAATTATTATTTTTTTTGAACCATTAAATTGTAACTGCCAATTAATCCATTGTACAAAGTTTTTATCAATTACCTTTTCTGTGAAATTTAATTGTGAGATTGTATGCCCCATTTCACATTTTTTTAGATAAATATCAACCCAACGATCATAACCAATTTGTGATTCACCAATGCGCCCTCCTACAGAGATTGCCCAATTAGCTGCGGTAAGCATTTGTTCATTAATGTTTGACAATGCGAAACCACCAATATTGACTAATTTTTTGTGAAAAGTTTCTTCAGTATCATAACAAAATTCATCACTATTTTGATCACTGAATTCTAAATTAAGTGCATTACGAATTGAAAGTACTAAAGGGGCTCGGTGTGGCACAGTGTCAACAATGTTCACATTTGTCCTTTCTAATTCTGCTTTTAAACGTTGAATAGTTTCTTTGTATACAAAAAAATTAAAAAATTAAAAAATTAATTAATTAATATATATATATATATACCTCTGGTTGGGCGCGCAATAACTGTTCCATTTACATGTCTATATGGTATTCCTAATTTAGATGTAAATAGAGTATTCACTTCCAAGGGACGATATTTTGAATACATATCTCTCAAAGTAAGAACATCAGAGGTTGTGATAATATTATATGAGCATGGTAATTTCTGTCTGAGATCTGTAAAATCGGTTGACATAATAGTGTCAAAGTTTTGCAACATATCTTTATTGAGATAATATAAATCCATTTTTAATAATTGCAAATACTGATTGCCAATATAAATAGTTGGTCTACTATTTTCATTCGCATTTCGTAAGCTGTATCGTACTCGAGTCTGTAAACGAGACTGTACACGAGCCCCATCTGGTAGTGTTACACGAGACAATAATTCTTGTGCACGCAAGTGTTTGTCATGTGGTGTTCGATACACAGAGTTGCGGTGTAAAGTTGTGTCATCACCATCTAATGATCCATCTAATGGTAAATAGACACCTAGGTTAACCCAAGCAAATATTAATACAATTCTGTTTGCAACAGTTTCAATCTTTTGGATTGCTTCCGCCACAAATCGTATGACAAATTCTCTCCATTTGCCTAATTTGAGCTCAGAAACACCACGTCCAAATGAATAAAAAGCATTAAGATTATTTGTCCAAGTTGATAAATTATTGATAATGAGATTTTTAATCCATATTCCAACATGTTGGTCCACTGGTTGTTGAAAATGACTTGCATTTTTCAACAAACAGCGCATGTAAATGCCAAACAATTTGGAATAATCTTTAGCTAATTTTTCGTCAAGATGAACGCCATAATTATCCATGCTTAGCACAATTGCAATCGTCCAATCAGTACCTTCAACAGAATGACATCCTCTAATTGATTTGGTTAAATTTTGAAATAAATTCAATGTTTGTAACCAAACAGAGTGTGTCATACTCCCACTAAGTGAACATAAAACATAGACTTTGTTACAATAAACCATAGCCTTTTGTTGTAATTTTCTTAACACACCAGGACCTCCATTAGGAAAAATGATCAATATAAATAAAATTGAGACATTATTCATGACAATGACCAGAGTTCCTTGTCTATATTTAGATGCATATTTGGCAGATTTTTGGTCGTGCACTCGAACATCCTCTCCCCAAGCTACAACTTGCCCGTTATTTAAATTCAATACAAAGGGAACCTCATCAATATTGAATTCTAGTGAGGCAAGCCAGATTTCTTTTGTTTCATTTTGTTGTGGGCATGTGTATTTTTGAATGATATTAATTTTGCGACGAAATGTGCGTTCAACTTGAAGATAGACTGCACGACTGCTCATATATGTTGGTTTTGACATTTTGCGGTCACTTGATATTTTTTTAACGGATAAATTATGTCTAATCTGTATATAAAATATGTAAAATATATAAAATATGTAAAATTCAGTTAACAAACCATTATTTTTTTCACATATGATTTGCTACACAAAAACAAATGTAACAGTTTGCGTTCTGTCCTATTCATAAACGGTCGCAGTAAAGCCATCAATTTAGGATTTTTAATGAGGCGTTTAATAGAATCTGAAAACCATCGTGCACTTCTCCATTGGTGAGAATCGGCAGCATGTTTTCTGTGAATGACTGCATATTCTTCAATAGTACAAAATAAACCAAAATGAGAATGGTCTGGATCATAATAAAAGCGTTTGGTTGTTTTAGAATAATGCCGTCTTTGTTTTATATATTTATCGAGTCTGAGGAATTTCTTTGAGTTGACTTTGAATTGAGCACTGTACTTGTACCAAGTGTTCAGTTTGAGTACATTTATCCATTTCCTCCATGTCCCTCTATTGACCAAATTTTTTTGTCGGAAAGTAGAAAGTTTTTGTCCTTTTCTTTGCGATCTATGCATTAATTTTAAACATAACCATTTTTCCAACTTGGGTGGGGTCTGTGTTCTTTTGATTGGATTAGCACTACTATGTATAGCTGGTATGCCACTTTTTTTTTTGAATTGATTTGGTAAGAAGGTGATATTGTTTTTATGATCAGATTCATTTTCATTTGTATAGACTATGTATTTGTGTTGTTGTGGCCAGACACGACCCAATTCTGACTCATCAGAATCTTGTTCTTTATTTTCAGATTCTTGAATTTCTTCTTGATTTTTATTTTCTCTTTCTTCATTATCACTATCACTGCTAGAGAGTAATTGATCTATACTAATATTAGGTATGAAATGCTGAGACATTTCACTATAAAAGACATTTCACTATAAACGAAGGGCTTACTTGACTAAGTTTTCTAAGATTTCTAAAAAACAAAAAACAAAAAAAGTAAATTAAATTATTAAACAAGTTTTTTACATTTCCTAAAAGAAATGATATCTTTTGGTATCAAATCTTTCAATAAACTATATGAATATTGACTATTATTCCAAGTCTTAAATTCATCAAGAGTATTGATAAATTGCAAATTTTTTGTGTATAAATCCAGATCAGCTAATGGTAATAATGGATCTCCTAAAACAATTGGATCAATTTCTATATTTGTTTCTACAACATCAAATTGCCACCATAGTAATAATATTGGTGTGTTGCTTGGGTTCCCTGATAATGTATGATAGGTATTGCCCAAACAAGCAAAACATTCATCTTTTTTAACTAATATTTTTACACCTTCACAATAATTGAGTGTTGATCCTGAGCCCAATCTCTTCATCAAAAGATTAGCCCAATTCAATGGAAAATGTGAAAAAGAATAAAAAATCAATGATGCTTGATCACTCAATGCATAAAACAATGTAACACCTGTTTGAGCATTAATTGTTTGCCCTAGTAAATATTGAAAGTGATAAATTGTGTAAATATTGAAAGTAAATAAATACATACGTTGGAACACGGGTGTTTGTTTATCTGTATGCAAACACCCGTTAATCTTTGAATTTGGCAATACTTTAAGCATCCCAAAATCACCTAATCTTAATCGTCGTTTGTAGGAAGCCAAGCCTGCATTATATTGTTTAATAATTGAATGATTTTTACCAATTTTAGCACAGTGCATGATTCGTAAATCTTTGTCAATCAAATCATTAAAACGAATGGTAATATATTTGTCATTAATCACACATACAGAATCACCTGTTGTTGTTGTGTCCAATTCATTATTGCTGCGTATAACACTTAATTTATTCGCAATATTGATTAAATATTGTTTGTGTTTTTTTCCAACATAAAATAAGATTTCTTCAGACCAATTGTAAATTGTTAAATAGTTTTTGGATTGAGTCATTTGCCTCTTTTCTGGTTTCAATGGCACAAAACCAAAAACAAATAACAATGTTGATAATGGTGACTCTAACAAATTCATGTTAATGTTCCATTTGAAAGAATCCGTAATAATTTTCGCGTAATTATAGTACCGTTCATAATATTGTTCATTGTTGATACAAATAGTTTTTTTATTAGTATTATTAAATTCATAACGGAATTTTTTCAAAAAAGCATAGTTTACATATTTCCCCATCTTAGGAAAGCCTGAAACGTCTTTATTGACATCCAACCATTGTAAATATGTCTGTTTAATTTGTTCCATATCTCTCACCATGTTATGATACCTGTCAAAATCTGTTTCCTCAGTTTTTTCTTGATTTATTGATTCAGTTTTTTCAATGATTTCAGGTATATTGTCTTCAATAATTTCAGATATATTGTCATCTTCATCTTCAAAATCTGCCATCATGTCAGATACATTTTCTTGTTCATCTTCATCTTCAAAATCTGCCATCATGTCAGATACATTTTCAGTATCCAATATTAAAAACGTTTTTGAACGATTATTGTTAAACTTTTTTCTTGAACGAGTATTGTAAGGGTTGGTTGAATTAGGTTTTCTAACGGTTGTCAGCCCTGATGCATTATGAACATTGAACTGATCACTGCTCCCATCACTGTTCTCATCACTGTTCTCATCACTGCTCTCAGCACTGTTTTGTGTCAAATTGCGCATCTTATAAATATTATCCAAGTGAATAATTGGATTGTAAAATGAATATATTAATTGAGATAAATTTTCAACATTAAATTTAGTCATCCATTCAATAATCTGCCTTAATATCTTTTTTTCACATAATTTATATTGTGTGAATGTCAAAAGATTGCTTTGTGATTTTGCAAAGAATTCTAATTGGTCCAAAATTTCTAAATGACAAATTTGAATATTTTTGAATATTTCTTGCATCTCACTTACTTCATTATTGAATATTTTAAACAATTGAGGATAATGAGCGAATAGAACCTTGTGTGTAAAATTTGCAGTGGTAATGGTGAAATCATAGTTTGTTTTGGGAAATGGTTTGTGTATGTTAATTAATCGGCGACATTCATTGCGAAGTATACTGTAAGGAGGTTTTGCCAAATTTTGTGATAAATAAATGATTTTAAATAGAGGAAACCATGGTTTAAAATGTTCAAAATCTTGATTTTTTGAAATCTTGATTATATTTAGCAAAGATTTTTTGAAATCTTGTTTATAATTCAATGTAATATATTCTTTATTTTGTGGATTTTCTAATGACTTTTGTCGCCAGATTACATTGTTGTCTTGATAGCATGACATTATAGTATACATGAGTTGTTCTACGTCATCTGCTCGAGTAAGTGTCAAACATAAGTGAGCATTGATTGATTTGTATTGACATTTCCCAGTTTTTTGATATGGTTTTCTATCTTTTTGCATTTGCCCCATGTCATACAGCCAATAATTCGCAAAAAACAGTTCTTTAAGCGGTTCAGAAATTTGAGAAGGTTTAATGTTACAATGGATATTCCCTGTTTTGTGTATAGTTTCTAATGCATCCAATATTGAAACAAATAAACACGCACAATCGCGAATATTGTTTACAAATTTTTTTTTGTTACTACGTACATTATGAGATTTGTATAATTGCATAGTCATAATACTAAATTCTCGCTTTATTGCTTTAATGCTGTGTTTGTAATCCATAACTGAGGGGAAATGAGGACTATTTTGTGGTAATTTTTTGAAGTTGCAATATTCTGCCTTCAATTGATTTCGTGCTTTGGAAGATTCAGCAACTTTGATAGCCATGTTGTCATGACATTTAAACACCGCTGCTTTTGCCCTTGAGCTAATAAATTTCATAAGAGGATAGTCACCGATTTGTTTTGGTAATTTCAATTTAGATTTAGAACTCATGGTTTAACAGTTGGTTAACTCCAAAACTTGGTTTAACATGTCTGTATCTGATTCAGACTCCAGTACAAAGGAAGAGAAATCATCAAATACGAATACGAACACGAACAGAAATAAAACAAATAATAGTTATACTCAAACTAACTTTATACTGAGTGATTCAGACGAATCAGAAGATATTAATGGCGATAGCACGAACCGCAAAAATCAAACAAATTGCACAAATCAAACAAATAAATTCATTGTTTTATGCCTACGGTCAACTCGAAGCATTATTTTTGAGCAAAAATATCCAAGATATGTTCAACACATTAAAGATCAGTACATCAAAGAAGAGCATAATGATAGTATTGAATATTTAAAACATAATTCTGGTCTAATCATTGGATATGTGAAAGTATTTTTTGCCAAACAATGGGACACTGTGGAAGATTTATTTGATAATTCTGATACGAAAGAGAGTAAAGATAGTGCCATATTTTTAAAAGACCATAATCTGAAGGCCAAAAAAAAATTATGGGCTTACAAAATGGAAGACTTTGTGGAATTAAATACCCCAATCAAAACCAAAGGATTTGGAAATGGATGTCAACCATTAAATTCAATATATATTCGAAATATATTGAGGGACAGCAATACAAACGAAACATATTTACGCCAACAGGCACTTAGATTTGTCACAATTCCAATGAATCCGATTGTACTCACTGTAGTTAAACAGGGGCGATTAATTTGGGAAAAAAGTGGCATAAAATATGGAAATTTAATACCACATATAACAGTTTAGTTGATTACTTGCGAATTTGCGTCTTTTGATTTCTGTTTTGTGTGTAATAGTCCAGTGCTAATGAATGGATAATTGATTATTATAATTATTTTAAAGAAAAAGCAGACAACGTATTTTTTAATCAGGTAAATGTACATATGAGGAATAGTGTCGTCCATTCGATTCCACACTGGAAGAATCAAGCATTGAATTTGATAAAAGTCAATGGTTTTGATTGCGAATTGATAAAGAAAGTGGGACTAACTCAAGTTGAAATGAACCATTATATCGATATTGAAGTTGACAAAGTAGATACCAAAGATATTATAAAGCATACGAATCCAGATAAAAGATACATGGTTCTGAATGATTGCTATTCATGTTTGATAGATAAAGGAGTCATTATAGATTCTGAGTTGGCCACTATGATGACTGACAATATTACACTATGGATTGAAAAATTGAAAATTGAAAAATGTAATGAGCAAATTGAAAAAAAACATGAGCTCAAGACTGGACAAAATGAATTGTTTGAGATTGAACAAAATGAAAAGAAGGCAAACTGGGCAATTGGTTCCAGAAATATCAATGTTTGGTATAAAGAACAATGGTGGCCAGGTACAATAATTGATATATTCAACGATGTAGATAATGAATGGCTCAGAGTGCAATGGGATACTGACAAAACAAAACAATTTATCAGAAATTCTAATTTGATCATGGTTAATGAACAGATTGATAATGAGAGATATGCCAATGATACTCAAAACGAGGGATATACTGCAGACAGTAGCGACAATGGTATTTATTTATATATATATATATATATATTAAATAAACTTATTTTTTTGAAATTATTTTGAAAAAGAAATGGAAATTATATCAAATGTTGGGGATAATAATAATGATAGTGATTTTAATGTTACGGATGATATGATGGGAAAATATGTTATCAAAACGAACGAAAATAAGCGTTATTATAAAGAGATTCTTAGTGACACTGAGAAAACAGAGATGATTAATGTCCCAAAAAAGAAAAAGCAGAAGAAAACAGTGATGATTAATGTCCCAAAAAAGACCCCAAAAAGAGCAAAAAAACGCACATTAATTGAGACCGAACTGTCGATGGATGATAATTTACAGTTCAATACAACCAATAATGCCCCACTTTCAAAAAAAAGAGCCAAAAAAAGAGCCAAAAGGACCCAAAAAGACACAAAACATAAAAAAAAAAAAAAAAAAAAAAAAGAGACCAAAAAAGAAAAGAGAGAGAAATATTCTGGAAAGCATAAATTGGTATTAAGTCATTTGGGTGGAGTGGAAAAAGTGAATGTGTCTATATATTGGTCAGACTCAAGTGAAGATGCTACATTATGTTCACAATGTAATAAACATCACACTATGGAAGAACCATGGGATCCATCTCTGGCATCAGGACATAGAACCGTTGAAAAGGGATGTTGGTATAAAATCAGTGGTAATTTATGGAGAGCATATGCCAATTATGACTCGTATAGACAAAAAGATGCACAATATCACTGTGTGGGGTACAAACAAAGTTTGGGATGCAAATTAGTAAAGTATGGCTCATTGGCCAAACATATTTGGAGTGATATCGCTGCAGAAAGAATTGTCAAAACATTATGTAAATATGTTAAACCGCCAAATGCAGGTTGTATTTGTAAAGGATGCGAAAAAATCATTTTCAACAAGAAAAAGATGAATATATGTTTAGAAAAATGTGCTAAAGGGTTTAGAAAATTAACCAATCAAGACAAGTTGCCAGCATTTTGTACAAAATAATAAATTTAATTTATATTACAAAGACACTCTTTTTTTGATTTGCATTGATCCATATATTGCACAATCAACAGGATAAAAGTACAACATATTAGGGTCTTGAGTGTAGCAATGCTGACATTTTAATTTGGTTGAATTATTTTCAATATACTTTTTTTGTTCAGAAATACAAAAATCAGAAATATATATCTGATGATTCCCTGATGAAATAGTGAATTTGTGATATGGACTTGTGATAATAGTGATGATAAATTCTTGATTGTTTTTTCTAGAAATTACTGACAATTCCTTTAATTTTTTGTTAATAAATACGATATTCAGTAATGGTGGCAAACAATTAATTTCAAATTGACTACGATCATATATATTAAATTGTCTATATTTGTCATAAAATTGGTTTTGTAATTCTTTAAATAATAATGAAAATTCAGAGGATAATGTATAACTCATAATAATATCACTGACAGGATCCAGTTTGTCGCTATTCTTAATTTCTTGAACAACTAATGTGCGATATCTATCAATTTCCATTAATTCTATTGACTTATTTACTGAAAAAGATTTCGACATTATTGTGAGACATCCATCTTGAACAAAACTTTGAAGCAACTATCCCGTTTGTGTCTCAATGGGTAACTATAAATCGATGTCTTGAAACAGTGTAGCACTGTTTCTACCTAGACACAAAAATATGACATATCAAAAATATATAAATTGAAAAAAATGTATCCACTCATGGGAATCCTACTCATAATATTTACACTTTATTGTTGTTTCCATAAATAAGGAATGGTGTTTTTAATTTTTTTGTAAGGTATTGTTTTTTGCAAATGTAATTCACACTGTGGGTGTAATATTTTAGTTTGTAAATAATCTGATTGACAGCGACAAGCAAATCGAATATGGATATCTATTACGATTTTGGTTGTAGCCAATAAATCGTAATATCGCAGCAATTTTAGTCGTGTCAAATTTTTGCTCACTCCCCAATATCCATAGTCTTCTAACGTTCCTTTAAATGGTGGCGTTGATGTATTGCCATTATTTGAAACATAGATGGATACTATTCTTTTCTTATATAATGGATCCTTATTCTCTTGTTTGTTTGGTTTGATAATGACATTAGCAGACCACCATATATCCGATGACTGCGATTTATGATCATCAACGGCTTTTAATGGTTTATTAAATGTAAATATAAAATGGTAATTTCTATATTTAGTTTCTCGTGTGAATGTTGAATTTGAAGAACACAATTCAGACCAAAGATTGAACTTGACAGAATGGTGATATCCTGTAGACATGACACTTTTTAGTAACAATTTAGTAAAACATTATAGGGTTCAAGGATAATAATGAACAAATCAAACTATAACAATTTATTTTTTGTTCAACTGACAATCACTACAACAACAGATGCGAATATGTGAGTGACAAAAATAGCGCTTTGCTTTAATTTTGCAACTGAAACATTGTGGATACCATCGCCGAGGCGAGTCAAAATATTTACCATCACATTTATCCAATAAAATGAAATCCTGATTACATCCTTTGTATGCGCATATAACAATTTGATCTTTGCACTCAATTTGTAATTTTTCATATTTTTCTTGTAATTTTTTATATTTTTCTTTGATTTCCTTCTCATTCTCAATTCCATTGATAATTGTCAAATATAATTCGTTTTGGTAATAATTTCTGTTTTCTGTTGGCTGAATAACGAAGGGTCTAGTACCCAAAGAACTATTGATGGATCATATTCAGACTGTATTTGATGATCTTGAGATATTAGCACATACCTTTGTTTGTCAGTGGACATTATCTACGGATTAAAGTTTTTTGTTACTTTGAAGAAATAGGAACGCACATTTCTAATTAGTATTGCAAAATGAAATGGGAACACACATATTTATCCAACACGCCACACTTCATAATCCAACACGCCACACTTCATAATCCAAGACGCGGAAACTATACTCTCAGCAAATATAGGTCCATAATCTGGACTTAAATAGTATGCACACAGTGAACCTGATGATTGAACAATCATTTTTGGACATTCTTTTTGTTCCAATTCATTGCTTGAACGAATGAGAAATAAAAATGCATCCTTGTCTATATAACCACTCTCGAGCTGAAGTTGACGCAGAGATGTCGATGACACAGTTGTATAGGCTCCGAATATATTCCCGAATTTACCTTTGATAATAGTTACGGTTGGGCCATTCTTATTATCACACTTAGAATGGAAATCACTTGCTGTGAATTCATTTGTATGTTTGACAATTTTGTATGTCCCAATCTGTGAATCACTTGCTGTGAATAACAAATTTAATCTTTGTATGTTTGACAATTTTGTCAATAATAATTGAACAAATCCCATATCTTCTTTGAGTGTGAGCAATTTTGAACCAAAAATTTCTTTTGAAAATGAGACAATCAAATACTTTAATGGTAATGGTACATTTACACGATTGAATTTGCTTTCATATTGATTACGAATATAATTATATACTACCAACTCCAGATTTGTTGTTTGTTGAGCCATTCAAGTTAGCGTGAAATTTTCTCACTCCAAGTTTTCAGACTGTAGCTATTGCTTTGGGTTATTGTTTCTGGGAAAAAATAGGAACCAAAGAACAATCATAATTGGCAAACTCTATAATCGACTTTATGATCATTGAATATAATACATTCAATAACTTGAATTGATTCATGGGAGTGTATTATTTTGAATCGATTCAGTATACAACAAAAAGAAGCGAAACTGTTGCTGTAGTGCAAGGATTATAAAACAAAAAAAATATATCAATAATAAGTCAGTTTTACGCGTAATAGTGTCACTGGATTTGAAACACTTCATATTCCAATACTTGAAAACAATAAACTGATCGACTGGAATTACTTTTTAAATTCCCTCCACACAATACGCCTTTGAATTTGCCATAATTATAATGACATTGCTGAACATAATTGCTTACCTTATAATCATCAGTTGCAGTGTCATTGCCATTATCTCTGATACCTAAATCTGAACCAAATATAGGCCCATCTTCTGAACTCTGCCATATAGCATAATCAGATTTATTCTCTTTCAATTCAAACAATAATGGACATTCTTTTTGTTCCAATTCATTGCTTGAACGAATGAGAAATAAAAATGCATCCTTGTCTTTATGACAACCCCAGTCCGATGTCCATGGCACAGTTATACTCCCTCCAAATATATTCCCAAAATTACTTTTGATAATGGTTATCGTTTGTCCATTCTTTTTATCACATTTGTTATGAAAATCCTTTGCTTGGAATCCATCTTTTGTGGCTCGTAATAATAAATTAAATCTTTTAATCTTTGATATTTTTGTCAATAACAACTTCACAAAATCGATATCTTCTTTGACTGTCAGTAATTTGGAGCCAATGATTTGTTTTGACAATGAGACAATCAAATATTTTAATGGCATTGGCACATTTATTTGATTGAATTTAGTTTCATATTCATTCCGAACGTAATTCCATACGATTAATTCCAAATCCACTGCTTTTGACGCTGACATGACTAGTTTGGATTTGTTTTTACTCAAGAAAACTTTATATAACCGGGTACGATGAAACGTATGTGTTTGGCTCATATATTTCTGATTGATATATTTTTACAAAACTAGTTATAATCGCTGTATTATTAGTATTCAAATTAAGAGAGAAAAAAAAATAAAAAGTGCTAAAATAAAGAGAGAAAAAAAAAAAGTTCAGTTATATTATCCATTTTTTTGCTTGCAATTGTGAGTCGAGTTGTTCAAATATATTTTGCGTAAAGCTATGCAACTGTCGTGCCATTATTGAAACTTTGTACTGTTCAAAATTTTTGACATGTGCATTGTTCAATAAGTTTCCATATGATAAGTGCAAAGGAACTCCATTGAATTTATATGCATTAATAAACATATTTGCTAAATCTTTTTTAAAATCATTAATATATTCATATTGCCCTTGATATAATTTAAATTTGATGTGTTCTAATGACATTGGGTTTTGTACATATAGTGCATATTCTGGGAATTTGCGCGGATTTACCTGCTTTTTAAACACTGATTCTTTGTCTTTTGTATTCAAATAATTTAAAATTTGAACTAATATTTTAAAGATCATGTTATATCGTACTGGTATAATTTCCATAGAACTATAGTTTTGAGGGTTTTGTTGCCATGAAGGTGGTGTAATTGACCACTTAATTTGTGGAACAATAATACTGTCTCTTTTGTGGAAATTATTTTCAAAATTTATAGAGATATATACCAAGAAAACACATACTGAAAGCAAAGCCCACATTTGAATCCCTTTTCTGGCCAATTATCGCTACACAAGCATTTCAAACAATATTTGAAATGACAGCCTTGATTACAGCATACAGCTACTGTAACATCTGTGCCTTTGCATAATACACATTTTGAATTTGGTACGGTTTTACATCGTTCAATTTCATACAGTGCCATGTTCAATTTCTGCACAAACACTTCAAGTTTTTTTTTCACCAATTTGTGCGAGGAGAAGAGCCGGGTTGACGATTCAGATTAGGTATTTTTTTCTATGAACAAAAGAGTGTAAAAAAAATTTACTATCAAAATATTTAAGTTCTCTGTCGTTTGGAATTTTGTCCTGAATAAATTTTGATTATACATTTACAACCAATACAGTCATGTTTTACTTCAATCCACAAATTACAATTCTCACATTGTACCAATTTATTGTTTGTATCAAATTTATGAATCAAATCATTGACTTGTACAAATATCAAATCATTCTTCTTTGCCTCAAAATTATCCCAGTAATAATCATCAATTGGTGCTTTCATAGCTTTGATTTCTTCTTTGCTTAAAGAACAGTTTTCTACCTTTAATTTCTTCTTTTTATTTTTATTTGGCACCAAAACATGATATCTGTTATTTTGATCAGAGTCTGCACATAAAACAATGGCTTTAAGACCGCAAATTGAAAATAATTTTTCAACAATTATATTTATCACTTCACATTTTGGGGTTGCACCGAATCTAATTTTCCAATTTTCAATTTGAGATTGTAATTCATCCTTTTTCCACCAAAATATGTCGTCACAGTTTTGAAATAAATAATTAGCTGAATTTCTGTGTAAATTCAACACATTTTTTAATTTGATCCCATCTTCAGTGCATATGATATGAATTTTTTTCTTAATCATTTTCTGTGTCAATTCCATCATTGTTTTCACATTAATTTGAAATTTACAACACTCTGGTAATTGCAACATTGCAGATTCAATAATATCAGGCTGAATATACACCCATAATTCTTTTGTCATTCTCTTTTCTAACGATTTGAATAATTCATTATCGTCTGCTAATTTGGGCTTTTTCCTCCTTTTTATTTTCGTTTTTTTTTTC
>Ga0308002_1000494_pt1 | contig 14891 bp, 13 predicted proteins | sample Neamet34_FD_203148 | JGI IMG/M metagenome (GOLD analysis project Ga0308002, IMG submission 203148) | Marine microbial communities from water near the shore, Antarctic Ocean - #34 | ecosystem: Environmental > Aquatic > Marine > Unclassified | place: Southern Ocean | collected 2014-06-06
TATAACTTTAGTCCATCGGCCTCAGGCACCAATGAATTACCAAATCCATCCGCTAATTTTGGAGGGATTTCTAGGCAGTTAACCACTACAGATTTTGAAAGAAGCAATGTAGAGTTTATCCAGTTTTGGGTAATGGATCCATTTATATACGAAGAAAACAATACCAATAATGGAGGAACCCTTAGTTTTAACTTAGGAAACATTTCTGAGGATGTCTTAAAAGATGGTAGAAAGCAATATGAGAATGGTTTGCCTCAAGATGGCAGTTCAGAAAACACCACACCAACGGTCTGGGGTAAGGTGCCTACCAATCAATCTTTAGTATATACCTTTGATACAGAAGGGGAGCAGCGTATTAACCAAGATGTAGGGTATGATGGTTTAAACAATGCCCAGGAAAGCGAAATGTTCCCGGCCTTTAGCGGACTAGCCGACCCAGCAAATGATAATTATCAATACTTCTTGCAGGCCTCTGGAGATATAAGAAGTCGTTACAAACTATACAACGGTACGGAAGGAAACTCTCCTGTTGAGGTAACAAATACAAATCGTGGTTCTACCACCCAACCAGATGTAGAAGATATTAACCGTGATAACTCTATGAATACCGTAGATAGTTATTATGAGTATAACATTCCTATCTCTCGTGATGCCCTTACCCCAGCTACCAATGATTTTGTGACTGATGTGCGTGAGAGCACCATTACCCTCCAAGACAATAGTTCTTTGGATGTTAGGTGGGTACAGTTTAAAGTTCCTGTTGCAGATTATGATAGGGCAGTAAATGGCATTTCAGATTTTAGATCAATACGTTTTATGCGTATGTATATGTCTGGCTTTGAGCAGCAAACAACACTCCGTTTAGGAACTTTAGAACTGGTTAGAGGAGATTACAGAAGATACTTGCAAACTCTTGATAATGTAACCCTAGAAGACCCTGAGTTGGATGATACTGTTTTTGAAGTAGAAGCTGTTAATATAATTGATAACGAGAACAGACAACCCATACCTTACACATTGCCTCCTGGAGTTGTTAGAGAACAGCTTAATAATAACAATAATATTATAAGACAAGATGAGCAATCTCTTGCAATTCGAGTTTGTGGTTTAGAGCAAAATGACGCCCGTGGGGTGTATAAAAATTTCAGTGTAGATATGCGGCAGTATAAAAACCTAGAAATGTTTATTCATGCAGAGTCTATCGTGAATCAAACAGCATTGGCAGATGGTGATTTGGTGGCATTTATTAGAATGGGTAATGATTTAACTGAAAGTTTCTATGAAATACAAGTTGCTTTAAAACCAACGGCTTTTAATACCACTAGCGCTGAAGAAATTTGGCCAGTAGAAAACAGATTGGACCTACCTCTTAGTTTGTTGCAAGATTTAAAGTCTACCATCTTAGGAGATCCTGCCACCTATGCTCCAAACCAATTGCATTTCTTTGAAGAGGGTCAAATTGATGGCTTGCCATCTAATATACTGAGAGTAGGAATGAAAGGAAATCCTAGTTTTGGTGATGTACGTGTTGCAATGATTGGTGTAAGAAATGAGACTAACACAGAGCTGTGTGGAGAAGTTTGGTTTAATGAATTACGTCTATCTGAGCTGCAAAACCAAGGAGGCTGGGCAGCTGTTGCAGCCATGGATGCAAATTTTGCGGATTTTGCAAATCTAAGCGCAACAGGTAGGGTAAGTACTATTGGTTTTGGTTCTTTAGAGCAAGGTCCAAACGATCGTAGTAGAGAAGATGTAGAAGAGTATGATTTGGTCACCAATTTAAACCTGGGGCAAATGCTACCAAAGAAATGGGGTATTCAATTACCTTTTAATTATGGTAGGTCAGAAAAACTAATTACACCACAATTTGATCCAGAGTATCAAGATGTAGAATTACAAACTAGATTAGATAATGAGCCAAATTCTCAAAGAAGAGATGAGATTTTAGGACAATCTATAGACTATACAAAAAGGCAGAGTATTAATTTTATTGGAGTTCGTAAAGAACGTACCTCAGAGGGCAAACCAAAGGTGTATGATATAGAAAACCTTACACTTTCTGCCTCCTACAACCAAATAGATCACAACGATTTTGAAATTCAAGAGGCTTTAGATCAAAACGTACGTTTGGGCGGGACGTATGCCTATAATTTTACTCCCAAAACATTTGAACCATTTAAAAAGAATGATTCTATTTTTACAGGAAAATATTGGCAGTTTTTAAAAGACCTTAATCTTAATTATTTACCAACTAGTATTGCAGTAAACTCTAATATTTTACGCCAGCACAATGAGCAAAAATTTAGAGAATTAAACTTAGAAAATGGCAATATAGGCTTGCCGGTGCTTTTTCAAAGAAACTATTTGTTTGACTGGGATTATGCAATAAATTATAACCTAACAAAATCATTTCGTTTTAATTTCACTACCTCCAATAACAGAATTGTCACCAATTATATAGATGATGATGGTGTTGCTAACAACCAAATTGGTGTCTTTGACGGTTTGTTTGATATAGGAGATCCCAACCAGCACTTTCAATCATTGCAGTTAAATTATGATCTGCCAACTGCAAAATTCCCTTTTCTGAAGTGGATTCGAGCAACTTACTCATACACTGGAGATTTCCAGTGGCAAGACGGCAGTGATTTATTCAACAATATTGATATTGAATTATCTGACGGTTCTGTGCAAACCTATGATTTAGGAAACTCTATTCAAAACGCAAGTACCCATCGTATTAATTCAACCTTCGATTTCAGTGCTTTTTACAGGTATATTGGTCTTTCTAAAAAGAAAGCTAGTAAAAAAGCAGGGGGTATGAGAAATAGTGCGTCCAGAAATGGAGGCGGGTTTAGTCCAAAAGGCCAAAACGGCAAAGGCGGTAATGATTCTAAGGCAAGTGCCAAGGATGATGCCCAAGGGTTTGCAGCAAAAGGCGGTGCTAATTCCTCTGCTAGAGGCGGGAATGCTGGAGGTGGTTTTGGAAATGGTTTAAGTGGCGCAGACAAAGCAGCAAACACACTTATTGGTTTGGCCACCATGATTAAAAAAGTACAATTTAACTACCAAGAAACCAATGGTATTTTCTTACCAGGGTACAATCGCTCAATAGGTTTTATAGGAACCTTAAAACCAACGGCAGGCTTTACCTTTGGAAGCCAGGCTGAGGTTAGAGATCAAGCTGCTCGTAATGGTTGGTTAACCTTGTATCCAGAATACAATGAACAATACACAGAGAATGAAACCAATCAGTTAGACATTCAGGTCAATCTTGAGCCCATTAGAGATCTTAAGATTGATATTAACGCCAGTAGAATTTACTCAGAGAATTACTCAGAGAATTATATCATTGAAGACGGTTTGTATAATTCTTTAACACCTGTAAGCTCTGGGAACTTTAACATTTCAACCCTACTTATTGCAACAGCTTTTCAAAGCACTACAGATGCCAGCTCTGAGCCATTTGATGCCTTTAGAAGCAATAGACTTATTGTTGCCAATAGTTTGGCCTCAGAATTTTATGGTACAGACGCCTTCCCGGTAGATCCAGAAACAGGATATCCTGTTGGATTTGGCCCTACAAGCCAAGATGTATTGTTGCCATCATTTATAGCAGCCTATAAAGGTGCTGATGTGCAGAGCGAGAAGAAAGGTATTTTAAGAGACATACCTCTACCAAATTGGGATATAAAATATACTGGTTTTATGCGTTTGGGGTGGTTTAAAAAACGCTTTAAAAGATTCTCTTTGCAGCATGGGTACACTGCCGGGTATACCGTAAATCAATTTCAAACCAATTTAGACTACAACCGCTCTAGAGATGGTAATCCTGTAACTGCTGCTACAAATCAAGCGGGAGATTTTAAAAGCCAGCAGTTTTTAACCAATGTAAACCTTACCGAGCAATTTTCGCCATTATTAAAAATTGATCTTGAGATGAAAAACTCTGTTAAAGTAAGTGCAGAGTATAGAAAAGACAGAGCACTTGGGCTTAGTTTTGCCAATAATCTTTTAACCGAGATTAAAGGAGACGAAATTATAATAGGTCTTGGATACAGAATTAAAGACCTACGTATAGGAACTAACTTTGGGGGTAAAAAGCAAATACTAAAAAGTGACTTAAACTTTAAGTTAGATCTTTCAAGAAGAGACAACAGGACCATTATACGTTATTTGGATATCGAGAATAACCAAACCACGGCAGGGCAAACCATATACGGCGCCCAGTTGTTGGTAGACTACGCTTTAAGTAAAAACTTAACTGCGGCATTTTATTATGACCATACTTTCTCTGAGTATGCAATTTCTACTGCTTTCCCGCAAACCACCATTCGCAGTGGTTTGACCTTAAGATATAACTTTGGTAATTAAAATATAAACACATAAAAAAAAGCTTGTAACTATGAACATTCCATCAAATTTAAAGTACACTAAAGATCATGAATGGATTGCTATTGATGGCGATACCGCTACAGTAGGAATTACAGATTTTGCACAAGGCGAACTTGGAGATATTGTATATGTAGAGGTTGAAACTCTTGATGAGACGATGGATGCCGATGAGGTATTTGGATCTGTAGAGGCTGTTAAAACAGTATCAGATTTATTTCTGCCTCTCTCTGGAGAAATTATAGAATTTAACGACACTCTGGAGTCTGAGCCTGAAAAAGTAAACAATGACCCTTATGGAGAAGGTTGGATGATAAAGATTAAAATTTCAAACCCAGATGAAATAGAAAACCTATTAGATGAAACAGGGTATAAAGAACTTGTTGGGGCCTAAACTCCTATTTGGTTTAGCCCTTGGCTACACCCTACTTGTTACAGTGGCTTTATTAATGCCAATAACAGATGGGACAAAAATAGCTATTCCATTTGCAGATAAGATAGTACATCTTATAATTAATGCAGTGCTTTTTATGGTGTGGGCCAGTTATATTTTCTCTAGAAACCCGAAAGTCAAAAAGCCCTACACACTACCTTTACTATTTGTTTGTATTTTTATTTACGGCATACTTATTGAAGTAATACAAGAGCGCTTAATCCTTACAAGAGGTGCAGAGCTCTTTGATGTAGTTGCTAATGTTTGTGGCTTGATTCTAGGATCATTTGTAGTTAAGGTGTCAAATAAGTTTATTTACTAATATTACAGTGCTATTGTTTTACAATACAATAGATTTTCTATATTTTTATAGGCGATAATTTAAATTCAATTATGGAACCGAAAAAAAATCCAAAAGCAGATTTAAAACAATGGAGTGGAGTCTACTTTTTAGCAGGTCTTGCTTTTATGTTGTTTTTGTCTTGGCAAGCAGTAGAGTGGAAGTCTTATGATAGAGATCTTTCTCTAGATACCTTAAATGTGGGTGATGATCTTGATGAAGATATTCCAATTACAGAACTGTTAACACCGCCACCCCCGCCACCTCCACCGCCACCAGCTCCAGAAGTTATTGAGGTGATTGAGGATGAGGCAGATATAGAAGAAACCATTATTGAATCTACAGAGATTAGTCAAGAAGAAGAGATTGTAGAGATTGAAGAGATTGATGAAGCTGGAGAAATCATTGATGATGTTCCCTTCGCTGTAATTGAGAATGTGCCAATATACCCTGGCTGTGAAAGTGCAGGTAACAATGCAGCTAAGAAAAAGTGCATGTCCAGTAAAATTCAAAAATTTGTACAAAAGAAATTTAATACAGATCTAGCAAGTGATTTAGGCCTGGAGGGAATTCAGCAAATATATGTGCAATTTAAGATTGATAAAACGGGTAATATTACAAATGTACAGGCACGAGCGCCACACCCAAAACTAAAGCAAGAAGCTATTAAGACCATTAAGGCCTTGCCAAAGATGACACCAGGAAAGCAACGTGGTCAAGCGGTAGGAGTATTGTACTCGCTTCCAATTAGATTTCAGATAGAGAACTAAAACATATTGATTATGAAATTATTCAAGTATTTTTTCATACTAGCTATTTCTGTATCATTAATTGCTTGTACCAGCGATGATGATGCCCCTGCTTATGAACTAAACAGCACTAATTTAAGTGCAGCAAGTTATCAGGTAAACTATTTGGTTACCAACGCGACTGGAACAGTTATCATAGAAGGTATTCAAGTTGAGGTAAGCGATGAAAACAGCATAGGAGAGTTTTTTAATCTCACCTACAATTTTTCTGAAAATGAAACCTATCGATATGATGGTGAATATCTCAACAATACAACAAGGATATTAGCAGATGGAACTGTTTTAGAAGATTCTAGTATTATTACAGTTATTGATAATGAAACTGGAACATATGCTGCCAATAATAGCACAATGCAACTTCTTTTAGGTGAAACTCTTTATGATGTTACACTGTTTAATACCAATGAACTTAGACTATCATCTAGTGATGCATACACAGAAGATGGAATAGATTATGTTGAAACATCAGAGATTAGAATGGTACGATAAAACCAAATAATCATAAATAATAAAAGCGCTGTTGTTAATTCTGCAGCGCTTTTTTTATTGGGTTTTATATCTCATGTACTGTAGTGTATTTTAGGGTTATTTTTAACATAGATAATGTGTTATAAATTGGTTAGAATTAGAGTTGTAACGTATCTTTGCACACTCAAAAGAGAAGGTAAAATTTAAATAAAATCTATTGTCAGTAACACAAACACAAGAACTTCCCATCTCGTGGGTTAAAAATTTTACAGAAATAACCAAACTTAGGTTGTCTGTAAGTGTTGTGTTTTCTTCGGTTGCGGGGTATTTACTTGGCGCAACGAAGGTAGATTTTATGATCTTATTACTTTTGTGTATTGGAGGATATTGCATGGTAGGAGCAAGCAATGTGTACAATCAAGTCATGGAGCGTGAGTTAGACACCTTGATGGATAGAACCAAAAATAGGCCTATCCCAGCTGGCACCATGAGTGTTGCTGTAGCCCTTTCTATAGCTATTATTCTTACCGTTGTTGGTATAGCGGTGCTGTACAGTATAAATCCACAAACAGCTATGTTTGGCGCGATATCGATCTTTATATATGTGTTTTTATACACACCTTTAAAAACAAGAACACCTTTATCTGTTTTTGTTGGCGCTTTTCCGGGAGCTATTCCCTTTATGTTAGGATGGGTTGCCGCAACCAATGATTTTGGTATTGAGCCAGGCACTTTATTTATGATTCAGTTTTTTTGGCAATTCCCTCATTTTTGGGCCATAGGTTGGTTTTTGTTTGATGATTATAAAAAAGGAGGCTTTTTCATGCTACCAACAGGTAAAAGAGATCACGGCACAGCCATACAAGTAATTCTGTATAGTATTTGTACAGTTTTGGCCTCACTAATCCCCGCATTTGGGGTAACTGGAATGTTTTATATCACTCCGATTTCAGCTATAATTATTGGAGCTTTAGGGCTTTGGTTTATTTATTACGGCATCCGGTTGTATAAACAAAAAACAGCCAAATCTGCAAAACAACTTATGCTGGTAAGTGTTAGCTATATTACCTTGTTGCAAATTATTTATGTTGCAGATAAATTTATTAGATAAGTACACCCATTTAAAATTTGAAAAATATGGACTATACAGAGGGTACAGAACAACAGAAAATAGGAAGAGCAAAAAAGAACATGTTGCTTTTTGCTATGATAAGTTTAGGGATGAGTTTTGCTGGTTTAACCAGTGCGTATATTATTAGTAAAGAACGCCCAGATTGGTTGACAGATTTTGAAATACCCCAAGCTTTTTTTAGTAGCCTTGCTGTTATTATAGCAAGTAGTTTTATATTTATTTTGGCGAAAAATGCGGTAAAAAAAGAGCAGAACTCTAAGGCAATGATGTTGTTGATAACAACATTTATTTTAGGTATTGTCTTTGTGTACCTGCAATTTCTTGGGTTTTCTCAAATTATAGAAAACGGCTACTTTTTCACCGGGAGTGAAAGTAGTATTACCACCTCATTTATATATTTAGTGGTGTTATTACACCTTGCTCATATTTTTGCTGGCCTTATTTGTGTCTTAGTGGTAATTTATAATCATTACAAATTAAAATACACTAAAGGAAAAACCCTTGGAATTGAACTTGCTACTACTTTTTGGCACTTTGTAGATGTTCTATGGGTGTATCTGTTTTTGTTTTTATATTTCGTGAGATAAAAAAATAATGTATTTTTGAACCAAATTAAAAATTGATTTCTATTTATGGAGACAACTGTTGCAACAACAACCCCTGAAGGCGATGTTTGGGGAGGTGGAAACCAACCATTAAGGGCTAGTTATGGTAAAATGATGATGTGGTTTTTCATCGTTTCCGATGCCTTGACTTTCTCTGGATTTTTAGCTGCCTACGGCTTTTCAAGGTTTAAATTTGTAAATGCTTGGCCTATCGCCGATGAAGTATTTACTCACTTTCCGTTTTTGCATGGAGTTCCAGCACCTATGTTTTACGTAGCCTTCATGACCTTTGTTCTTATTTTTTCTTCTGTAACTATGGTCTTAGCTGTAGATGCAGGGCATAAAATGCAGCAAAGTAAAGTGGCAATGTATATGTTTTTAACCATTATTGGAGGTGCCATATTTGTGGGTTCACAGGCCTGGGAATGGGCAACATTTATCAAAGGAGATTACGGCGCTGTAGAAACTAGAGGTGGTAAAATATTACAATTTTTAGATACTGAAGGAAGTCGTGTTGCTATTGGTAGTTTTGCACAACCTATGCAAAGCACTGCCATTGAGCACCAGGAGAGTAATGGTGTTTGGTTTATGGGAGGTAACGAACAAACCTCTTATAATCTTGAAGAAGTAACAGCCGGGTTTTTAGCAAATGATAATTTGTTAATACGCACTCAATACCTAGATGAAAATGGCCATCCAACTGTTTTATCTAGAGAAGCCTCTATTGCAAAAATTAAAAAAGACGGTAAGTTAGTTGTAGAAGGTGCAAACCTAAAACGCAATGAGTATGGACATCCCTTGTTTGCAGATTTCTTTTTCTTTATAACAGGATTTCACGGTTTTCATGTTTTCTCTGGTGTGATGATTAACATCATTATTTTCTTTAATGTTGTTATAGGTACCTACGAACGTAGAAAGAGTTATGAAATGGTAGAGAAAGTAGGATTGTACTGGCACTTTGTCGATCTAGTTTGGGTATTTGTATTTACCTTCTTTTACCTTGTTTAATAATAATATTTTTAGCATATATAATGGGACATCACGAGCACAGTTTAGCAATCTTTAGAGGGAGGCTTAAGTTCAAGACAATCGAACAAAAAATTTGGGGAGTTTTTATTTTCCTATCTATTATCACTATTGTTGAAGTTGTATTTGGTATCATAAAGCCAGAGTCTTTAATGGTACCTTTTATATCTTCTTTTGAAGGTGGGTTTATGGCAACAATGGCAAATATATTTTTGTCACCATTTATTTTCATGAAACCCTTAAATTTAATATTTATAGTTCTTACCATTGTAAAGGCATATTATATCACCTGGGATTTCATGCACATGCGTGATGAAAAAAAAGCATTAAGGCGTATGGTAGTTTGGACTGCTATTTTCTTGATTTGTTACTTGGTTTTAATTCTTCTTGTAGAAGGAGACTACATCTTTGAAGTTTATAAAAACAACTATATCAAGTTTGACTTTTAAATACTAATGCTTATAAAATATATTAAAAATCTCACCAACTTGGCGGGATTTTTTTTTGCTCACTTTTTAATTGAATATTAACTAAGGGCTGCTTGGTAAACATTTTTTTGTAGTGTATTTTTGCAAACAAAATCAAACACTTGGAAACGCCACAAAACAACATAAAAAAGAAAATAGTTCTAGCGGTCTTGTTTTTATTACCCATAGCAATCTATATGTTTTTTGCCACTGGAGTCAATAATTTTGGGAAACTACCTGTGTTGTCTCAAGATGTGATTAGTGTAACTAGTTTCAAGGATCTTAATGGTAATGCGGTAACCCTTGATAACAAAATTACAATACTTGGTTTTTTTGGAGATACACCGCTGCAAACCAAAGCCTATACTTACAATCTTGCACATAAAATTTACAAAAAAAACCACGAGTATAAAGAATTTCAATTTTTGATTTTATTGCCAGAAAGCGCAAGAAATGGCGCAAAGATATTAACCGCTAAGATTTCTGAGATTGCTCCTACAACTGCATGGAAATATGCCTTTGGTACTCCCCAAGATATAAAAAAGGTATTTGCTTCTCTTAACAGCGGTTATTTTTTAGACAGCTCACTGGCTAGTAGTTTTGTGTTTATAATTGATAAGGATGCCCATTTGAGAGGCAGGAATGATGACCAGGATGTTTTAGATGGTTTAGTATATGGGTATAACTCAGCAGACATTGGTGATATCAACAATAGAATGAGTGATGATGTTAAAGTTGTATTGGCAGAGTATCGAAAAGAAACCAAAGAAAACAGCAGAAGAAATCAAATTCTAGTAAAACAACAATAATGAAAGCAAAGTATATAGGTCTTTTTGCTGTTATTTTAATTTTTGGGATCATTTTTGTTCCGAAAATTCATGATCGTATTGTAAATAATACCGTTGTAGATAATACCAGAATGAGTACAGCAAAAAGTCAACAGGCTGATGTGATTGTTGATACTTCAGAAACATTGTTAGAACTGCAAGAGGTTCCAGATTTTGATTTTATAAACCAAAATAATGAGGATATAACTAATGATTTTTATAAAGGGAAAGTCTATGTTGTAGAGTTTTTCTTTTCCAGTTGCACCACCATATGCCCCATTATGAATAGAAACATGGTGCAAGTTTCCCAGGAGTTTACAACTCAAGAAAATTTTGGGATTGCTTCGATATCCATAGATCCCTCTTTTGATACTCCAGAGGTTTTAAAGGCCTATGCAACTAGATATAATGCAACACACCCAAACTGGAATTTCTTAACAGCAGACCAAGAAACTATTCACAAACTCTCCAACGAAGGGTTTAAATTATTTGCAGCACAAGACAAAGATGATATTGATGGCTTTTCTCATTCTGGATTATTTGCTCTTGTAGATCAAAACGGAGTGGTACGTTCAAGAAAAGACACCCATGGCAATCCGCTCTTTTATTACAATGGTCTTGAGCAAGAGGGTATTGATATGTTAATACAAGACATTAAAAAACTCTTATAATGAATACAAACCAAGCAGCACCAAAAAACAAGTACAACATCTGGATATGGATTGTTTCAATCGCCATACCTGCAGTGGTAGCTGTATTATTTACCGTGAGAATACCTGGTGTAGAACGCATGGGTTTTTTGCCTCCCATTTATGCGACTGTAAATGCACTAACTGCCATTGTTTTAATCATGGCTCTGATTCAAATTAAAAAAGGCAACAGAAAGACACACGAGCGTTTTATGAAAATAGCTATAGGCCTTTCTGTTTTGTTTTTGCTGATGTATGTGTTGTATCACATGACTTCAGACTCCACCAAGTTTGGAGATACAAATGGTGATGGACTTCTCTCTGATTTAGAATCAAGCGCTCTAGGCGCCATAAAATATGTTTACTATCTCCTTTTGTTTTCTCATATTTTATTATCTGTAACGGTAATCCCTTTTGTATTGGTTACGTACGTTAGGGCTATAAATGGAGATTTTAAAATGCATAAAAAAATAGCAAGAGTTACATTTCCCCTGTGGTTGTATGTTGCTATAACGGGTGTGATTGTGTTTTTAATGATTTCACCTTTTTATCCTCAGTAGTATGAAAGTGAGCTTGTTTTTTTTGTTAGTTGTTATTTGCACTCTTCCCGCAGAGGCTCAATGTGCTATGTGCCGTGCCGTACTAGAAAGTGAGCAGAGCGGTACCGCTGCCAAGGGCATAAACAACGGAATTATGTACCTAATGATTTTTCCTTATTTACTGGTAGGCACTGTTGGGTATTTGGTTTACAGAAATCGTCAAAAAACAAAGAGTTAGTTTTTTTCTAAGCAAGAGAGTAACAAATAATGTTAATTAGAGTCTTACAGGTGAGGTTATAATTAATATTTACTTCAAAAGTCTTAACAAGAATTTCACACAATAAAATCCCAAAGGGACTTATTTTGTATGTCCATACAACACAGCATGATTGAAATAAAAGATTTACATAAATCATACCACATGGGGAGCAATTCTCTACATGTTTTAAAAGGAATCGATTTTTCTGTAAAAGAAGGTGAGATGGTCTCTATTATGGGTTCTTCGGGATCTGGAAAATCTACTTTATTGAATATTTTAGGGATGTTAGACGAGGCAGATTTAGGTTCTTATACACTAGATGGAAAGCACATTAAAAACTTAAATGAAAAAGTTGCCGCAAAATACAGAAACCAGTTTCTAGGGTTTATATTTCAGTCATTTAATTTAATTAATTATAAAACTGCACTAGACAATGTAGCCATGCCACTTTATTACCAAGGGATGAAACGTGCACAGCGCATGGAAAAAGCACATCACTATCTAGAAAAAGTTGGATTAGCAAATTGGGCTACTCACTTGCCAAGCGAACTCTCTGGAGGTCAAAAACAACGTGTTGCTATAGCCAGGGCATTAGCGAGTGATCCTAAAGTGCTGTTGGCAGATGAGCCAACTGGTGCTCTAGATACACAAACCTCTTGTGAGGTTATGGAGCTTATACAGCAAATTAATGATGAGGGTAAAACCATACTTTTGGTTACTCATGAAGATGATATTGCCCACATGACAAAGCGTATTGTTAAACTAAAGGATGGTTTAATTATAGATGATACGAACGTAACTCAAGTTAGAGCTTTGGACGCCCTTGGTAAATCACAAAGCCATGTTTGATATAGATCGTTGGCAAGAAATATTTGAAGCAATCGGGAAAAATAAACTCCGTACTTTTTTAACGGGACTCTCTGTTGCCTCTGGTATTTTTATTTTAGTTATTCTTCTGGGCTTTAGTAGTGGTATACAAAAAGGCGTAAAAAGCCAATTTGAGCAAGATGCTGTTAATCGCGTCTCTATTAGAACCCGCGTGACAACCAAAGAATATAAAGGGCTAAATCCAGGGCGTAGAATACAATTGCACAATGATGATTTTTCTCAAATCAATACCACCTATGATGACCAGCTTGAATACAAAACGGCCATCTATAATATGTGGTCAAGTCAAGTTACTTATAAGGGGGAGACTGGAAATTATAGATTAGAAGGTGCCAACCCAGACCAACAATTCATTGAAAATGCAAGCCTTGTCTTTGGACGTTTTTTAAGTCAAGATGATATGGATGAAACCCGTAAAGTTGCTGTTATCGGAAATATCATAAAAGAAGACTTGTTTAAAGAGAAAAATCCTGTTGGAGAGATCATCTCTATATTTGACGTTAATTTTAAAGTAATAGGGGTTTATACAGACCCTGGAGGTGAAAGAGAAGAAGGGCGCATTTTTGTACCACTTCCAACAGCCCAAATTGCATTTAATGGAGGTGATAGAGTTAGATCATTAGCTTACACAGTAAAGATGAATGATGATTTTGATCAGGCTGTTGCCCTTAGTACAGCGCTTTCACAAAACATCAAGCAAGACCTTCAGTCAAAGTATATTATAGCTCCTGATGATAGAAGCGCAGTACGGGTAGACAATACCTTAGAAGAGGCAAGAAAAATATACAGTCTTATAGATATCATACGCAATGTATTCTGGTTTATAGGTATTGGAACCATTATTGCAGGTGTTGTAGGGGTGAGTAATATCATGCTTATAATTGTAAAAGAGCGCACTAAAGAAATAGGAATACGGAAGGCTATTGGCGCTTTACCAAGTTCTATTATTGGATTAATTTTACAAGAATCAATTTTTATTACTTCTATTGCTGGATTTGTTGGTCTTTTCTTAGGGGTTGGTTTGTTGCAAATTATAAGCCCGATGATTGATAATGACTTTATTAAATCTCCCCAGGTAGATTTTAACACAGCCGTTACCACGGTGTTCATCTTGATTTTTTCTGGCGCCCTTGCAGGCTATTTTCCCGCAAGAAGAGCTGCCAATATCAAACCCATAGATGCCCTACGAGATGAGTAGTTTTTTTAAATTAGAAAATAGAAAAAAATAGAATGTTTAATAAAGATCGCTGGAACGAAATACTTGAGGCACTTAATGCCAATAGATTTAGAACAATGCTCACCGCATTTGGTGTGTTTTGGGGTATTTTTATTTTGGTTTTATTACTCGCTTTAGTTACAGGGCTTAGAAATGGAGTGAGCAAAGATTTTGGAGATTTTGCCACCAATTCTATGTTTGTATGGGGGCAAGGAACTTCAAAGCCCTATAAAGGCTTACCCAAGGGAAGGCGTGTGCAATTTAAAATGATTGATGGTGAGATTCTAAAAGAGAAAATACCAGAATTAAAAATTGTATCTCCAAGAAACCAATTGGGCGGTTATCAAGGAGCAAATAATGTTACAAGAAAAGAAAATACAGGCGCCTTTAAAGTATGTGGAGATTATCCAGAGTATATACTGCAGCAACCTATGGATATACTTGCTGGGCGTTTTATAAGTTATTCAGATATTAACGACAAACGCAAAGCGGTAGTTATAGGTACAGGGGTAGTGGAGAGTTTATTTGATTTTGGAGAAGACCCTATCGGTGATTATATAAAAATTAATGGTGTAAACTTTCTTGTGGTCGGAACCTTTAAAGCGCCAAGCACAGCAGGAGATAGCGAAGAGCTCGCCAATACGGTATATGTACCCTTTACCACCTTTAACCAGGTGTTTAATAATGCAGATAATGTAATGTATTTTGCTATTACAGCCCAAGATAATGTGAGTATAACCACCTTAAAACCTAGAGTGTTGGAGATTATGAGACAGCAGCGTACCATTCACCCTAATGATC
>Ga0308002_1000495_pt1 | contig 14883 bp, 12 predicted proteins | sample Neamet34_FD_203148 | JGI IMG/M metagenome (GOLD analysis project Ga0308002, IMG submission 203148) | Marine microbial communities from water near the shore, Antarctic Ocean - #34 | ecosystem: Environmental > Aquatic > Marine > Unclassified | place: Southern Ocean | collected 2014-06-06
GGTTTAATCGATGAGGTTAACGAAGGTGACGCAGTTGAGTTTGAGTTACAAGAAGGAAGAAAAGGTTTAAACGCTGTAAACGTTAAATCTGCTTAATCTTACGACTATGAACAAAGGAACAGTAAAATTTTTCAACGAATCTAAAGGTTTTGGATTTATCGTTGATGACGAAACAAAGACAGAATACTTCGTGCACGTAACTGGTTTAATCGATGAGGTTAACGAAGGTGACGCAGTAGAATTCGAATTACAAGAAGGTAGAAAAGGCTTAAACGCTGTAAACGTTAAAGCTGCATAATTATTTCGACTATGAACAAAGGAACAGTAAAATTTTTCAACGAATCTAAAGGTTTTGGATTTATCGTTGATGACGAATCAAAGACAGAATATTTCGTACACGTAACTGGTTTAATCGATGAGGTTAATGAAGGTGACGCAGTAGAATTCGAATTACAAGAAGGTAGAAAAGGTTTAAACGCGGTTAACGTGAGAGCAAACTAATTATACTTTACTATTAAATATAAAAAGCCTATCACATATGTGATAGGCTTTTTTTTGTGCAATATTTACTATCTTGTGACTACAAAATATTGAATCATGAAGTTAATACAAACGTTACTAATAGCACCTTTTTTAAGCTTTGGGCAAACAATAACTACCTTAACAAGCCTAAACGCTACAAACTCCGAAAGCTCTGGCCTAATCTATCTAGACAATAGAATAGTAACGCATAATGACTCTGGTGGAGAAGCTGCTCTATATGAAATAGACAGCCTGAATGGTGAATATTCACGTAAGGTAATTATTGAAAATGCTAGTAATACAGACTGGGAAGATATTTGCTCAGATGAAAGCTTCATTTACATAGGTGATTTTGGAAATAACAACGGAAATCGTACGGACTTAAAAATATACAAAATAGCACTAAATGATTACTACACTAGCGATACAGTAGAAGCAGAAATCATCAATTTTGAATATGCAAATCAATTAGACTTTTCAAATCAGTTATACACTACGAATTACGATGCTGAAGCACTAATTAGCTACGGAGACTCTCTTTACCTCTTTTCTAAAAACTGGAGCAACACAAACACTCGGATTTATGCAATATCTAAAACCCCAGGAAACTACATTATAAATGCAATAGATACGCTCGTAAACACTGGTCTAGTTACTGGAGCTACGCTAAACCCGATTACCAACCAAGTATTACTCACAAACTACACACTCTTTAATGCGTCCATTATAGAGCTCAAAAATTTTCACTCTGGCATATTTTCAAATGGTAGTATGAATAAATACATCATTAACACAAGCGCCTCGCATCAAATTGAAGCTATTTGCTCTATTAGCAATACCGAATACTTACTAGCAGCAGAAATCAATAGCAGCGGAGAGGCTAGCCTTTACAAACTAACAAGTAATTCAGTAGCAATACAAGAGCCACATAATGAACTCGTAATTTACCCTAACCCATGTAGCACTTTACTACATATAAACTCTTCAAAGCAACTCCGATACGACATCTATACAAGCACTGGCTCACATATTCTTAGCAGTACCAAATCACCCATTGAGGTCAACAGCCTACCTAAGGGTATTTATATTTTAAAATCCTCAGAACGAAATAGCAATTTGTATAAATCGTACAGAATAAGTGTAAAGTAAGGAATGCACACGAAAACAGAATATATTAGCTGAATGGCAGAATACATTAAATCAAGAGCTTTTTTTGAAACTTCCGAAGCTGGACAAAAGAATAAAAACCACCCTATAATAGTGTGTTGGAAATTAACAAGCCCAAACAATTTAGGTAGCGTTTTACGACTTGCAGACAATATGGGTTGTACGATAGTATTATTTGTAGACGACGAACCTGCCTTTAAAGATCGAAATATTAAACGAACTGCCCAAACAAGCTTCAAGGCAATAGACTGGCATTTTTGTACTAGTAAAAACTGGAAAGAATATATCCCAGAAGATTACAAGCTTCTTGCAATAGAAACAGCAGAACCTTCATTTGATTTATACCGAACTAATCTTCCAGAGAAAAGTGTTTTTATTGTAGGTAACGAAAAGGTAGGACTAGAGGTCTCTCTCTTAAACGAATGTGAAAAGTCTATTTACATCCCTATGAAAGGGCATAATAAATCGATGAACGTGAGCCACGCACTTACCATTGTTTTGGGTGAATGGACAAGACAGAATTATTATTAAAGATAGAAGGAGTAGATAAAGGTAGTACGTATCAATTATTTTGATCGCAAATAAAAGGAGCTACACGTAGGGAATAATTAAACTGTTTAAAACTCAAAATTGATAAATCAAACTCAAAACTATTTTTAATTGTCCATTTTGAAAATTATAAAAACAACCCTTAACAGAGTCTTAACAATATAGAAAGCAGTATTGTTTGGTAGTTAAAAAGAAACTTATAGATTTGTAATCGTTAAAAAGAAACAACCATAAAACCATAAAAATGAAGAAACTAATTCTAGGAATTGTATTCGCAGCAGCAGGTACATTCGCATCTCAAGCACAAGAAATCTCTTTTGAAAAAGAAATCCACGATTTCGGAACATTCGAGCAACACGGTAATGGTTTGTATGAATTCAAATTCACCAATACTGGAGACGCTCCTTTAATTATTTCAAACTCAAAAGGAAGTTGTGGTTGTACTGTACCAATCTGGCCAAAAGCACCTATCGCTCCTGGCGCATCAGATGTAATAAAAGTTAAATACGACACTAAAAGAATTGGTGCATTTAACAAAAGTGTTACAATTTCATCAAACGCAAAAACGGAAGCTACAAAAGTGATTCGTATTAAAGGAAAAACTTTAGCTGCTGAAGGAGAACAAACAACTCCAGTGAAAAAACCAATTGGAAATTCTCCTGTTGCAAAACCGACTAAATAAGTTAGGTAATTCATAAAATTTTAAGAAATTTGTCTCGCAGTAAATGCGGGACATTTTTTTTGTTTAAAAGTTTAAAAACTACCTGATGCCAAATATTTCAGCCAAAGGGCTACGAATGCCAGAATCGCCAATTAGAAAGTTGGTGCCGTTTGCAGAAGATGCAAAAAAAAGAGGAACTGAAGTAATTCACCTCAACATAGGTCAACCAGACATAAAAACCCCTGAAGTAGCCTTAGAAGCAATTCGTAACTTTGAACCTAAAGTTGTAGCCTATAGTCATTCTGCAGGATTCCAATCGTACAGAGAAGGACTAGCTACTTACTATAAAAATGCTGGACTCCAAGTAGAGCACCAAAACATATTGGTTACTACAGGTGGTTCGGAAGCAATTACCATTTCTTTAAACAGCATAATGGACGAGGGCGATGAAATCATCATTCCAGAACCCTTTTATGCTAACTATAATGGATTTTCTACCTCTGCAGGTGTAATTGTAAAACCAATTACCTCTAGTATAGAAAGTGGTTTTGCACTACCTTCAATTTCGGAGTTCGAAAAACTAATCACTCCTAAAACCAAGGCAATATTAATCTGTAACCCTGGAAATCCTACTGGATATTTATATTCTCAGGAAGAACTAAATTCTTTAAAAGAAATCGTATTAAAACACGACCTCTTCCTTATTGCCGATGAGGTTTACAGAGAGTTTGCTTACGACGGAAAAAAACACATTTCTGTATTAGAACTCGAAGGACTCGACCAAAATTCTATTGTTATAGATTCTGTTTCTAAGCGTTACAGCATGTGTGGTGCAAGAGTTGGATGTATTGTTTCTAAAAACAATGCATTTTTAGCTACAGCATTAAAGTTTGCTCAAGCGAGATTAAGTCCACCTACATTTGGACAAGTTGCAGGAGAAGCAGCATTAAAAACACCAGCTTCTTACTTTACCGAAGTTATAGAAGAATATGTAGAGCGTAGAGACGTACTTATTGAAGGTTTAAACGCTATTGAAGGCGTTTTATGCCCAAAACCTTCAGGTGCTTTTTACTGTATCGCTCAATTACCTGTAGATGATGCTGATGTATTTGCGCAGTGGTTATTAGAAGAATTTAGCTGGAATAACAAAACCATTATGGTTGCTCCAGCTGCGGGCTTCTACTCTACTCCAGAAATTGGAAAACAACAAATTCGTATTGCTTATGTACTAAACACTTCTACTTTAAAAGATGCGATAAGTATTTTAGAGGAAGCGTTAAAAGTATATCCAGGCACACTAAAATAAAAGCGAAATTAGACAATCTTTAAACGGTTAAAATGCTATAACAGATACCTAGCCCCCCTTTTTTAAACCGCCAAAAACCAAATTAGTTTACTGAAAATAAACTACTTTTGCAGTCCAATAAAGTTTACAAAATAAAATTCAGTTATGAATTACCAAGAAGAATTAAACGCGCGTATTGCTGAAGAGAGAGCAGCGATTGAGCTTATTAAAATTACCAGTGATTTATCTTTTGAAAGATCGATTGAGTTAGTAATTTTCAGACATCAATTAATAGACAAAAGATCGAGTGAGATCTTGAATCTACACGAATACGCGAAGAACTTTGTTAATAAACCAATTAATATATTCGAAACTTTAGCAATTGCTAAAGGGATTTCTGATTCTAATATAGCTCCTTCTAAAATCGACTTAGGTAAACTTACCTTCGAGTGGATTAACGAAAAAGAGCACTTTGCAGATGTGGCTGCTTTTGTAGCCGAAAAATTGAATTTCGTAAATAACGAGAGTACTTCTATTACACCTAAAGACGTTGTACTTTATGGATTTGGTAGAATTGGTCGTTTACTTGCCCGCGAACTTATGGCGCAAGAAGGTAAAGGAGAGCAACTACGTTTAAGAGCGATTGTTTTGCGTAACAACGATGAGCAAAACATCATTAAAAGAGCTTCTTTATTACGCACCGACTCTGTACACGGAAAATTCCCTGGTACAGTTGTAGAAGACATCGAAAACAAAGCATTAATTATAAATGGCCAATCGGTTAAACTTATAAAAGTTTCTAATCCTGAAGAAGCAGATTATACTGCTTACGGAATAGACAATGCTTTGTTAATAGACAATACAGGTGTTTTCACCAATAAGGAAACGCTAAGCAAGCACTTAAAAGCAAAAGGTGTTTCTAAGGTGTTATTAACAGCTCCAGGAAAAGAGATTCCTAATATTGTATTTGGTGCAAACCACTTAGAATACGATTTAGCAACGCACAATATTTTCTCTGCGGCTTCGTGTACGACAAATGCAATTACCCCTATTTTAAAAGTAGTAAACGATAATTTAGGAGTTGAAAAAGGACATATTGAAACGGTTCACGCCTATACCAACGACCAGAACTTGGTTGACAATATGCACAAAAAAGAACGTAGAGGAAGAGCTGCAGCTTTAAACATGGTTATTACAAGTACTGGTGCTGGAAAGGCAGTAGTAAAAGTAATTCCTGCTCTAGAGGGTAAGCTTACTGCAAACGCAGTACGTGTTCCTACTCCAAACGGTTCTTTAGCTATTTTAAACCTTACACTAAACAAAACTACTTCGGTAGAGGCAATTAACGCTATTGTAAAAAATGCCGCTTTAGAGGGTGCTTTAGTTGAGCAAATTAACTACTCTATTTCTAAGGAATTAGTTTCTACAGATATTGTGGGTAACAATGCAGCATCTATTTACGATAGCCCTGCAACAATCGTTTCTCAAGACGGTAAAAATGTAGTGCTTTATGTTTGGTACGACAACGAATATGGATACTCTCGCCAGGTGATGCGTTTAGCAAAACACTTAGCTGAAGTTAGAAGACCGATGAACTACTAAGTCGTTTTTTAAAATACACAAAAGCCTCATTCGTTAATTCGAATGAGGCTTTTTTATGAGTAAATAATTCTACTTATCCGCAAGTTACATAATATTGTATTTTTAAGATTGTTACACGGAGGAAAACAAGTCAGAATAGTACTTCAGTCAAAAGTTCGTTTAATGACTAGACATGAAAAATGTTTTGAGTTTAAAAGACTAAAATGAAAATCCAATTGACAGCTTGAGTTTTCTCGAAAGGTGGGGAATGATTTGAAAATTTGATAAATTGATGATTTAAAAATTGTTATACGGTGCTTAGAGGAACCTCATCCTGACTAAACTAAACAATTGTTAAATGCGCTTAGACAAAACTCAACAGGCTAAAATAAGTTGTAAATTAAAAATTACACAGAGAAAATTGAGATGCACAGAGAAAAAAATTGGTTTAGAAATAATTAGGCTTTGGTAAAACCACAAAAAAAAGGTTTACATAATATGTAAACCTTTTTAAGTATCCTTTTTTCTTTTTCAAATTTGGCTAAGAGCAGATTAAACAAGCATTAGCTTTTTAGCCCTAATTCTGGCTTCTGTTTCCTGACTCCTATTTTACCATTTCCAAAAATAAAAATCGTTCGCGCTGCGGTGTACGTAAATAGGTAAAGGGGTGAGTTTTAGAAAGCCCTAACCGCACGAACTCTAAAAGAACTGTGCCTATAGGTGGCGTCCGTGGTACCATTATAGAAGTAGACGAACCAGGCGACGTTATTATAGAACTCCGAGGAAGACCAATAATAAGGAGATTCACTCGTCTCAAAACCGCCTATATTGCCTTGATAGCTTCCATTTCCTATGTTGTTGTACATTTCTTGTAATTCTTCTTTTGAGGGCAAGTACCAGTCTGTAAAACCTTCAACTGCATAGTTTAAAGTAGCTTGGGCTGCCGTTATTCCGCCATTTTGTGTTTGGCAATTATGGGCTACGATGTCTAAGGTGTTTTGGTAGCCGGTACCTATTCCTGTTCCATCTGCTCCGATTACTGTTTGATTATAACAACCCCATTCGAAGCCATCAGGTGTACCCCAATTCCCCATATTAGAACCTTCGGTTATATCTGCTAATGCAGCTACTAAGCCATGCTCGCCAGTTTCGTCTATATAGAAAACTATTCCGCCATTCATTAAGGCTCCTATTTCTAATACTGGTAAAATATTCCCTTCGCAGTCGTAACCTTCGGTGGCATAGGTACAAGATTCATCGTCAAATTCTGCTAATGCATTATAAGTACATGAAGTATTGTCCATACAGCCTACTACTTCATTCTCATCGCAAATACCATCGTTATCTGTATCTGATAAACACCAGCCTACATAATTTGCTTCTGTTGCTTGTATTGCGGCATCTACATCTAATTGTGTAATCCCGTCTTCGGGTATTACAGTATCTAGTAATGCTTGAACTACATCTACATCGGCTTGCGAAATCCCGTCTTCGGGTATTACAGCATCACAAAATTGGAAGTCTAAAACTTCTTCTAACATCTTAATTTGGTAACCTTCAGAATACTGCAAAGAGCTTATTGCGCTATAGCCCCATATTGGTAAGTAAGATAATCCAATCTCGTCTTTTACGATCTCTATCTTATCGGAGATTGAAGCAAAACCTTCTATTACTTCTACAGACTCTGTACAAGTATATCCAAACATACTCCAACCTAAAGGGAGTTCTAAGGAAATATTTTTGTTATAACTACTTCACATTCTTCTACAACTACAGATGCTACACCTGTAGTAAAGGCAGCATCTACATCAGCTTGAGAAACACCATCTTCTGGTGTGATTTCTGCGATTTGGTTTTGAAGTTCTGTTGCGAAGGCTTCCCAAGTAATACATGAATTATCAGATGTATTCGCTTGCTCATTATAATTTGATGCCGTTGCATCTATACATCCTTGTACTACTGAAATACATGATTCATCATCTGTATTGGCAGATGAATCAAAGTTAAATGAACCTTCTGTCATACAACCGACAACTACTGCTATACAAGAACTATCGTCTGAATTAGCTAACTCATTATAGTTGAATGCTGTTAAATCTGTACAACCATATACAGTACAAGAAGTCAATGATATAAGCTCTAATTCTGAAGTCTCAATAAAACTTACAGTACCTGAAGTATTTGTGTTGTTTACTATGGTAGTTGTTGATGGATTATAGTAAACTGAAAATGAGGTAGATCCAGTTTCAGCTATTAATGTAAACGTGGACATTGTAATAGGGATTGTTAGATTAACCTGACCTGATCCTGTAGTATTTATATAAAATCCCTGTTCTATATCACAAGGATAAGTAACGTTTGCAGTAATTTGACTACCTGTCGAATTTCCTGCAACAGCAACTCCTCCACAAGTCCATGGTGTTAAATTATGAGTACTCTGATAACCCGTGCCAAAATATGCAGAGCTAGAATTGAAATTCTCACTGTAGTCCATAACGCAATCACAAGCATCATCAAATACACCTGAGAGAACGTCGTTAGAAAGCACACACTCACTAGAATAAAGACTAGTTAAGTCAAGTGACCATGGATCTAATCCTAAATCATACAGTTCATTTTCAATATCCATTGTGATCATATAATCAAAAGGTTCTGTTACTTCCTCATTATAATTACAGGCTGTTTGATCCATACAACCATAACAAGAAAAATCGCAGATAGAAACATCCTCCATAACATTTGCAACTGAACTATAATTACATGCTGAAGGTAACAGACAACCTGTCTGAGCATTAGCTGTGAAGCTCATCGTAAATACAAGAGCCAATAGGCTTATTAATTTTAGTATAAAATTTTTCATGTTTTCTGAGGGTTTTTTATTTAACTAAGGTTAATTGCTTTGTAATACTTGCATTGTTTGCTTCTAACTTGTAAAAGTAAACGCCTGTGGATAGGCTTGATGCATCCATACTTAAAGTATGCATTCCTTTGGAGTATTCTTCCTTGGATAGGGTAAGTACTTCTTGACCTAAGGTATTGGATAGAGTTAGGTTTATCTTTCCATTTTGGGGAAGGTAAAAACTGATGCTTGTAGTGTTGATTACTGGATTTGGTACATTTTGGAAAAGCTCCAAGTCTTGGGTAAGAACTGTTTTGTTCGAAATAGAACCCACAACACTTACACCGTCTTTGGCGAAAACGTTGTCTCCTCGCTCCCATCGGTTTATTTTTAGGCTTGTCATTTTATCTTCTGACTTATCAAAAAGCACAATGCTAAAGCTTTCCCCTTTTGTCATTCCTTCTTTTGCCGAAGTAGTTTCATCATCACCCCAAATAGCCAAGCCAGAATGTCCTTCTTGCTCGGGACTCCAGGCAATAGAAGCTACCATATTTCTTTCTGAATCGTAAACAGCTATTTCATCTCCAAGCTCTGGAGATACTTCCCAAGCAGAACCTAATATTAGCAAGGTATGGTTTACCCCTGTATTTACAGGTCGAGCAAAACGCTCGGTGTTCATGGTATTATTTTGGTAAGTATTCAAATGAGTAGTTTGGGCTAATAGTCCAATACTAAAAAAAGGAAATAATGTAAGTAGTTTTTTCATAGCACCTAAAGTTTACGTTTAAAAATACAGATAATATATTTCTGAGTGTAAAGTTATAGAATAAACAAACAATTACAAAAAAAAAGACCCCCTACAACACCCCCTTTTGTAATAATTGTGATATTTATTAAATACTATTTTTTAATCATTAAAACCTAGCCAATAAGTAATTAAATATAATTGTAGAGTTCTACACAATACCAAGCTAAATTAAGCCCCTTAAAGTCCTATAAAAATAGATTTAAATTACAAGTACACAGTAGCAATAAACCATTAGATGAGTTTTGTTAAGAAAAAATCTAGTACAGCACATATAAAAGGAACGTTTCATTATAAAATAAGAAAAAAAATATGCCACAAACAAAAAAGCCTCCTGAAAACAGAAGGCTTTTTATTATAGAAGAGTAAGTTATACGAACTCTATTGCTTTACAAATTGTTTTGTAGCAAGAGTTCCATTTATAAGAACCTCTACAGTGTAAATACCTGCAGGGAATTTCGATACATTTAATGGAAGTACTTGAGATCCCATTAAATTACCGTAGTCTCTAGTAGCTACTTTTTGCCCCATAATATTTACAATGTTAATTTGTAAATCGGCAGCATCCATAATATTTAAAGAAAGTTGAACAAAGTCTGAACTTGGATTAGGGTATATACTCAACACATCATCGAACTGTGATAATTCTGTAGTTCCTAATACATTGGTACCTGCAGCAAAACCAGAAGCAATAGCATTATCTATACTCGAAGAAGAACCATTGTCAATTTTAGAATCTGCACCAATTAACATACCTACAATGTGCATATCTTCTGTTTTCCAATTTTCATCTATTGCAAATTTAAAATTGAAAGTGTAAGTACTCCCAAAATCAATAGAATTTGGAAAACCAGCATAACCATCAAAACTAGGACTCAATGCTCTGGCTACATGGTGGTATATCATATTAGAAGCAGAAACAGTACCTGGTAAATCTGCCCAGTTCGTTCCATCAACACCTATTAAGTCTCCAGCATCACCACCAGAATAATAATTAGATTGTGCATAGCCAGAGCTAACACCACTTACATTGTCTTCGGTAAGGACACAAGCAATTTTCCAGTTTCCACTGGCAGCTAAGTTAAAGTCTACGGTTAAAGAAACATTTAAAGAATCTCCATCTATAGAAGCACCGTTAGTAATAAATGCAGCAGGTTGCACCAGAATACGTTCCATAAAATCAACTTTAATATCACCTGGATCAATCTCAGTACCACGATCTACTAATGCACTTGGGTAACCAGAAACATCTAAATCTTGATCGTAAGCTGGCACAGCCATAGGATCGCCATTATGAATAGCAATACCTTGGTAGAAACCATCAAAATCTCTAGCCATTTGATCCATAGCAACAGTACCACGAGGACACCATCCACACCAAGTACCAGTACCTTCTTCAGCAATTACCATTTTTCCATCTGCAGGTTTTACAGCAGACACATCAATCGTTTTAGCATCATCATCAGCATCATCATCAGCTATACTTAAGCCATTAATGTTGGTGATAGTGGTAGTTAAAGCAGAAGAACCCTCACCTAAAAGAATAGGACTGGTAAATGTTACTACCATAGCATCGAAAGAAGCTAAAGAAACCTCCGAAACAGACTCAGTTAATTCTGTAGAGCCATAATTAAGTAGCAAATCAAAAGAAGATATTGTAGTTAAGCCTAAATTCTTAACCTCTACTGTAGCAAATCTCTCTTGAGACACAAGACCTTCAATAGGATTAATCATCATCATAGCACCATTAAATTGCGGCATTACATAAGGGGTATGTGAAACAGAAATATTATCTACATAAAACTGATTTCCTTGAGTTGGGAAAATATCAATTGATGCTATTTGAGTTTCGCCATTAGCAAAAGAACCAATAGAAGCTCCATCGATAAAGACCTCCCAGTTATTAGTCGTTAAGTTGATGTCCAAAACCATTGTAAACCAAGTAGCTTGAGAATAATTCCCAGCCAGCATAACAGTAGTACCATTTTGGAAAGAAATCTCTCCATTAGACATGTGACAATCTAAAGCCCAAGTAGTTCCAATTACAGATTCAGCTTGAAAATTAAAATAAGCACCTGCAGATTGGTTTACATAAAAATCGGATTCAAAAACGAAATCCCCAGAAGTAAAAACTTCACCAAAATCTAAAACTACATCTTGGGGTCCTCCATTGGCTCCTGTAGAAGCAAAATAGATTGAATTTGAACTCGCATTTGCATTCGCATCTGTAACCTGAGCATCTTCATTTCCTCCAGTAGCACCACTCCAAGTGGTCCAAACAGTTGAGTTAGAGCCGATATAATCGCCAACAGCATAAGTTTCGAAATCGTCAGAAAACGAAAATTGAGCATTCGCCATAGCACAGATAGCCAAGGCTGAAAAGAGGGAGTAAACTTTCTTCATAATTTGTGGTTTTTAATTTTTAACAATTTTAGTTAATTTCTGAGCTTCAACCTAATAGATTACAACAAAACACACTAGAATAGGAAATAATAATATAAATAAACGATTACCTATTTATCTTCTTAATTGTTTTAAAAAGCTCCGATGAAAATACAAAATCTTGTAGATGTTGATTGTCGGAAGTAATAATATCCGATTTAGTTCCATCCCACACGTTTTTACCTTCTTTAATAAATAAAATCTTCTCTCCTATTTCCATAACCGAATTCATGTCATGGGTATTGATAACAGTTGTCATAACATATTCATGAGTTATTTCCTGTAGCAAGTTGTCTATTAAAATTGCAGTATAGGGATCCAAACCAGAATTGGGTTCGTCGCAAAGAAGATATTTTGGATTTAGGACTATAGCTCTGGCAATAGCGACACGTTTTTTCATTCCACCACTTATTTCAGAAGGGAAAAGATGATTTACATTTTCAAGATTTACTCTTTTTAAACAAAAATTCACACGTTGAAGCATCTCTTCCTTAGACATTTTGGAAAACATCTCTAGAGGAAAAAGCACGTTTTGTTCTACATTCATAGAATCGAAAAGAGCTCCTCCTTGAAAAACCATTCCTATTTGCTGTCTCAGTGCTTTTAAATTCTTATTCGATTTGCCAACTATATTTACACCATCGTAAACAATAGAACCACTTTGTGGTTCATGTAAACCTAACAAACACTTTAACAAAACTGTTTTTCCAGAACCACTTTGTCCGATAACCAAGTTTGTTTTTCCTTTTTCGAAAGTAAAACTCACATCTTTAAGGATCTCTTTGGTGCCGAAAGATTTTATAATATTTTTTATCTCAATCATTAATTTAAAAGTAACTGAGTTAATATATAGTTTGATACAATAATAAATACAGAACTAAACACAACTGCTCTTGTACTAGATCGTCCAACTTCTAAGGCTCCACCTTCGGTATAAAAACCATGAAAAGAAGACACACTGGCAATAATAAAGGCGAATAAAATTGTTTTTATTATTGCATAAACAGCCTTAAAGGGAATAAAATCGTATTGAATACCTGTAATAAATTCAGCTGAGGTACATTCTCCAGTCATAGTTCCAGCCATCCAACCACCAATAACACCTCCAAACATACTCAAACAAATGAGTAGAGGATTAAAAAACATAAGTGCAAATATTTTAGGTCTTACCAAATAAGTAACTGGATTTATTCCCATAACCTCAAGTGCATCAATTTGTTCTGTAACACGCATAGTACCTAAACTAGATGCAATATTAGAACCTATTTTACCCGCTAATAATAAACTTATTATGGTTGGCGAAAATTCAAGCAATATAGCATCTCTAGTAGCGAAACCAATTAAATACCTTGGCATCCAACTCCCTTGCATATTTGCTGCAGTTTGTAGTGTTACTACAGCTCCCACAAAAAGAGAAACAAAAACTACAAACAAAAGGGATTTAAAACCGAGTTCGTAAATTTCTTTAATCACCAATTTATACATTACCGATCGGCGTTCTGGTTTCCTAAAAACATCAGCAATAAAAATAAGGTATTTTCCAAAAGAAGCAATTAAGCCCATAGTTTGAATTTAGTATGAAAATAAGTGTAAATTTACCACTTACTATTAGTAAATAACCGATTTTTAAGCTTGATATGAGATTAATCTCGATAAAAAAAATAACATTTTTCATTTTCACAATAGTAGCTTCTATGCTAATTAATTCGTGTGCAACACTTAATTCGTGCGATTGCCCTGGCTTAGAAGGTAAAATAAATACTATTGAAAATACTCAGCACTCCTAATATGAACGCCAATAATTACGCTGTTATAATGGCGGGAGGAATCGGGAGCCGATTCTGGCCTATGAGCAGGACTAAGTATCCTAAACAATTTATAGACGTTTTAGGTACTGGAAAAACCCTCATTCAGCAAACTTTTGACAGGCTCTCTAAAGTTTGTCCTACTGAAAATATTTATATTGTTACGAACGAAATCTACCAAGAACTCGTTTTGGAACAACTAAACATTCCTGCTACACAAGTACTTTGCGAGCCTCTTATAAAAAATACAGCTCCTTGCGTTGCTTATGCCGCTTTTAAAATACACCAGAAAAACCCTAATGCATCTATGATTGTTGCGCCCTCAGATCATTTAATATTAGATGAGGCTGGGTTTACTAAGTGTATAAATTCTGCTTTTACTAGTGTTAAAGAAAACGATGTTTTAATAACACTTGGAATAAAACCGAGTAGACCAGATACTGGCTATGGTTACATACAATTCTTAGAGGAGGAACTTCAGGGGTATTCTATTCTGAAAAAAGTGAAAACTTTTACAGAAAAACCGAATCTAGAAATGGCCAAAGAGTTTATTAATAGTGGTGATTTTTTATGGAACTCAGGGATATTTATTTGGTCTGCTGAGAGTATTATTTCTCAATTTAAAGAAAACTTAAAAGATCTTTATGATGCCTTCATTTGTGGCAAACATCATTTAAATACTGTTAATGAAAAGGAGTTCATAAAGAACACCTACCCTACTTTAAAAAGTATTTCTATTGATTTTGGCATCATGGAAAAGGCTAACAATGTATATGTATTACCTGCAGATTTTGGATGGAGCGACTTGGGGACTTTTGGCTCTATTTACGAACACTTACCTAAAGACAAATATCAGAATGCTTCGCTAAGCGATAATGTAATTTCATACAATTCTTCGCAAAACATGGTACATTCTAACAACAAAAAGCTTGTAGTTGTAGATGGTTTAAGCGACTATATAATTGTTGACAACACTAATGTATTACTCATCTGCAAAAAAGAAAACGAGCAACTTATTAAACAATACATGAACGATGCCCGAGAACAAAAGGGCGAAGATTATGTTTAAAAAAAAAGAAACGATAAATCGCTCCTTTTTTTTTTAAACAAAAAATGTCCCGTCCTAAAATAGCGATACACAAAAAAACAGTGTATTATGAAAACACGCGCTACGATTGGGCCGGTTAAACGTACCCAAAAAGATTATTCCCTTTCATTTAAACTCCA
>Ga0308002_1000497_pt1 | contig 14854 bp, 17 predicted proteins | sample Neamet34_FD_203148 | JGI IMG/M metagenome (GOLD analysis project Ga0308002, IMG submission 203148) | Marine microbial communities from water near the shore, Antarctic Ocean - #34 | ecosystem: Environmental > Aquatic > Marine > Unclassified | place: Southern Ocean | collected 2014-06-06
AAGATGATCCGTTCATCTATCAGTTTGGTACTCAGCATCAGAAGACAGGCGGTCCAACGTATACTGTACCCGGTGCAAAAGATATCAAGTATGTTGACACAAGAATTATTAAAGCATGTAAGTTAGCAAATCGTAAACGTAGGCATTGGGTAGTACCCGGTGACATAGACGTAAGTAAGTTTGACTTCTCATGGCACCCAGATGAAACAGCAGACCCATCAATCTATCAGTTCGGTAGTGTTGCAGGTAAAGATGACGGACCTAAATATATACAGCCTGGCAACGATAACAAAGTTTTATTTCTGCAAACAATCGAAGCAGACAATGTTATCCCTGACGAGATTGATGTTCACTTTATTGAAACAACACTAGAAGATTTAGTAGCAAAGCATCCAGACGAAGTGTTCTGGGCAATCAACATGGATTTAGTTTATACTGACTTTGACTTCAGTTGGAGACCAGATGTTTATCAATCTAATTATATTCATGCGTTTGGTTCTAAAGACAACATCAACACACAAACATATTTTGTTAACTCAGCAATCTTTAAAGATGCAACGATCAACTATGTAGAAACAGATTCGATTGAGATAAAAGCCAACTTAGATATGTTCTATGTAGATAGAGGCAACAAAGAATCTAAAGATAGATTTACAAAACTACAAGAAAGATATCCTAACATACAAAAAACAAGATACTTAAACTCATGGGTAGAAACTACTCGTAGATGTATCAACAGATCAACAACAAGTTTGCTTTGGATACTAAACTCAGAATTAGATTATGATGAATTCAATTTTGATTATTATCCTAACCCTTGGCAAATGAAGATGGTACACGTGTTCGGTACGCAGTGGTCGCATTGGGGTACAACATACCTAGTTGCTAGAGAAACATTTAATGAAGACACCAAATACATTAGTGTTATCGAACACTTAGACAACTTAAACTTTGTTAAAGACATCAGAGCAGTAGCCACTGAATGTGTTTATGATGTTGTAGTTGTCGATCACGGCAATAAGCACACCGATGCAGTTGTTAAACAATTACAAGATAAAGCACCGAGACAACGTGTGACTACTATCGAACATGAAACTGATTACTTGACAACACTAAAGAAAATTGTAGACAAACTACCCAAACGCAAAGAGCATTATGTATGGATCGCATCATCTATTTGTGATTACAGCGACTTTGATTTATCCTACATATGCGATCCTTTTGCACGTGATCAGTTACATGTATTCCCAAGCAATAAACAAAAGTTTGGAGATACATTCTTTATAGACGTAAACAAGACACGTGAGATTATCGGAGAGATGAAATCATTAGAAGATTACGAGAAGATAAACTACAATCAAACACTACGTACACAACGTCTCAGAGCGCCTGTAATCGTTTCTAAGAGTGATACACATACTAAGACAGTAAAAGAGATCGATAACTTTCCTTATGCAGTATTAGTGTCGGAAACAGATGAAGATGTACAAGTAGTAGATGAAGAACCAATGTCATTGTGGACTGCTGAGTCTAAAAATATTATAGTACAATCAACAGGTGCAACTAGAATCATTGTGCCACGTGAAGTTAAAGATGTAATTAAGAAAGAACTATATGAATACCCTTACATTAAGAATGCAAATCGACTTGCACTATCAAAGCCGATGGACATTGTTTTCTTATCAAACGGTGAGACTGGTGCAGAAGCAAACTGGGAACATCTACAAAAGATAACAAAGAACATACCAAACAGAGTAGTAAGAGTAGACGGAGTTGATGGACGAGTACAAGCCTATCATGCATCAGCAGAAGCAAGTGAAACACCTTGGGCGTTTACTGTATTTGCTAAACTAAAAGTATCTCCTAAGTTTGACTTTAACTGGCAACCAGATCGTATGCAACAACCTAAGCATTATATCTTTGAAGCAAAGAATCCAGTCACTGGATTAGTCTATGGACATCAGGCTATGATTGCTTACAACAAAAAGTTAACACTTGACAACTATGGTTATGGCTTAGACTTTACATTAGATGATGAACATGCAAGTGTTCCTTTACTCTCTGGTATTGCTCAGTACAATACAGATGAATTCTCTACGTGGCGTACAGCATTCAGAGAAGTTATTAAGTTGTTAGTTGATGATACAGAGATTAGTAAGAAACGATTAGAAGCATGGTTGAATGAAGCAAATCCAGATCAGCCTTTCTTCCAAGAATCTATTAAAGGTGCTATCTGTGGAGAAGAGTACTTTGAAGAAGTAGACGGAGACTTTGAGAAGTTACGTCTAAGTTATGAATGGAAGTGGCTGAGAGAACGTTATGAAGAAGTGTCTTACTAAGTTATACGAATGGTTAGGGCGACCAATATTTAATAGTGTCCCTGTCAAATATGATATTGGCATGTGGCATCAAAGTGTGCCTAATCAAATTGAAAATAATCCTATTGCTTTTGCCTCGTACTGTCAATACTATATTGATTTTATTATTAAACACAATATTACTAGAGCATTCTTTTTAATTCAAAACCCTACAATATGTAATTGGGTCAAAGATCAACCATCAGGTAAATCTCTTGTAGTCGAACATTGGCTAGACAAATTACCTGCAAGTTGTGAAGCAGGTTTCTTTTTAGATGTTGAACCGACTAGTCCTTGGTCAACAAAACATAAACAATTGTTTACTCCTGGCGACTCTATGGATTTAGCATTTCAGTTAGTGCAGAAATTGAACACACAAGCCACATCAAAGAAAGTAACATGTCTCTCATTTGATATGGAATCATCTAACTTCCCGAAGCCACAACAAAATACAGGGTATTATTCTATTCCTGGCCAACTATGGATCAATCAGTTATGGAAAGGGCACATGAAGTTGCCTACAAATGACTGGGGATTTGCAGGGGCAGACACCGGCAAGACTAGTCAGTTTAGCGGTAATGCTGTTTATCCTGAACTATATTGGATAGAAGAGATGAGTAAAGCATGTGCTAAAGCAGGAAGAGGTCCGCAGTGTACAGGATCTGCTAATAGTGAATATGTTAAATATAAAAACGATCCTCTTCAAATGTATGCTGGTGCTGTAGGTAAAGCAATAGATACAAATCATGCAGAATATGAAAAGCCGGGCGTATGGCCTATGTTTAGTACAGAACGATTTGTAGATGCAAATCCAAAACAGAATCTATGTGTAGCGAGTTATTATGACAGTGGTGATACTAAGAAAAACAAATGCGGTCTTATGGATGCATTCGGAACATGGTCAGAAAAAGAATTCTTTGATTGGTTACAATTAATTAAAACGAATAATCCACAGATGGACAAAGTAATGATTTACGAGTTCAACTTTTTACCTAAAGATTGGGTAAACTAATCTAATCGGGCGTTGCCCCAAGCACCTGCAACATGATCTGTAGTCTTCATCCATTCTTTGGCTACCTTAGTCATTGCGGCAATAAACTCAGCACTATCGTACATGGCTTTAAAGTGAGAATTGTAATCATATAGATCAGAAAAATCTATTTCTGTGTCATCTGGAGCCGCTATATCTCCGTCACCAAATAACCAATCTCCTCTACTATCTACTTTTAAACTGACTTGAAATGTACTTGTATCTTCTGCATATTCCATATGAAAATGTCCACCTTCATCTTCATAATTGTCTTGTAAATTATATTGTATTTCTTTTTTCATGTGAAAAATTAAAAGAGGCCCTTTTGCATCGTACTCATCAAAGTAATTTACAGACCGAGTTGAGGCTGTACACCATTGTGTTCCTTGTCCCAAGTAACATGCTCCTTCTTCATCTACAGCCCAATAGGCTTTAGCGTATTTAGGATCGTTATATACTATTTTAATTTGCCCTTCAGGAAGTTCTTCTTTCTTTCCGTATTGTTCTTTGAAATACTGAACTGATGCCATAAAGGTTTTGAGTGAATCGTATTGATTAATATCTCTGTAGTTTTCTGGAAGTCTTTCTTTCATTCTTTTAAAATCATCTAATGCCTGACGTAATGTAGACCTGCCATCTTCTATGTTTGGAAATGCGTTGTAGTTATCATTAAGAAACCATTTAACAATGTATTGTGTGTATTGTTTGTTTGTAGTAGGGTCAAATGATTCAAACACTTTGAGCATTTCATCTACAATTTTATCTTTGTTTTCATCATAGAGTTCTTGGTTGGTAACATTATAAGCAATTGAATCCTGCGAAAGCGGCGCAGAGGCCTCTGGGTCAATACCCATAACTCTTAAAGCAAGTGTTTCATAATCTCCTCGAGGCACGCCTGTGCCTTCATCAGGAAATTTACCTTGAATATTTAATCTATCAAGTATCTTTTGACCGTAATTACTCTTAGTAATATCGGTTTTGTACTCCACAATGAATTCGTAAAATCTCATGTATGTATTTAGTTAAAAAGCATTACCCAAAAAGATTGTAATATCTACAGGATCAAGTATAATACTAAATACAATCTATCGTTGTATGAAGTGATGTGAAAGGCATTGTGGACGCGGGTTCGATTCCCGCCACCTCCACCAGAGAGTATTCTAATCCGTACTTTGTGGTGGGGGTGTCAAGGTTTCGACAGAGTGATTATTAACAGAGCAGACAACGAGGTAGGCGATGACCTTAAATCAAGCAAACACTATAATTGACAACAATTATGAAATGGAAGATTACGCCCTAGCGGCCTAATCCCCCGAGGTCTAAGGTACCTCGTAACCAAACACTCAGAGGGGCATTTATTTGCCCCTCGCCTATTTCGATAAATACTTCTATGAACATACTTGAACTCGAAAAATTTAAAATAGAAGATGCAATCAACTTCCATGAGGAGTTGAATCCTTTGCTGTTTGATGAAAACAATAAATTGAAACCAAACATTAAAAAACAATTATTAATCATTACTGATGATTTTGTTGAATATATGGGTCTACCTGATCTTGCTATAGAAGATGTAATCATTACTGGTAGTAATGTTGCATTTACTTACACACCTCATTCTGATATCGATTTACATTTACTTGTAGACTTTTCAGAACTTCCAGAGTCAGATGTTTACAAAGAACTATTCATGGCTAAGAAGTCTTTGTACAATGATACATATAAAATTACTATTAGAGACATTCCTGTAGAGTTGTATGTACAAGATACAGCACAATCACATACAAGTTTAGGTGAGTATAGTATCTATCAGGATAAGTTCACACGTTTCCCTACTAAGAAAAGGGCAAACTTAGATGAGATATCAGCAGAACACAAGTTTGAAAGATTAGAACAACTGGCCATCGAAGGTTTAAAGTCTAAAGACATTGAAAAAGTAAAAAATGTACTATCTATTATTAAAAGATACAGACAAGCCGGCTTAGATAATAAAGGAGAGTTCGGTCCTGAGAATTTAGCATTTAAGGCTGTCAGATCAAAAGGATACTTCCAAGCATTGTTTGATTTGCGTAATGATTTAAGAGCAAAACAATTATCAATCGAAGAAGAATTGTTGCGTAGAACATTTGAAGAATCAATTGGTGTATATAATAGTAAAGTAAATCTTGCAGAAGACATTAGTACAGAAGAACTAGCAAGTCAATGGAATGTTAGTACTAGAGAAATAGCAAAAGCAATTGATTTGGGTGTCAAAGTTGAAATGAAAAACAACCCTCAAGTAACTGCAACTACACCTCAAATGCGTAGAGACCAAGCAACTAAATTAGCAGTAAATAATATTGCAAAAGATATTGAATATTATGACAAATTCATTACTTTTATGAGAGCAATTGCTAAACTTAATAAAAGTTCTACTAATGATGGTGAAGGATCAGATGTTAATGACATATCTAAAATGGGTGACACGTATAATGTCAGTGAAGCATCAGGATACATTCCAAGTGAAGCAGAAAGAAATGACCCAAGATTCTCTAGGGCATTATCTGTAGACGTACATCCAGACACTATGAAGAAAGGTGCAAAAGCAATGGGACTCGGAGATATATCACGTGCTGGAATTCCCCCTCTTCTTAGACCAGGCAAGAAGAAAAATACTAATAGTAAAACTGAATTCGGTAAAGGTATCTATTAAGGCTTGACATTAGTGCCCAAAGGTCGTATAATAATGGGTATGAATGAGAAATTCTCTAACGCAATAGAAGCCCGCAAGTATTTGGACACTCTCCAAACACAAATCCAATCTCTATCATTTAATGCTGATATGAGAAAACTATGGGCTAATATTATGCCCATGATAGATGAACTATCTACTATAGAAGTCAGATGCAGACAACGTAACAACTGGACAGCCGCTGACACTTACATAGCAAAAATGCATCAAAGTTGTGATCTAATAGAGAAATATATCTTATTATTAACCCTTATGGAACCAGAAGGTAACTAAGTTGTTGAATCATATAGGCAAAATAATTGAAATTAATTTGCTAAAAGGCTTGACATTGTTACCCAAAGGCTCTATAATACATATATATTAAACAATAAAGTAACGGAGTAAAGTAAATGTCTCAATTAACTGAACACTTGACTGTCACTAGTCAACAAGCAAAACCCGCAGTAAAAGCGGCTATGTTAGCAGGTCGTCCATCATTCTTGTGGGGACCTCCCGGCGTAGGAAAGTCTGAACTCGTTCAGCAAATCGCTGAAGAAATGGGTAACTGTCTAGTTATCGATCTGCGTATGGCGCAAATGGAACCTACTGATATCAGAGGTATCCCCTTCTTTAATAAAGAATTAGGAGTTATGGACTGGGCACCCCCAATCGAACTTCCTTCTGAAGAACTTGCCGCAATGTATGACAAGATTATCTTGTTCTTAGATGAAATGAACTCGGCTCCCCCAGCAGTTCAGGCTGCAGGTTATCAACTTGTTCTTAATGGACGTGTTGGCAAATACATTCTTCCTAAGAACTGTCATATTGTAGCCGCTGGTAACAGAGACTCTGACAAAGGTGTCACATATCGTATGCCGATGCCCCTTGCTAATCGTTTCATTCACTTAGAAATGCGTCCTGACTTTGGTTCTTGGCAGAACTGGGCAGTCGTTAACAAAGTACATGAAGACGTAGTTGGTTACTTGTCATTTGCTAAACAAGACTTGTATGACTTTGATGCAAAATCATCTAGTAGAGCATTTGCTACTCCTCGTACATGGACTTTCGTTAGTCAGTTGCTAACACAGTCCGACATCGATTCAGATACTTTGTACAATCTCGTAGCAGGTACAGTCGGCGAAGGACTTGCAACTAAGTTTATGGCGCATCGTAAAATTGCGAGTAAAATGCCCAACCCATCTGATATCTTGTCAGGTAAAGTCAAAGACCTTAACGTTAAAGAAATCTCTGCAATGTATTCTTTGACTATCTCAATGTGCTATGAACTTAAAGATGCACTTGAGACTGATAAGGTTGATAGCAAACAGTTCCACGAAATGTGCGACAACTTCTTTGGCTACATCATGGATAACTTTGAAACTGAGTTAGTTGTGATGGGTGCGAAAGTTGCACTTAAGACTTACAAACTTCCGATCGAACCTTCTCAGTTAAAGAACTTTGATGAGTTTCATAAGAAGTACGGTAAGTACATTGTTGAGGCGGGCAACTAGATTGCTGGCCTGGAAGAGTGTAAGGTCCGAGACATTCCTTACACTTTTCCGAACTTTTTACTTGACTTGTCTCCCAAATGGTAGTATAATAGTTAAATAACTTTGAGAGAACTGACACATGACAAAGAACAAAACAACAACCAATAACGACAAAGAGAACAAACTTGCTCATCTAGTCGGCCCTACAGACCCTGCTATAGATGCACAAGCACGTGAACGTCTTATCACTGCCCGTATCGCACTCTTACTCAGACATTCATTCTTTGGCAATCTTGCTACTCGTCTAACTCTTATCAATGCTGACGAATGGTGCCCGACTGCGGCAACTGATGGCAAGCACTTCTACTACAATGCACGTTTCATTATGATGTTACGTAAGAAAGAGGTAGAGTTTCTAGTAGCCCACGAAGTATTACATGTAGTGTATGATCACATGGATCGTAGAGGTACAAGAGACCCTCAACTATGGAACATTGCTGATGACTATTGTGTCAATGCTGATTTAAAGAATCACAACATCGGTGAATTTATCACTACTGTCCCTTGCTTATATGACTATAAGTATGACAGAATGTCCGCAGAGCAAGTCTATGACATTCTATATGAGAATGCAGACATCATTGATGTCGATCAACTCTTAGAGCAATTGCTAGACGAACACATGGACGGCGATGGAAGTGTAGGTGCTGATGGCGAAGAAGATGGCGACAAGCCCGGCCCAGTTAAGATGTCTAAAGAAGAAAAAGATTCACTCAAGCAGGAGATGAAAGAAGCAATCATCAATGCGGCTTCAGGAGCAGATGCAGGTTCACTACCCAAAGGTGTTGAACGTATGATCAAAGACTTGACTGCACCCGTCATGCCCTGGGACGATATCATTCAGGCTAACTTGACTAGCACAATGAATAATGACTATTCATTTATGAAGCCTTCTCGTAGGGGTTGGCATCAGGATGCAATCATGCCAGGTATGACTCCCGGCGAATTAATTGATGTAGATATCTTTTTAGATATGTCAGGATCGATCGGATCTGAACAAGGAACCTTTTTCCTTTCAGAGATTCAAGGCATAATGGAAATGTTTCTTAACTATAAGATTCATGTTCATTGCTTTGATACACAAGTCTATAACCCTCAGACATTCGATAGTGATAACTTAGATGATATCACTGAATACGAAATCTATGGTGGCGGTGGTACTGATTTTGATTGTATCTTTGATCATCTTAAGAACGAAGGGCGTGTACCGAACAGACTGATAGTATTCACAGATGGTTATCCTTTTGGTAGCTGGGGCGATGAAAACTACTGCGACACTACATGGATCATTCATGGTGACCCTGAGCCGAATCCCCCTTTCGGAACGTTTGCTCTATACGAAGAACATAGAGATAAAAAAGCCGCATGACAGATGAAGAAAGAAAAATCTACGAATCACCAGACGGAGGCAATACTGTGTACGCAAGGCCTATGAGAAGTCTCGGTCAAGACTTAGCCGAACGCAAAATAGTCTATGAGAACCCGGCGATGCTTGAAGAAAAAGCCTTCTTTGAACGTTGGCATATGTATAGAGATATACTTGAAGCATCAAAAGATAACCCTTCTCTTACGAAGTTATTAGAACAAGTAGAGATAATATATAAATTAAGTAATGAAGAAAGAAGAACTAATTGAATTAATAACGAACCTACACTCTGAAGATAAAAATGGAAACATAGAAGCATTAGTATATGATGTTAATGGTGGACAATTTAAAACAGATTCAATCAGACTTGATATGGATGGAGGAAGACTAATCATTAGTCAATTAAACTCTCCGACATATCAATCTAACAAAGAGAATTGGAAAACAGAATTGGAGTTTCTACGAAGATGAAATACGAAGATATTAATTTAGACACATGGAACACGAATCGTTTATTGACGGATCAAGTACCTAATCATTTTACTATTGTAAGAACTCCTTCTACCAAAGAGAACATGCATTGGATACTTGAAAAGATGCATGGGAGATTTTCTATGGTGGTCAACGTCAATCCTAACCAAGACGATTTTCTATCATACTATCAAAAGACATATGCTTTTGAAGATCCAAAAGAAGCAGTTCAATTTGAACTGACCTGGTCATAATTTAAAACGGGTAAATGAAGTCTGAAAAAAAGTTTTAGACAGGCATATACGTATTAAATAATACTGTTAATGTAAAACCTACAGGAGAATATTAAAATGAGTTTTTTAAGACACGTAGGAAAACATGGTGATCGTAAGATTGCTGTAATTTTCCGTCAAGTACCAAATGAAGAACATATGTGTTTAGTCACATATACACAATTGCTAAATCAAAATATACATGATCCTTTGATGGCAACTATTGAAAGTGATATCGGTCAGAACAGTGAACAACTTGCTGATGCGATAAACAGACAGTATACTAAGTCTGGAGAACGCATACTTCAAGTACTGCACTCAGAAGGAATGCTTAAGAAGATTAGAACCCAAGATGTTATAATGACACCCGGTCCTAACACATCAATTCGTTTAGATGAATTGAATAAAATCTTAACTGAAATGGCAGCCGGCGCAGACGCAACTAGAAAGTTAGCAGAAGCAGATTCCTCATTAGGAATGCAGGCACCTGATGATGTTAGACGCAGAAAAGAAGGATTAATTGGAGATCAAAATCGTCCAATGCCGAGTGCAGGAACGAATGCTCCAGCAGATCCTAACATGGCTATGAACGATGAAGTGCTAATGAATGACTTCATGGCTCAAGCGTCACGTATGGAATCTGAAGCCGCAGGACTTATAGCAGAGTCAAAACGTTTGATGAAAGAAGCAAAAGCAATGATGCCGAAACCAGCAAAGAAGACAACTGCTAAAAAGAAAACGACTGCAAAGAAAACAACACGTAAAGCAAAAGCGTAAAACATAGGAGGTCTCCCATGGGAGATAAGTCTCGTTCAATACAGGACTGGGAAAGACTCCTGGAAGAGGTAGAGAAGCACAAAATACCTGTAGAGTTTTTGCAAAAACTTGTGCTAAGATTAAAAGAACGTAAGCAAAAAACCATTAACATTGACAAGTTCATAAAGCAAGGACTTGACACCGAAACAGTAGAAATTATAGTTAGTAAACTGTTAGAGGAGCATGAAGAAGAAATTCAAGCAATTGATTTTATTCTAAATGTAGAAAGAATTGCAGAAGCAGTTCAGCCCGAAACAGATAAATTACTAAGTGGTCTATAATGACTCTGTAAACTATAGAAGGGACTTCGGTCCCTTCGCCCTTTTGTATTGCATAACGGTTAAACTTAAAGTACACTAATAGAGATGAAAGAAGAATGCGAAGCCATTGAAGTGAATTGTTTTGAAATCTTAATGGGCGATGTTGAAGACCCAGACTTAATGATCGCAGACCCTATATATAAATGGCAACAAACAGAAGAAGGGAAATACATTATGGAACATAGTGATCCAACTGCTAAATGGGTAAGAGATAATTCCCCTGATTACATGGGACATAAGTATACAATCAAAGGGTATCTCACAGAAAAACAAGTGACATATTTTAAACTAAAATATCAATAGGACTAACATGGCAACTAAGAAGAAGGCAACAACTAAGAAAACAAAAAAACAAAACATTTGTGTTACTGGTGGACTAGGTTTTATTGGAGCCCATGTCGTTGTTAAATTAATCAATGAAGGACACAAAGTTGCTATCTTAGATACTAAAACTGACTACGGTATAATAGATAAGGATGAACTAGATGCTGTAATGAAAGAAAGATTCTTTGGCATTGCCGGACGCATGACTGATTCAGTTAGTCTAAACATCTATACAATTGATGTTGCTAACCCTGAACTAAGCACTCTATTTGAAAAAGAAAAGTTTGATAGTGTAATTCATCTTGCAAGTTTCCCAAGACAAAAAGTTGTTAATGCTGATCCAACAGCAGGTTCTAAAGTAATGAGTGAAGGCTTGTTAAACATGTTAGAACTCAGTAGAAAAAATAAAGTTAAACGTTTCTCATATATAAGTTCATCTATGGTCTACGGAGACTTTACCGATAACGTAGAAGAATGGGAAGACTGCAATCCTCAAGGTCAGTATGCAATTATGAAGTATGCTGGAGAATTACTTGTACAAGATTACACTAGACAGTATGGACTAGATCATACTATCATTCGTCCTAGTGCTGTCTACGGGCCCTTAGATGTCTGTGACAGAGTTATCTCTAAGTTCTTTATCAATGCACTAAAAGGTGAAAAGATAGTTGTTAACGGTAAGATGGAAAAACTAGACTTTACATTTGTTAATGATGTTGCAACAGGAATAGTACAAGCAACGACAAGTCCTAAAGCAAAGAATGAAACATACAATCTTACTAAATCACAAGGTGTAACTCTTTACGATGCCGCTAACATGGTCAAACAAATTGTAGGTAAAGGTAATATCGAAGTCAAACAAAAAGATAAAAACTTCCCTAGTCGAGGCGCACTAAGCATTGAAAAAGCCCAAAAAGATTTCGGATATAATCCTGTAACTACTTTAAATGAAGGGTTAATGATATACAATAACTGGCTACACAATTCTGAATATTGGCAGGAACAATTATATGGCCCGAAATCAAAAAATTAAGTATTTTGGATTAGACCGTCAATACGCAAATCTCAAAGATGAATTATTAGACGCCACAGATTCTGTATTATCTAGTGGTAGCCTTAACGATGGTATATACGCACAGAAATTCAAAGACTGGTTATCGATAAAGACTAAAGCACATTATGTAGTACTATGTCATAGTGGAACACAAGCATTAGAAATCATTGCTCGTTATGAACGAGACACTTCCCCAGACCAAGACCCTTATGCTAAATGGGAATACGATAAAGAAACATATAGAACAATTAGAGTTCCTAATCTAACATACCCTGCAACAATGAATGCATTTCTAAGTGCTGGACTAAAGGTAGAATTGTGTGATACAGATCATAACGGTATCCTTTTACCACAAGCGGAAGATGAACTACAAAAGATTGAATGTCATGTCGGACTCTTTGGTGCACCAACTGTAGCAGTAGAGAGTGACAATGGCATAAGTGTTCTGAACAATAACATTGCTATCGTAGACGGAGCACAACATTGGTTGATTGCAGACGGAAACATCGGCACAGCAATGGCAATTAGTTTTGACCCTACTAAGAATCTAAATGCTTCGGGCAACGGCGGAGCCATCGTCACTAACAATCAAGCATTATATGAATTTGCTAATCAATGGAGAGACAACGGTAAGCCTCATCATTTCTATTCTGGTACTAACAGTAAGATGAGTGAATTAGATTGTGCCCATCTGATGGTTAGAACAAACTACATTGATGAATGGCAAGAACGTAGAAAGCAAATTAGACAATACTACATAGAAAGATTTTCACATATTGAACCATTAAGATGTCTAAGTGCAGGCTTTGAGACTCATGCTGATTCAAAGTTTGTAATCTACTCAACTACAGAACGTGATGGCATACGTAAATGGTTAACGCAAAAAAATATAGACACTAAGATACATTATGGAACAGCATTGTCAGAGTTACCAATTGCAGATAATATGGTAAAGCCTGATTTTATGTGTACCAGTACACTTCTTACACGATCATTATTAAGTCTTCCTATCTATCCTGAAATGACTGATGCAGAGATTGAAGAAGTTGCTAAGGAAGTCTGTATATACTATGAGCCATAAGTCAATAATTATTGATAAATAGTAGTATATTATAGGAGATATATAATGGGATTAGGTATTATAGACTCAGTAATAGGAGTAGCGGCTCCATTACTAGACAAATTTATTGTCGATAAAGACAAGAAGGCCGAGTTTGAACATGAACTTAAAATGGTCTTGCACAACGCAAACTTACAACAAAATCAAATCAACTTAGAACAAGCAAAGCATCCAAGCATCTTTGTTGCTGGAGCAAGACCTGCTATCATGTGGATATGTGCATTCGGATTAGCATGGGCATATGTACTAGCACCAATACTTAATTGGGGAGTACAAATAAGCGGAGCAGAGATCATTCTACCAGAGATTGCAACTGAAGGGTTAATGACTCTTACTCTATCTATGTTAGGTCTAGGTGGTATGCGAAGTTTTGAAAAAATGAATGGATTGGCGAGAGAGAATATGAAAGCCACTCCACCAAAACAATAACATTAGTTACTTACCCAATCGCATAAATACAATATAAGACTGGGATAAACATATGGCTGTAAATTACGAAATTATTAATACCGGAGCGTTACCGAACGATGGTTCTGGCGATCCGTTAAGAGTTGCCTTTGATAAGATAAACAATAACTTTGCTAACTTATCATCGACTGCTGTTATATCGTCTAATACATATACGACGGGTAACACAGCGAACCAAGTTATTTGGGAATACCCTGCAAACGCATTTACATTAGGTTCATTCTTTATCAAATCAAATGACCCAGGCACTATCGATCAACAAGATGTTAGATTAGATGCACAACTAAGTGCTAACTCAGCCAATATTAAATTCTCAGCATACTCATCTACACAATGGGGCAACGTTTTAATACGAGGAAGCGGTTATGACATGGATGTCACTTCTGGTAATGTTAGAATCACAGTTGATCCTGATGTTGCAAACGTAGTTGGTTCGCAAACATTATTTCATTTTATTAATTCTTCAATCATGTTCCAAGGAGTCGCACCAGCTGGTCTACCATTAGCACTAGATGGATACGTAGATTCTGAACTAGCATCTGAGGCCAATGACACAATCACAACTGAAGAAACTCCATAATGAGAGCAAGAGAATTTTTAAACGAAGATAATCCCCCAGGTAAACTGTCTAAGAGACAACGGTATGGTTCAAGAGGAATGCATAAGTTCCAAGATGTAGACGGTAGAGATAGAGTCTACGAATTGAATCGTGTAATGATGGCATTAGCACAAGCAAACGGTAATACTGGTGCAGATGACGGCATCGATTTAGATTCAGAAAGTTGGATCGGCACAAGTAACATGGCTGTGCCTTATACTGAACTAGAGTCTAACATGTTAAAGTCAGCATACAAAGCAGTAGGCTCTGAATGGGAAGACTTAAACGCAGGTGATATGAAGTCAGTTGAACTACCATCAGTCAATACAGAAAGTCCAGTAGAAGGCTTTAAAGGATACCCAAGATAATGGCAGCCATTAATGTACCAGTCAAAGGCTTAA
>Ga0308002_1000498_pt1 | contig 14848 bp, 26 predicted proteins | sample Neamet34_FD_203148 | JGI IMG/M metagenome (GOLD analysis project Ga0308002, IMG submission 203148) | Marine microbial communities from water near the shore, Antarctic Ocean - #34 | ecosystem: Environmental > Aquatic > Marine > Unclassified | place: Southern Ocean | collected 2014-06-06
TTCATTTTTGGTTGATCCATTACTTTTTGTTTTTTGTTGATGGTTTAGAAGGACCTTTACGCTTATCTCCTTTTACTGCATCTATTACGTCTTTCGACTGCTTTACTAAGTTCTTTGCAGATGATTTAACGTCTGCCAGTTCCTCTTTTATTCTTCCAACTCTTCTTCCTGTCTCTTTTACGATCTTCTCTACTTTGTCAGGTACTAAGTTTTTATTCACATCTACAATCTTACCTGTTTTCATAAGGTAGATTAATGCAAGGATTGTTAAGGCAATTACTAATGGTATAATTAATATATTCATAATGTTACTTGTTAGTGGTAGCTGTTATTTTCCAGGTCTTTTTCTGCTAACTGAAATGCTAATAGTGTTGTGGCAAAGTCTAAGGATTTTCCTATCTGTAATGCTGATGTCATTAACTTGGTTAGGTTTCCATTCTCTGTTGCTCTTGCTATAATTTCTTTGAGCTCTTCCTGTGTTACTTTTTCAGCCGATTTGAAAGGAACTAAATCCTCTTCTAGTAACTTGTGATATTTTTTAGATGTTTCGCTCATAGGTTAGTTTATAAAAACCACCACCGTTTTAAGGATGATGGCTTTGTTTGGGTTTTTAGTTTTTAGCGTCAGCTACAGATTCTTTTCTGTATTCTGTTACTAATTTTTTGAATTCTCCTGCTGCTTTTCTAGCGTTTGCTTGAGATTTTTTAGTTGATCCGTTGTGCTCTTCTTCAAAAGTTCTAAATAAACTTGACATCTGTTCGAATAATTCTTGCTTTTTGTTCATAATTTTTGTATTTACTTTGTTTGTTTTCTCTTTTTCGTACTTTGCTCTTGGATAGCTAAACTCTGTTTTAATTAGCTTGTTCCTTTTATAGGTCCATGTATCTAGTAGTCCGTACTCATTTTCATACTGTACAACCTTTATTTCATCTTCCATTACATTCCTCCGAACATTCCTGGATCCATTTCTGGTTGTGAGTTGTCATCTTTTATGTTTGAGATAACTGTCTCTGTGATTAACATTGTTCCTGCTACTGATGCTGCATTCTCTAAGGCTAGTCTTGTTACCTTTGTTGGATCGATTATACCTGCTTCAAACATATTGATTGGGTTAGAGTTTCTAATATCCCATCCTGTCCAATTATCTTTGTCTTCTGTAATCTTCTCTCTTATCGTTGTGATTGTTGCTTCTTCCATTCCTGCATTTGTTAAAATTTGGTTGAACGGTTTTCTGATTGCTGCAATTACTGCATTGTATCCTTTACTAACATCTACTCCTAAAGCTTCTTTAGATTGAATTATACTAGCTGCTCTTAGTAATGCAATTCCTCCTCCTGGTAGAATTCCTTCTTCAAGTGCTGCTGTAGTTGCATGTAATGCATCATCAACTCTATCTTTTTTCTCTTTCATCTCAACTTCAGTATGACCTCCTACGTGAATGATCGATACACCTCCGATAAACTTAGCTAATCTGTCTTGAAGTACTTCTTTTTCGAAGTTAGATGTACTTTCGTCTATCTGAACTTTAATATCTTCAATTCTTTGAGTAAGTGCTTCTTCAGCTCCTTGAGCATCAATAATAGTTGTATGATCTTTTCCTACAGTTACTTTTTTAGCTTTACCTAACCAAGTAGTGTCAAACTTATCTAATCTCATTCCTTTTTCAGTTGAGATAACTTTACCTCCTGTTAGAATTGCGATATCTTCCATCATTGCTGTTCTTCTGTCTCCAAAACCAGGTGCTTTAACTGCTACTGCTGTTAAAATTCCTCTCATCTTGTTTACAATTAAAGTCGATAGTGCTTCTCCTTCAATATCTTCTGCAACGATAAGTAAAGATTTGTTTTGAGATGATACTGCTTCTAATACTGGAAGTAATTCTTTGATTTGATTTAACCTCTTATCAACAATAAGAATTAATGGATCTTTTAAAATTGTCTGCATTGTAGAGTTGTCAGTCACAAAGTATGGTGATTTGTATCCTCTATCAAATTGCATTCCTTCAACTGTCTCTAAGTAAGTTTCTCCTGTCTTAGATTCTTCGATTGTTACAACTCCGTCTCTTCCTACTTTATCTAAAGCAGTTGCAATTAACTCTCCTACTTCTGGATCATTGTTTGCTGATACTGTTGCAATTTGTCTAATTTGCTTTTCGTCTGTAATATCTCTCGATAAATCTTCTAAGAATGTAACTGCATCTGTAACTGCTAAGCTAATACCTTTCTTAATGTCTACTGCATTAGATTCCTTTTCTAAACAATCTAATCCTGTTTTGTATAACTCTCCTGCTAATAATGTTGAAGTAGTTGTTCCGTCTCCTGCTTGTTCAGCAGTCTTAATAGCAGCTTGTTTTACTAACTGTGCTCCTATGTTTTCAACTCTATCTTCTAACTCTACTGCTTTCGCTACTGTTACACCATCCTTTGTTGAAGCTGGTGATCCTACAGTTTGTTCAATAATAACGTTTCTTCCAGATGGCCCTAACGTTGAAACTACTGCATCCGATAATTTCATTACACCGTCTAGTAATCCTTTTCTTGCTTCTGCTGCAAATATAATCTTTTTATTCATATCTTAATTGTTTAATTCTATGTTTACTTTTCTTCCGGTGTAACTACACAAAGGATTTCTCTATCCTGTACAATGAAATATTCCTGTCCTTCAAAGTCCATTCTTAATGTTCCTAGTTTTGGAATTAATACTTCCTGTCCAATGATTGCTTCAACTGGAATGTGTATTCCAAATTCTGATGTTCTTCCTGGACCTACTGCTACTACTATTCCTGATTCTGGACGTTCTTTACCCATATCTGGAATGATAATGTTTCCGTATGTTTTCTCTTCTGCCTCGATAGGTTTTACTAATACCCTATCAGTTCTCGGGGTTAATGTTTGTGACATGTTCTGTTTTTATTTGTTTGTGATTTATTTAACTATTGATAATATACGAAGAAAAATTAAAGGAACAAACTTTATCCCTTTAATCTTTCAACTACTTTATATCTATTACTTTGTTTGGTACGTCTTTTGCAAGAGGTATACGAATATCCAATAACCCGTTTCTCATGGTTGCTTGTGCTGCGGACAAGTTGTACTTTGGATCTACCTTGTAAGCTAGGTTGATTGATTTTTTTGCTAATCCATTATAGATGTAGTTTGAAAAATCTATCTCTTCCGTTTGCTTGGTGTGGGTTATTATAAGGGTATTGGATTCAACACTTATCTCTACATCTTCTCTTGTTAAACCTGTACATGCTATCTCAAAAGCGAGACTGTATTCGGTGTAGAAGATGTTTATTGGATGGGGTTGTTTCGATTTGAATGCAGGTGCGAAAGGTTCGTCTGCTTTAAATCTGTTTCGATACAAAATATCGAACGGTGTTGGTGTTGGTACTATCTTATTCATTTTACTTGTTTTGTGATGCCCTAAGGTCATCTGTTTATGTAAAAGTATTGATTGCTCTAAAGTCTATCCTTCTTTTTACGGCTTATAAATAGTATGCTTTTAATTTTTAATGCCCTTCCTGCATATTGTCTGCAATTTCTGGTGGTGCTTTTAATGTTACACCTGGTAGTTCTGTTGTTGTTTCCATTATGTGACTTACAATTGGTGCAAATTCTTCTGCTCTACCTTCTTCTATGCTTACCACAATCTGATCATGAATCTGTGCTATTACGACTGCATCTATTCCCATCTTAGTTGCTTTACGGTTAATTTGTAAAGCTGCTCTGTTTACTATGGATGCTGAGTATCCTTGTAGTTGAACGTTTAAGCAGTTGTTTAAACTATTCTTATAGTCTCTGTACACTTGCATTACTTGAGCTTTTCCGTACTGTCCTTCTAAGTTCTTTCGGAACTTCCAGTCTAAGATCTTCTCTCCAAACTTATCATAGATTTTCTTAGCCTTAGGTAAGTGTCTAATTCTTCCTACCTTAGTCTTAATGTATCCATGTGCTTTAACCTGCTCTCTTGAATTCTCCATCCATTCCTGTAGTTGAGGAAATCCATTTAGATATCCGTCTACTAATTTCTTAGCTTCCTTTTGAGGTATGTTTAAAGATTTCCCTAATGCAAAGGCTCCCATTCCGTAAGGTATTCCAAGTGCATATGCTTTTGCAGTATTTCTTGCAAGTACATTTAACTTCTTTAAGAATACTGGTGATTTTTTGTCTGGGGATACTCCGTTAGGATAGTTTCTTTTATCGTCTTCTAACTTTTCTGTCTTAATTGCAATGGTAGAATAAAAATCCCATCCGTTGTTGAAAATGTCTCTTAGGTTTTGATCTTCTGTGATGGAAGCTAAAACGTGTGGCTCTAAACTTTCGTAATCGGCATCTATAAACTTTCGTCCTTTTCCTGCTATTAGAAATGCTCTAACTAAGTTAATGTATTCAACTATAATTGGTGCATCTTCTCCTTCTTCTTTTGGTTTAGGTAGTTGCTGTAAATCCGAACTATATCTTCCCGATACTGTTCCGTGCTGTTTGAAATATGCATAGTAAACTCCGTTCTCTGCTTTATCTAAAAATCTGTCAATGTATGTAGATTTGATCTTTAACAGTTTGTTATATACTCTTAAGTTCTCAGCCCATGGATAGTCCTTTGATAAGAATTCTAACATTCCCATATCAAATTGATCTTGTCCTTTCTTCGTCTGGCTCATTGCTTTAATGCCCATGTATTTGAATACGATTTCTCCTACGTGACTCTTTGACTGAATGTTAATATAGTCTCCGTCATTCTTTTCTTTCCATAAAGACATTGAGATTCTTGCCGACTCTACTTCGTCAATTAACGTTTTGTCTCCTGTTAGTAGAAATTGCTTCTGTACACTGTCTTCTAACTCCTCTATGTTCTTTGCCGTTAAAGAATACTTTCCTGATTTTTCACTTCTAGGTAGTGGTAAAGAGTATCTTGCTACTAATGTTTGTGCCCATGTTCCTTTATTGTTAACCGGATACTCTCTTAGTGCTGTATCTAGAACCCATTGCTTAGCTTCTGATGTTGCTAATAGACTCTTTAGTACGATATCTTTATTCTCTGCTAAATCCTTTTTGATTCGTAAGTGAGTAGCTGTTAGAAGTTCCATGTCTAAACTTACTCCTGCTATCTCCATTGGAATTGTTACCTCTCTGTAAATCGGCATAACTTCCTCTTTGAAAAAGAAATCAGATAAACCCTCTGCTTCTAATACCTTTAAGAAGTGAAAGCATAATCGATATGTTAAATCTGTATCTGCTGCTGCATATTTCGATAAGATGTCTAAATCTGCTTTAAACATTTCAAAGTTAGTTCTAGATGTTCCTCCACCGTTTCTTTTAATTGATTCTTTAAGTACCAATTGTTCCTCATTTGCTGCTTTACTTACATCAAGTCCAATTTCTTCTTGTACTGAGATTGCTAAAGCTTTAAGTCCGAATACTCCCATTCCTGCTCCTTCTTCTTGTACTGTGTGAACTAGTAATGCAGTGTCTACCCATAATGAAGATAGTAAATCTACTCCAAAGAAGTTTGTTGTGTATCTCATATCAAAAGATCCATTATGACAAATAAGTTTTTTACCTATAAGTAACTGTAGTACTTTTTTGGAAATATCAAAGGTGTCTACTCCTCCGATAGTCAATCTATCTAGTTTCTCTTCTTTCGTATTCCATACAAGCGATGGAAGATAGTATCCGTTCCCTGCTCTAGTTGAGACTGAGAATCCAATTATCTTTCCTGTTCTCATATTTAATGAGGTAGTCTCAGTATCGTATGCAATTACGTCTGCTCCTTGAATTACTTCAATTAACTCTTCAACCTTTTCTTTTGTATCAACTGTTACGTAGTGTTTTGCTATTTGAGTGATATCCTCTACTGCTTTTTCTGTTTGCATCTCCATATTTTTATTTCCGTTTTTACTACGTTTCTAGTCTTTTGTTGTGATTTCATGAGCCAATACCATTCTAGTATTATCCATCTGTACCCTATCTCCTTCGTTATAACTTACACTCCATCTAAACTCATTACCGTAAAGTCTAGCTGTCCTAAAGTAAACATCGTGTGGTATTTCAAAAATACGTCTATTAATTCCGTCTACAATTCTAAGTATATCGAATCCGTTTCTTTTATTTTCTCCTGCTGAATTGATTCTTAACTGAGATTTACCTAAGATATAGTTGGTATACTTTGTTTCGTATCTTATTCCTTTTAGACAAACATCATCATGTCCAACTGCATCTATGTAATAGTTTCCACTGTCTTCTGCTATCTTTCTTTCTACTATTAATGCTTGGAACTTTTGTTCATCTAATAGTATATCCAAACCACCATCCATTAGGTAGTTTTTTAAATCTTCTTTTCCGTATGTGTATTTCATATAACCTTTATTTTTTATAAAGATACGAATGTTATACGTAAGAGGCAACTTTATCTCTAATATTCTCCGTAAAGATCTAAAGGTTCTGGTTCTTTTTCTATAATCTCTTCTTGTGTGATTATGTAAAGGTTTCCAGCTAACGGATCTAATTTGTAAGATCCTTTCCATTTTGAAGTTCTCATGTATGAAGTCAAAGTGGGAACTAAGCCTTCTATTAGCTCGTTCCCTCCTTCTATTCTCCAATTGTCTCCAGGTGGCACTCTCTGTGCTATAAGCTTGTAGACATCTTTCTGCATTACTGTCTAAGTGTTTTTTGAATCCTTAAATCAGTATCTATGAAGAAGTCTGGAATTAACTTATTATGTGTTGCTCTAATCGGATTAATATCCAATCCTCCACGTCTAGTATATAAACAAGCTACCATTAATTCTTCTGGCTTGTATGCTTGTGATAGATGTGTGAATACCATTTCTGCAATCTCTTCGTGGAAGTGAGATACTGTTCTGTGTGATACAATATACTTTGCTAAGGATTCTAATGTTGGTGTGTTATTTCCTCTAATTGAAATAAAAATGTTACCCCAATCTGGCTGGTTTGTAACTCTACAGTTAGACCTTAGTAGGTTTGAACTTACTCTTAATGTTTTAGATTCTCCGTCTTTAGTTGGTGTTCCTTCTAATTGATTAATGTCTGATTTGAATGCTGTGAAATCTACTTGATCTAAATCGATTAATGTCTCGATGTCTGGGAATCCTTTAAATGCACATGCTTCTGTATCTTCGTTAGTGTACATAGAAACTACTACATCTGTTTCAAGTAATTCTTTTAAATCCTTTTTAACCATAGTTTCAATTCCTTCTATACATTCCTTAATAGTGGTACCTATTTTTGTCATGTTAAATGAATTCAAGTATAGTTTTATCGATTTTGACTCTACGTGGTTGATTGAGCTTGATGAGTATACAATTTTAAGCATTCCTGATACAGGTAATCCTTTTTCTGTGATTGCTGATACTTCGTATGCGTTCCAAGTGTCTACTCCTACAAACGGTAAATCGTCTTGTTTGATTCCGTAATCTTCTCTGTTGAAATGTCTAGGAATGCTTACTAATAAGCTTGGATCATATTGATCGCTATATCCCGCTCCACCTGCTTGTCCTAGATGATGCGATGCTAATTCTTCTACGCTTTGCTGGTTTGTCTTCTTTTCCATATTATCTATTTGTTTATTGTTTATTTTTGTTACTTTGATAAGTATTCTGTTATTTGTTCAACTCTTTGTAATGGAGATCCTGTTACTGTTAGAAAGTCTCTACCTGTTCCTAATAATGTTCTTTGGAACTCTGTATCTATGTCTCTTCTCCATTCTTCGTTAACACTTCTTATTCCATCGTCTACTGATGTGAATTCGATTGGAAAGTAGATGAAGTGTGTGTATTCCTTTGATACTCTTTTCCAAGTGTCCTCTATGTAGTTATACGTCTTAGAGTCTATTTGATCCATAAACTTAGAATACACTACTACGTCCATATAACACCTGTCTAAGATAAGGTCATGAGGTCTAAGTAATGCTTCTAAATGAAATGAAGAAATAGCTAATTGGGTAGCGTCTGTTCCGTTTTCGTTAATACTAAATCCATAAGACTTTACAGTCCTTGTTGACTCGTTTACGAAATCATACCCAGATACTTTGTTCTTAAGTAATTCGTACACTGTAGTTTTTCCTGTACTACTTGAACCAACCAATGCTACTCTCTTCTTAATCATATGTGTTTATTTTATTTTTATAAAGATACGAAATACTTTTTAATATTCCAAATAACTTTTAAAGAATTTTATCCAAAGGTTTAATGAAGTATCTTTTAGTGTGTTGTATAGTTGATCTAAATCTTTAATTCCTTCAGTTTTAAATCTACTCACTTCTAATATTTCTCCTTCGTCTACACCTGCTGTTACTTTATGAATCACACTTCCTGCTTCTTTCATGTGACCGTTTTTAATATAGTTCCATGCTTTAACTTGAGGATCTTTTCCTTTTAAACATTGGTACTCGTCTATGAGTCCTGGATGTCCATTGTAGATGTTTCCTATTTGACATATTGAAGGTGGTACGATTCTTAACCATCCGTGAAGGGTTACTAAATCTCCCATTATATAGTCTTTAGCAGTCGGAGTATTAGGAAGTATTACAAGTTTTCCACTTGCAACCACTCTCTTATCTAAAACTCTTAAGGATATTGGCCGTTGATTTGTTACAATCTTATCCGGCCAATGTCCTAATGCTTCTGCAATATCTGCAATTTCTGATCCCGTTTGTGAGAAGTAGCTGATATGTTTCATATTACTTTTGTTCAAAGTTTGGGTTGTTCCAGTATTTGTTGAATTCTGAAACATTAAACTGAATGTCTTTTAGTTGTGATATTGAAACATTTGAGTTTATTAGTGTGAATAGTTTTTGAGATTCTTTAGTATAGAGTCCAAAGTTAGGTTCGTATCTAATTCCTTTGATTCCATGTACTACAGGGTTTGAAGTATCCATTGAATATATCCAATCATATTGCGAATAAAACTTCCCTTCTGCCGGTAATGAACTTCCTAGTAAATGGTGAGGTGTATTTTCGTTTATAATACCGTCTTTAACTAAATCTCCAAGTAACTTAACACGTCCTAGCATCCAACTAACGTACTTGTTAGGGTGCGGAAAAGATTGGGTATAATACGAATAGTCGAATGATATTGCAATCATGTCTACTTTCGCTATCTTGTCCATGTAAACATAACATGCTACTATTTCTTCGTATGTCTTTCCTTGTACTACTCCAATTTTCTTTCCAGGTAAATCAGTGTAGGTCTTGTTCCAGTCCACCATCTGGTTTTTTGTCTTCTGTCCGTCTTCCAATGCATCTGGAACTATATACCATGTTGGTTTTAATTTCTTAACCCAATATGCAAAGTCCTCTGCATTAAATGCTTCCTCTAATTCAAAGATTGAATTGTCTAAAATCACTTCTCTTCCGTCTTTAATTGCATCTTCGAATAACTTATAGTATTCCGGATCCTCCTCAAAGAGATGTACAAGCGCATAATCTCCGTCTGTAATCTTCTGCACTGCCTTTACAATTGACTTTGGTGCTTCGTGGTAAATTTTAATGTGGTTGTTATTTTTCATCAAGTGATATGTCTTTAATTGATACTGTAAGTTGTTCGAATAGTTCGTCTAGCTTTGTAACTGTTTCTAGTAGTTCTGCGTTTGGATCTACTGTCTTAAGATACTCTTCTACAGCATCATACGATACCATTTTCTTTCCTTCGCTTTTTACGTAGATTGCACTTTTTTCTAATTTCTCTATTGGAGTCATAACTTACTTTTTTAATTTGTTTCTTTTCAATTTAATGTCTACAGTTTCCTGATAGTTCAATGTTCTTGTAGAATTCTGCTTTTGTTGAAGGTTCCTCTAAGAAGCATCCTGTTAGTACTGCTGTTTGCATTGCTGCTCCTTGATGCCCTACTCCTCTACAACTTACACAATTATGTCCTGCATTTATTTGAACTGCTACTCCTAAATTGTCTTCACAGATCTTATTTACAGCATTATGTATTGCTACTGTTAACTGTTCTTGAATTGCTCCTCTTCTTCCAAAGTGTTCAACAATTCTGTTAAGTTTTGAAAGTCCTACAACTCGTCCGGTTTTTGAAGCTATATATGCTATGCTTACTTTTCCTTCGATTGCTTGATGATGATGACTACACATTGAGATTACTGGAATGTTAGATTCTTGTACTATTCCCGAATATCCATCACTTGGGAAAGCTGTAACTCTATCTAGTGGTTCGTATCTTCCTTTCCATAAATCATTAACATATGCTTTTGCAACTCTCATTGGAGTGTCAGATGAATTAGGATCTTGTTCCCAATCACATCCTAATGCTGTTAAGAATTTTCCATATGCTTCTGCTGCTTCTTCGATAATGTAGTTTTTATCGTCTTCTCCAAGTCTAGCTTCTTCTCCGTCTACTACTTGCTTTGATGCTAATTGTGTAGAGATTCCGTTTGCGTATCCCGATTTAACTAGTTCGGTTCCATTTATAAATTTCTTTGCCATTTGTTTTTGTCTTTTTATTTTTTACCTGAGCTTCCAAATCCTTTAGATCCTCTGTCTTGTTTTGATGCTAATTCTTCAAAGTCTTCTTTACTAAGTTCCTCAATACTGTAAACTGGTTTCTCTATTACCACTATTTGTGCGTATCTTTCTCCTTCTTCAATTGTTACATCAACGTCTCCTACATTGTAAATCTTTACTCCTAAGTCTCCTGTATAGCCAGCATCTACTGTTCCGTAGTGTGGAATCAATTCATGCTTAAACCCTTTTGAACTTCTTAGTTGGATTTGCATCCAATAACTGTCCGACTGATCTATTACAATTCTTATCCCGTTTGGAACTACTGCTGATCCGTTTGCTGGAATTATAGTTGTCTTTGTACAGGTTATGTCAAATGCTGCACTTGTATCTCCGTACGCGACTGTTGGAACTACTGCATTCTCTTCTTGCTTGTATGCGTATATTTTTACCATGTTTTTTATTTTTAGATTAATTTATACCTAAATATACGAAATATACTTGATGTATCCTAATTATAATTCGAAAGTTTTTAGTTTTTTATGAAACTACTTTAAGTATTTTCGATTTTGTAATACTAGTTACTGTGAAATTTGACTCTCCTTCAAACTCTTTTACAATTCTAACCTCTGCATCTGTAGGTGATACTGCTTCTACTAAATAGTTTTCTGTTGTTTTTTGAATTCTTCCTCTGTCGTTTTCAAATTCCATCTGTACTTTTACTTGCCAAAATTGTTGCATATTATTTATTTTTTACTGTTTATATTTGTTACTCTTATTTCTTTTCTAAATAGTCTTGTGACATCTTTGCAGATGGATTCTCCCAAGGAAAAATTAACCACTGATCTCCTGTATGTATTTCTGCATGCATGGTTGGAATGTATTTTGATGTGTGCGGTTTGTGGAAAAGTACTGCAGTGTTAGGTGCGTTAATTCCTTCTAAGGTGTTTCCTGAGTCGCTTATATCATCTACTACTAATGTGTTCTTTCTTATCTTTGAAATTAACGGAATGTTTAATTTATGAGATAACATTACTGCTGGAATTAATCCTCCTCTTGCTATTCCAAAGAGAGAATCAATGTTTGGGTGCTGTTCTTTTATTGCGATTGCTATTTTAGATACTGCTTCTTCTACCTCGTTCCAACTTACTAGTTTTCTTTCTATTTTGTTCATAGTTTTTATGTTAAGTTTAGTTTTAAGTCTCCTTCATTACTACAATCTGTTAAAGGGTCCATTGTGTGTTCGTCTCCTAAGTTAAGTGTGTCAAAATGAATCATCTTATCTACCATATATTTTCTTAACTCTCCCACTGTTACGTGATCGTCTTCTTCCAAGTCGTGGTTGATTGAAGAAATTAAGTAAATTGTTCTGTCAAGTGTTTTGTAATCCCATACCGGGTTTCCTTGGACTGTTAACTGTCTTGAAAGCTCTTGAGGATTTCCAGTCTTTAGTATTTCTTTAAATTTTTTCATTGTATATGTGTTTGTGTCTTTATACGAAACGCTTTTTATCATAAGCTACGATGTGATCTCTTCCTGTCATATTATATCCCTTTTCTGCACACATTTCAAATACAAGAGGATACATTCTAATTAATTCTTCTCTTGAATCTCCTGCTGGCATAATGTATGTTTTATTCTTTGGAATATTCATATCAACTCTAAATGCTTCAAGTTCAACTAATCCTTCTTCTGTTCCATCCCAAACTGGTTTGTAGTGGTAGTCTGAATGATAAGCTAGTGTCTGTGCTATTGCTTCTTTGTTAACTCTAAACTTGTTATGTTGCTTAATCATTCTTTCGTCTGTAATGTTTCCTTTTGGAGTCTTAACTCCTAATACTGGAACTGTATTACTGAACTTTGGACTAAGTGAGATTAATCCTATTGGAAAGTCTGTTGGTAGGAAGTGGCTTCCTTCTGTTTCAATTGTAATTAAGATTCCTCTTTCTTCTGCAAAGTGAGTTAACTCGTTTACAATAGCCGGATGCATTGTTGGACTTCCTCCTGTTAACATCATCTCTGTAATGTGTGGATTGTCGTCATACATTTTTACAATGTCGTTAAATGTAAAGGTTCCTTTTTCAGGATGTATAGATGTTTGCCAGCTATCACACCATCCACCTTCTCCGAAATAACATCTATGAGTACATCCAGAAGTTCTTACACAGATTGTTGGTCTCCCAAATCTACTTCCTTCTGATTGTACACATCTGTATAGTTCTAAGACTGGCAGTACTTTATTGTAATCTTCTACTCTTTTTAATTGATTAGTCATATTCTATTTTCTTTTTAATTTGTAACTACTCTCCGTATGTTGATGAATTTGTTTCATTCTCCCAACACTCTACTTTAGATACTCTACATCTTCCTGCATCTGTTAATGCTAACCTTTCGTTAAAATGATCATACACTAGTTTTGCACAGCTTTCTGCTCCCATCTTTTCAAGTACTACTAGTTTAGCTAAGCCCATTTCCTCTAAGTATTGAAATGTCTCTAATTGTGGATCATCTTTTTCAATTAATAAAGTGTGATCCCACATATCGTTCATCCATTTCTTTAGTCCATTTCCTACAGGTGAATCTTTAAATCCTCCGTAATCAACTATCCAGTTCATGTCGTCTAGTCCTCCGTTGACTGTTGTGTCGTTTGCTTCAAAATGTACTTTAAATTTTAATGCATATCCGTGTAGTAGTTTACAGTGTGAATGTTGAGCTCTGTGTTGTCTTAATGCTACACTGTAGTTACTGAATACTTTTGTTGATTGATATCTTTTCATGTTTGTTCTTTTAATTTTTCTTACTCAATTTAACTTTAACATATCCTACTGCTGCCAATATACTTGCGCTTGCCGGTATTGCAGTCATTACGCTTATATGCGGTTCTCCGCAAAGGCCTAAGGTGTGTCTAATAACTTCTATCATGTGTTTTTGTTTTATATATTTTCCTACTAATACCTTAAGATAGTAATATTTTACTTCTAAAGCAAATATTTTATAAGAATAGTTGAATTAAAATTAAGACTATGCAAAGTGTTAAAGATATTGCAGTCTTAATGGTGAAGGGTTCTCCTAAGATGTAATGGGTTAAGGTTGCAAAGATTACCATTCCTACTGCAAATCCTAGGAATCGTCCCGGCCATACTAGTCCATTAAAGGCTGTTGCTAGGTATCCTGTTGCTAATATAAAGAAATAAGATACTGCTGTTCCTCCTATAAGTGCAACTATGAATGGATTGTCTTTAAACGATTTCCATATGAATTGTCCGTTTGCCTGAAACCATATTACTGTTTGCCCTAATGTATATATTCCTAAGCCTAAAGCTATTTTTTGATTGTCTGTCATATCTGGTTTTTACTGTTTTACATTTCGTATATTTGAAATAACACTATCCATATTAACCACCATCCTGTTATATCCATTCCTAAAAACGGTAAAGGTATGTTGGGAACTAGTATATGTATTCCTAAAAATATTACAAAAATTAATAGGTAAATGTAATGTAAATTGTACTTCTTGATAATTTCGTTTAGTCTTGATATCATGTCGTTATATTTAATGTATATCTAAATATAGCGATTATATAACACTTAAGCAACTATTTTACCTGTTCTTTTGAAAAAAGTTTGTGAGTTACCATTTTCCTTTTACACATTTCTTATCTGGTGCAAATACCATTGCTGGAAATCCGCATCCGCATTGGTCACATTTATACCCTTTTACTTTCTGATCTGCTGATGTATTTTCTGGTACTAAGGTTGAAGATTCTCTTCCGTTAGGTAAAATATTCTGAATTAAGCTATATGTTCTGCTTTCTACTAAGTGTGGACAGTTTCTACATATCTCTGCTCTAGTCTCTGCTAGCTCTTTAACTTCGTCTGAGATGTCTCCTGTTTGAAAGTACTTTAAATAGTTTCCCCATCCCTCTTTAATGTTTTTAATAATTTTCATAATACCTGTTTTTATTTCTGTTTTTAGTATTCAAAGTCTTCTGAGTCGTCAAACCAGTATTCGTGTGGATTTTCTTCTACCTTTTTTACCGGTTTAATCTTTATGTTTTCGTTTTTTATTTGCTCTACTAGTTTCCTGTACTCTACTTCTACATCGTTTAGTATTATCGATACCTGTATTGGAGAGTCTGTTTTATCTAACTCTACTCCTAGTACTATTATTTTCTTTACAAATTCATTCATAACTTTTATACTTTATTCCGATTACATAAACATTCCATTTCTCCAATCTAATTTTTTAAATACGTCGGGTAATTCCTTTTCCATCTCTTCTCCAATTCTTAAAGCAATGTCTCTAACTTCTTTTTGTGCGTGGTTATCACATCTTACATTCAAGAATCCTAACATATCTCTAAGTGTTCC
>Ga0308002_1000504_pt1 | contig 14665 bp, 16 predicted proteins | sample Neamet34_FD_203148 | JGI IMG/M metagenome (GOLD analysis project Ga0308002, IMG submission 203148) | Marine microbial communities from water near the shore, Antarctic Ocean - #34 | ecosystem: Environmental > Aquatic > Marine > Unclassified | place: Southern Ocean | collected 2014-06-06
TGAGATATAATTACCGCACAACCTGCAAAGTTCTCTAGACCTTCTTCTAGAGCTCTAAGTGTATTTACATCTAAATCGTTGGTAGGCTCATCTAAAAGCAATACGTTTCCTTCTTGCTTTAAAGCCATAGCTAAATGCAAACGGTTACGCTCTCCACCAGAAAGGACTTTTACTTTTTTGTTTTGATCTTGTCCACCAAAATTAAAACGAGAAACATAGGCTCTAGAGTTCAGCTTTACACCGCCCATTTCCATACTATCGAGTCCATCTGTAATGTTTTCGAATACTGTTTTTTCTGGATCAATAGATTTATGGTCTTGATCTACGTAAGAAACTTTCACGGTTTCACCTACTTCAAAAGTACCTGAATCTGGCGTTTCTAATCCCATAATCATACGGAACATAGTAGTTTTACCTGCACCGTTAGGTCCAATAATACCAACTATACCTGCAGGAGGTAAATTAAAGTTTAAGTCGCCGTAAAGCAATCTACCATCAAAGCCTTTACTTACGTTTTTAGCTTCAATAACATTGTTACCCAAACGAGGTCCAGAAGGAATGAAAATCTCTAATTTCTGTTCCTTATCTTTTGTTTCTTCAGCCAGTAACTGCTGGTAATTATTTAAACGAGCCTTACTTTTAGCATGACGCGCTTTTGGAGCCATACGTACCCAATCGAGTTCGCGTTGCAATGTTTTTTGTCTTTTAGAATCTTGTTTATCTTCTTGAGACAATCTTTTTGTTTTTTGCTCTAACCAAGTAGAATAATTCCCTTTCCAAGGAATACCTTCACCTCTATCTAATTCTAGAATCCATCCTGCTACATTATCCAAGAAATATCTATCGTGGGTAATCGCAATTACGGTTCCTTTATATTGTTGTAAATGTATTTCTAACCATTGTACAGACTCCGCATCCAAGTGGTTGGTAGGTTCATCTAATAGTAAAACATCTGGAGCTTTTAATAATAATCTACACAAAGCAACACGTCTGCGTTCACCACCCGAAAGGTTTGCTACAAGAGCATCACCATCTGGAGTTCTTAGGGCATCCATAGCTCTTTCGAGTTTACTATCTAATTCCCAAGCACCTTTAGCATCAATAATATCTTGTAATTCACCTTGACGGTCAATTAGTTTCTGAAAAGCATCTGGATCGTCCATTACATCAGGCTCTCCAAACTTATCATTAATCGCATTAAACTCATCTAATACATCAACGATGTCTTGCACTCCTTCTCGTACAATTTCCATTACCGTTTTAGTATCGTCTAAGATAGGCTCTTGCTCAAGTAATCCAAGAGAAAAATCCTTATCAGAATATACTTCACCTTTAAAGTCTTTATCTACACCAGCAATAATGTTTAATAAGGTAGATTTACCAGAACCGTTTAAACCGATAATTCCGATTTTGGCTCCGTAAAAGAAGGATAAATTTATGTTTTTTATGATTTGTTTCCCACTTGGAATAAGCTTAGAAACTTTGTGCATTCCAAATATGACCTTTTTATCGTCTGACATAGTGTATATAGTTGTGGATTGGAGTAATTCAAATTGATGGACAAATTTAAACTAAAATTCCTAAAAAAGTGATACTACCCACATAAAGCAGGGAGTAAAACCAAAACAATCCAAAAAATAATAAAACTATTAAATTAAAAGGCTATTCTCTAAGCTATCGAGATGAACGTATAAACCTATTTTTCTCTCGAAATCTATACTAGTTTCAAAAATCTTATCTGAGTTAATTTGAATTTCACAATCTTCAAAATTCGACAATTCAGATACTTCTCCTACCGATTTATGTAAACATGAAGCACTACCATCGATAGATAAAACCTCAAAATTAGTAATGGTGTTTTCTGTTGGATCGAAAAACAATGTATCTATATTTCTTATTAATTGCCCTATGGTCATTTTAGCAGAAACCTGAATTTTTCGTACCATAAACATAACTATTTTAGAATGAATACTCTATAAGTTGTGATAGGTTAAATATAACAACATTTTTTTTAATCTCGAAATAGGTATTTACACTCAAATTTTAGGATCGAGTAAATAATAGAGTAAATCTGTAAAAATGGTGATAATAACAAAGCAGATAGAAAGCGTTAAAACAGCTCCCATAACCACCGGTAAATCGAGGTAATTAAGTGCGTAAACAATTTCCTTTCCGAGTCCATTCCAGCCAAAAATAAACTCTACAAAAACTGCCCCTGCTAACATAGAAGCTAACCAACCAGAAGCAGAAGTTACTACAGGATTGAGTGCATTTGGTAAAGCATGAACAAATAGAATTCTAAAAGAAGTCAATCCTTTTGCTTTAGCTGTACGGATATAATCTTCGCCCAAAGTATCGAGAATAGAATTTCGAGTTAATTGCATAACCACGGCTAAAGGACGAATTCCTAAGGTTATAGCAGGTAGTATTAAATTCTTTAAAACGAGCGTCTCTCCCCTTCCATAATCATCTACTTCGTATAAACTTCCCGTCATAGACAAGCCCGTATATTTTTGATAAACAAAGCCAAAAATCCATGCAATTAATATTGCAGAGAAAAAGGATGGTAAAGCCATTCCAAGAACTGCAATACTAGAGAGAAACTGGTCTATAAATTTATGTTGATGTACTGCACTAAATATGCCCAAAGAAATCCCTAAAGACAAGGCTATAAACATAGCCGAAACAGCTAAAATAAAAGTATTGGGTAAAGTATTCCCGATAATAGAACTCACCGAAACGCCTTTTCGCACAAAAGATTCTCTTAAATAGGGCGTTTTTAAAACGATACTATAGGAAGAAAATTTCAGGGAGCTAATTACCGAATAGGGATGATTAGAAAGGTTGGTAAAATCAGAAGGCGAATTTCCATGCAGCGATAAAGGTGATAAATCGTTCATAAAATACAAATACTGTGAGGTAACAGGCTTATCGAATCCGTATTTTTTTTGAATTGCCAATCGCATTTCCTCATTATCTCTTTGCCCGAGCATCATACGAGATGGATCGCCGGGTAAAATAGAAAATAAACAAAAGACTAAACTCGCCACACCCCACATAACAAGTAGCGTATAAGCGAGTTTATTTACGATAGATTTAAGCAATTTACTTTAGGTATTTATCCATTAACTCAGCAGCAGATGGGAAATCGTTGTGATGCCATTTACCCACAATAGTTCCTTCTTGTAACCACAACATACTAGGGTTAGATCGGATAATTGTTTTTAAAGTTGTTTCATCGGTAAAGTAGAAAGGAAAAGAAACTCCAGCTTCTTCTGACATTGCAAGCATCTGAGATTCTGTGGTAGCAGACATCGCGATAAGCGAAACATTTTCTTCATCTAAAGAATTCATAAGAGTCTGTACTTTTTGCAGTCCATTAATATCAGACTTCGTTAAATCGTACATCACAAATAAAACAGCGTTTTTAGCAGTTAAAATAGAATCTGTTATATCTCCAAATTCATCCGATTCAATAGAGAAATCGTGAATTGGCGGATGGTCACCTTCAATAAGTAATTTGGTTTCTCGATCTACAAAAGTAGCACCTTCTATCTCCCAAGGCTTATCTTCGGTAGCATAATCATTTACTACTCCATTTACCTCATACATCCACACATCTTCGTAAACATCAGCAATGGCACCTTCTGGTAAAACCATGTCGTTTGCTATATTTTTACCAATAGCATAAGGTCTATAATCTCTTACTGGAAGATGCGAATAGGTATGGTAAGAAAAAGCAATACAAGTTATAAGTGTTAGAACTGCTAAAACTGATTCTCTAATTTCTTTTACTAAGAATTTATTAACCAATCCGACTAATAAGAACAAGGCAATAGTAAAATAGACTGGGAACATCCAATCGAGAATGAAATAGGAAAACAAAGCAACCAACGCTAGGGCTACAGGAAGGACTTTAAAGTTTTCTTTTTTAGTTTGATACTTTACTTTAGAATGAAAAGCAACAATAATAAAAATAAGAATGCTCAATACAACATCCTTAGTGAAGGATTCCCATGGAGTTAGTTTTATAGCATCTCCAAAACAACCACAGTCTGTAACCTTATTAAAATAAGCAGAATAGAATGTTAATCCATCAAAAAATAGAATCATTGCTAATAAAGAAAAGGCGGTTAAACGCATTTTCGCACCGACCAATACTGCCAAACCAAGCATAATTTCCGAAATACATATAAATACCGCTAAGGGTAAAGTATAATCTAACATGAAAGGAATGTCGAGAACATCGGCTGCAAAATAATCGTGAAGCTTAAAGGAAAAACCAACAGCATCGTTCGCTTTTATTAAACCAGAAACAATAAATAAGAAACCAACAAGGGTACGAGCAATAGTACTTAATTTTTGCATTTTATTCTTTTTCTAAATGAATTAAAGCGAAGACAGCATAATTTACCATATCGAAATAATTGGCATCTATACCTTCGCTAACTAATGTTTTTCCTTTGTTATCTTCAATTTGCTTTACACGCAATAATTTTTGAAGAATTAAATCTGTTAGAGAACTTACTCTCATTTCTCTCCAAGCCTCACCATAATCGTGGTTTTTAGCCTCCATTAAATCTTTCGACTCTTTGGCAAAATGATTGTACGCTTTTACAGCTTGTTCAACATTTAAGTCGGGCTGATCTACGACTCCTTTTTCAAGTTGAATTAAAGCCATAATAGAATAATTTAAAATGCCAATAAATTCGGAAGCGATTCCTTCATCTACCATCTGTACCCCTTTACTTTCTATACTTCTTATACGTTGGGCTTTAATATATAACTGATCTGTAAGAGAGGGCAAACGCAAAATTCTCCACGCACTGCCGTAGTCTTTCATTTTCTTTTCGAAAAGAGCAGAACATTTGTTAATGACCTGATCGTATTGTTGTGAGGTTTTACTCATTATAATTGAAGGTGTAAAAGAATTATTTTTTACTTTTGATGCTAAAGTAATCGTTTCTTTATTTAAAAAAAATATTCTTTGAAAAGAACAGTCAATTGTAAGGGAAATTTAATCGATTTGAGTATTCCTAAAATTATGGGAATACTAAATTTTACGCCAGATTCATTTTATTCTGAAAGTAGAACGCTAAAAGACAGCAGTTTATTAAGTAAAATTGAAGTAATGCTTACAGAAGGTGCTACTTTTGTAGATATTGGAGCTTACTCCTCTCGTCCGGGTGCAAATTTTGTTTCTGTAGAAGATGAAAAACAACGTTTATTACCCGCATTGGAATCTATTGTAAAAGCATTTCCTGAGCTATTAATTTCAGTTGACACTTTCCGTTCTAAAATAGCAGCTGATGCAATCGATTTAGGTGCTTGTATGGTAAATGATATTTCGGGAGGTAATTTAGATGCTGATATGTTTGCTTTAGTAGCTAAAAAGCAAGTTCCTTATATCTTAATGCATATGCGAGGTACTCCAGAAACAATGAGTTCCTTAAATAAGTACGATGATTTAATTCTCGATACCATTTCAGAACTTCAGAAAAAAGTTCAATTACTTAACAATTTAGGTTTAAACGACCTTATAGTAGATCCTGGTTTGGGTTTTGCAAAAGACTTAAATCAAAATTATGAAATTGTTAAACACCTTAAAAGCTTTGAATGTTTAGGACATCCTTTATTAATAGGAGCGTCACGTAAATCTATGATTTACAAACTACTAGACTGCAATCCTAAAGAAGCATTAAATGGAAGTACTGTTATTCATACAGCATCTTTACTAAATGGAGCATCAATACTAAGAGTACATGATGTAAAAGCTGCTGTAGAAGCCGTAAAAATTACTAACTTGTTGAAAAATTAGACTTTGGGATTTTTAGATTTCGATATATTAGATTTACTCGATATACTTCTTGTAACGGCACTCATTTATCAGTTATATAAACTGGTAAAAGGTACGGTAGCTATTAAAATTTTTATTGGGCTTGCTTCCACCTATTTGTTTTGGAAATTAGTTGGTGCCCTACAAATGGATGTATTGAGTGAAATTCTCGGTCAATTTATTGGCGTTGGAATTTTAGCGGTAATTATTGTTTTTCAACAAGAAATAAGAAAATTCCTACTAATGATAGGAACAACCAACTTCTCAAATAAAGGTGATTTCTTTAAATGGCTTTCTAAACCTCAGAAAACAATTTCTCTTAATATTGCTGGGATTCAAAAAGCATTTAATTCCATGTCAAAAACAAAAACAGGTGCAATAATAATTATTACCCGTACTACAGAATTAGGAACATACGAAGACACTGGCTCAAAAATAGATTCTAAAGTTGGAGCAGCAATTTTGGAAAGTATTTTTTTTAAAAACAGCCCTTTACATGACGGTGCAGTAATAATTAGAAAAAATGAAATTATTGCCGCGAGTTGTATATTGCCTGTTTCTGATACTGTTAGCCTACCAACGCATATGGGGCTAAGACACAGAGCTGCTGCTAGCATAACAGAAATGACAGATGCAGTAGCTTTAATAGTTTCTGAAGAAACTGGTAGAATTTCTTATTTTAAACAAGGTCGTTTAAAAGAAAATATTAGTCTTGTAGATTTAGAAACTTATTTACGAAGAGATTTAAAAAATACTTAAGGAGCTAAACGCGAAATTTGCCAGGTTCCATCTATATCTTCGTATAAAAAACGGTCGTGCAAGCGAGATGAACGTCCCTGCCAAAACTCTACAGAAGTTGGACACAGTACATAACCACCCCAATTAGCTGGCTTCGGAATCTCTTTATTTTCAAACAAATTCTCTAAACGTACTACTTCGTTGGTTAGTTCGTCTCTGTGCTTAAGTTTTGAACTTTGTGTAGAAGCTATTGCAGAAATTTGACTTCCACGAGGACGAGATTGAAAATACGTGTCTGATAAATTTTCATCAATTTTTGATACAATCCCTGTAACTCTTATTTGCTGTTCTAATTCTGGCCAAAAAATAGTTAAACAAGCATTTGGATTTTCGGCTAAGTCAGTACCTTTAGAACTATTGTAATTCGTAAAAAAGGTAAAGCCTCCATTTTCCACTCCTTTTAAAAGCAACACTCTTCCACTAGGAATTCCTTGGCTAGAAACAGTAGAAAGTACCATCGCATTTACTTCTGATACATTCGTTTTTACAGCATGATTAAACCAAACCTTAAACTGATCTAAAGGATTTGGCTTTAAACCAAATTCATCAATCGAGTACTTTGTATAATCTGTGCGTATATCGGCAATATTCTTCATGAGCAGGAAATCAATTTATGCTAAAATAGTCATAGAATTTGGAATCAAATATGATAAAACTTATATTTAAATTTAATTTGATGAATAACTAAACATTTTAAGTATATGAAAACAATAATTAAACCTAGCTTAAATAAGGGTAAAATACTTATATCTCAACCACTTATAAATGATGAGTACTTCCATAATTCAGTTGTATTTTTGTCGGATTTTTCAGAAGATGGAATCGTTGGATTTATCGTAAACAAGCCATTAAATTTTGATATTTGCGATTTAATAGATGATTTCCCTGTATTTAAAACCATTATATATTACGGCGGTCCAGTAGCGTCAGATAGTTTGTATTTTATTCACCGTGTTCCCGAAAAAATTCATGGAAGTGTTCATATTACCAAAGATTTATATTGGGGTGGAAACATTGAACAAGTGAAAAATCTAATTAATGAAAATGAACTAATGCCTGAAGACATACGGTTTTACTTAGGCTATTCTGGATGGGGAAAAGAACAACTAGAGGAGGAAATAAATTCTGATTCGTGGATTGTAGATGAAGCCGAAGATTCTTTATTTGACTGGGATATTCAAAAATTATGGAAAAATAAATTAAATAAAAATGGGAAAGAATTCCAACTTTGGGACAATGCACCAAAAGACATAAGGTTAAATTAGATTTCTAAAAATTTCTGATGAAGGTTTATAGTAAACTCATTACTATAAGTCTTCTTTTTATAAGAACTCACCCATTGAATGCCTTTGATAGAATTCGTTAAAAATACTTCATCAGCTTTAATCAATTCGAAAGTTTTCATTTCTTTCTCTATTACAGTAACCCCCCAAGTAGCAGAATTTTCAAAAATTTGCTTTCGCACTATACCATCTACACAACCTGATTCTAAGGAAGGTGTGTATAGAATATTATCTTTAACAATAAAGATATTTGATGCAGTTGTTTCGCACATAAAAGATTCAGAATTGAGAATAATAGCCTCATCTAATTGGTTCTCTTGTGCAAATATTGCTGAAAGTACACTCACGATTGAATTTACACCTTTGGTATTAGACAAAGGTTGTGAAGGTTTTAAATGATCGTGAAAAACATCAATTACTAATCCATCAACAGATTCTAAAACTTCGAGTTCTTCAACTTCAATTAAGTATTCTAATTCTCTATCTTTAGGGGTATATAAACCACCATCAGTTCTAAAAAGACTTAGTCTAACACGAGCTTTTTTACTGCTTAAACCAGCTGAATCAAGAGTTTTCATTACTTCCTCTTCCATAAAATCCATATTTAAATGGATTGGAATTTCCATTCTTAAAAGACAAGAACCACCCATCATTCTAAAATAATGATCTTCCCAAAATTTTAAAGTTCCCTTATCAAACAATATTGTTTCGAATAATTGATCACCATATAAGAAAGCTCTGTTTCCAGCTTTAAAAATTGGCGTTGACTTGGGTAAAAGGTGTCCATTTAAATTGATCATTATAAAGAAGTAAGAATGTTAAGATTTGTGTTTGCTACAATTTTAATCCCTCTGAGCCCTACTTTTTCTGCAGCTTGAATATCTCGCAAGCTATCACCAATTAAAAAAGAATCCTTTAGAGACACCTTGTATTTGGCAATCAATTTTTCGAGCATTAAAGAATTGGGTTTTCTACAAATACAAGATTCTATAGAATTATGATGTGGACAGAAAGAGATCGTAAGTAAATCGAGGTTTCGCACTTTGAACCAATCGTATAAAAAAGAATTAATTTTATATACGTGTTCTTTTGTATAGCGTTGTTTTGAAATACCACCTTGATTCGTTATTACCGCAAAAGAGTAGCCTTTTTGTGACCAATAAGTTAATGCAGATTCCAAACCAGGGTTTAAAATAAAAGAATCTAAATGATAAACATAATCACCGACTTCTTTATTTATTACACCATCTCTATCTAAAAAAACAACTTTTTTCATTGCACAAAAATAGACTTATAAATGCTATAAAATGAATTAGAATCCACTTTACTTCTCCGAAGTATAAAGCATTTCCATGTGTGGAATATTGTCTTCTAAATACTCCTCTCCAAATTCAATAAAGCCTAAAGTATGGTAAAAATCAAGTAAGTATTTCTGAGCTGAAATTCGAATATTAGAAGAAGGATAGGTAGAACTACAAAACTCTATTCCACGGTTCATCAATTCTATTCCATAGCCTTTTTTACGGCTACTATGTTTTGTTAAAACCCTTCCTATTGAGGGTTCTGAATAGCTTACACCAGGATTCACAATCCTTAAATAGGCAACTAAAACACCTTCTTCGTAGCCCATTAAATGGTGTGATTCTTTGTCTTTCTCGTCACAATCTTGATAAAGACAATTTTGTTCCATTATAAAAACCTCTTGTCTAACATAGTACATATCAAAAATTTGATTTCTAGATAATTCAGAGAAAGAGCAAACGGACCATTGTATATTAGACATAAGCTGAAATTGGCAAATTGGAAATAAGGTTAAAAAAAAGGCCTCCATTAGGAGACCTTCGTATTATTTAAGCATCGTTACAGGATTCTGTAAATATGTTTTTAGCGTATTAAGGAAAGCTGCTCCTGAAGCTCCATCTACAACACGATGGTCACAAGAAAGAGTCAGTTTCATTACATTACCTGGCACTACTTGCCCATCTTTTACAACGGGTATTTGTTGAATTCCTCCAACGGCAAGAATACAAGCATCAGGAGTGTTAATAATAGCAGTAAATTCGTCTATTCCAAACATTCCTAAATTAGAAATAGTAAATGTACTCCCCTCCCAATCGGCAGGTTGAAGTTTTTTATCTTTTGCTTTTTTAGCAAATTCTTTCACCTCACCAGAAATATCAGAAAGAGACTTAGTATCGGTATAACGTACAACAGGAACTAAAAGTCCATCTTCTACAGCAATAGCAACACCAACATTTACATGTTGATTACGACGAATGACATCAGCTCTCCATGAAGAATTTACTGTTGGGTGTTCTCTTAGTGCCATTGCACAAGCTTTAACAATTAAGTCGTTGAAAGAAACTTTAGTATCAGGCAAAGTATTTATTGCTTTACGAGCAGCAATCGCATTATCCATATCTACCGAAATAGAAAGGTAAAAGTGAGGAGCAGTGAATTTAGACTCTGCTAATCTGCGTGCAATAACCTTACGCATTTGCGATACAGGCTCTTCGGTATAAGACTCTTGATATGCTATGCTATTAGCTACGGGAGCTTGGTAATTATCAACGTCTCTTTTAATTACTCTACCACCATCACCAGAACCAGAAATTGAAGAAATATCAAGCCCTTTTTCCTCAGCTAAACGTTTAGCTAAAGGAGAAGCAACTGTTCTACCATCTACAGACTTTGTAGGATGTACAGGAATATTAGTAGTAACAACAGGTGCTACTACAATTTTCGTTTCAGCAACAGGTGCAATTACTTCTTTTACTTCAGGTATTTCAGGGCTAGCATCGGCTTCAATTAGAGCTTTTACGTCTTCTCCTTTCTCGCCTAAAATAGCAAGAATACAATCTACAGCAGCAGTTTCAGATTCTCCCACTCCAATGTGTAATAACACACCTTCTTGGAAAGATTCAAACTCCATGGTAGCTTTATCAGTTTCGATTTCTGCAAGTAAATCACCTTCAGAAATAGCATCACCTACATTTTTATGCCACTTTGCTACTGTACCTTCGGTCATAGTATCACTCAAACGCGGCATGCGTACGATTTCAGCCATAATTTAGTCTTTTATAAAAGGATATTCTTCTGCGTAAACGTTCTTATATAGAGAATCATTTGATGGGAATGAAGACTCTTCTGCAAAATCAACAGCTTCTTGAACAGTAGCTTTAACATTTGCTTGAATTTCTAAAATCTCATCTTCTGAAGCCCATTTCTTTTTCTTGATTAATTCAAGAACTTTGGTAATTGGATCAATTTTTTGGTATTCTGCAACCTCATCTTTAGTACGATACTTTTGAGCATCAGACATAGAATGCCCTTTGTAACGATAAGTTTTCATTTCTAAAAACGTAGGTCCTTCACCTTTACGTGCTCTGTCAACAGCTTCTTTCACAGCTTCAGCAACAGCAACAGGATCCATTCCATCTACAGGAGCACAAGGCATTTCGTAAGCTAAACCTAATTTCCAAATATCAGAATGGTTTGCTGTACGTTCTACTGAAGTTCCCATAGCATAACCATTATTTTCACAAATAAAGATTACTGGAATTTTCCATAGCATGGCCATGTTAAAAGTCTCATGAATTGCTCCTTGACGAACAGCTCCATCACCCATATAACATAAAGTTACAGCGTCGGAACCATTATACTTATCAGCAAATGCAATCCCCGCTCCTAATGGAACCTGACCACCAACGATTCCATGTCCACCAAAGAAATTAAATTCCTTAGAAAACATATGCATAGAACCACCTTTACCTCCAGAACAACCTGTAGCTTTTCCGTAAAGTTCGGCCATAATATTATTAGGACTCACACCCATAGCAATTGGTTGAACGTGGTCTCTATAAGCGGTAATCATTTTATCTTTTGAAGGATCAATTGCTTTTATAGATCCAGCAAGTACAGCCTCTTGACCGTTGTAAAGGTGTAAGAATCCGCGGATTTTCTGCTGAATATAAAGTGCACTTGTTTTATCTTCGAACTTTCTCCAAAGTAGCATATCTGCATACCACTTTAAATAGGTTTCTTTCGTAAACTTCAACTTTGCCATTTCTTCTAATTTTGGATTGCAAATGTACTAATTTTTGGGTAATCAACTAACATTCTGCAATGCATCACAATTAAATGGTATTGGGAGTAAATCCTTAATAGAACCAAACTCAATCACCTGTCCATCAACACCTTTGAGGAGTACTTTAATATTGGATTTTTGTTTGAATTCAAACTCTAACATTGACTGTCTACAAGCACCACAGGGAGCAAGGACGTCTTTAATGTCAAATTTTGAAGTACTAGCAGAAATCGCAATTGCACTTATTTTTTTTGAAGGATGGTTAGAACCACAAGTATAAATGGCTACTCTTTCGGCACATAAGCCTGAAGGATAAGCAGCATTTTCCTGATTTGATCCTAGCACAATTTCACCAGACTCTAATAGTATGGCAGCTCCTACTCTAAAATTTGAATAAGGAGAATGAGAACTTTCTTGTGCTTTTACAGATTGACTCATTAAATCTGATTGTAATTCTGACAGCTCATCGGATGCATATTCCGTGTACTGAATTGTAATTTCTCTTTGTTTCATAGACTACAAATTAAAACAAATTTGTTTTATCATAAATATCTTTTCTGCCAAGACTCTTTAAGTGGAAGTTCCCACTTAGTAGAAAGATCCTCTTTTAGTGCAATAAGATTATTGTAAACGATGGTGTCTTCATCTACCAAACCAGTAGAAATAAACTCCTTAAATTCTTTCACAGTAGTAACTTCCACCTTATTATGACTAAGGTATGCTATAGAAAATCGATCGAAAAAAGACAGATTTAAAACTTCACCTAAAGACTCAAATAAAGAAGTAATAGAACTTATAGAACATCCTGAGGCAGACTGAATACTTTCGTCAACAGCTACGATAACAGAACAATTATTTTTAATTTCGAAAGAAGCATGTAAAGGAGTTCCATGGGTAGCCCATTCCTTTATAAAAGCACTTACCTTAGAGCTAATTAAGTCTTGTTCTTGAGCAGACAATACTCTATCAGATTGAAACACCCACACCCTACTTAAAGGGTTCATGTCACTAAATAAAACTGCCATTTATAAATCGTTTGCTGTAGCAATCATTTCGGCAAGGTCCATTACCTCAACCTCATCTTCTTTTTCTTTATTCTTCACACCGTCCGTCATCATGGTATTACAAAAAGGACAACCAGTAGCAATAATATCAGGTTTGGTTTCTAAGGCTTCTTCGGTACGTTCAACATTAATGTCTTTGTTCCCTTTTTCGGGTTCTTTAAACATTTGAGCACCTCCAGCACCACAGCAGAACCCACGAGTTTTACATCTTTTCATTTCAACTAATTCAGCATCTAAGCTTTTAATTAGCGAACGGGGAGCTTCGTAAACTTCATTTGCTCTACCTAAATAACAAGGGTCGTGAAAAGTAATTTTCTTTCCTTTAAAAGCACCTCCAGAAACTGTTAATCTTTCTTCGTCTATAAGAGCTTGTAAAAACTGTGTATGGTGAACAACCTCAAACTTCCCTCCTAACTCAGGGTATTCGTTTTTGATTGTATTAAAACAATGAGGACAAGTAGTAACGATACGTTTTACATCGTAAGCGTTCATTACTTCAATGTTTGCCATAGCTTGCATTTGGAAAAGAAACTCATTTCCAGCTCTTTTAGCAGGATCTCCACTACAAGATTCTTCTGCTCCTAGCACTGCAAATTTATAATCCAAGTGATTAAGGATTTTTACAAAAGCTTTAGTTATTTTTTTAGCTCTATCGTCGAAACTTCCAGCACAACCTACCCAAAAAAGCACATCAGGAGTTTCTCCTTTAGCCATCATCTCTGCCATTGTAGGCACTACTAATTTTGTTGACTTATTTTCCATTAGTCTTCATCTTTCCAGTTTAAGCGATCTACGGCAGGGAATTGCCAAGGAGCACCATTATTTTCTACGTTACTAAACATCATGTTCAACTCTGTAGGAGCTGCTGATTCTTCCATCACTAAATATCTTCTCATATCGAGAATAATAGCTAAAGGGTCGATATTAAGAGGACAAGCTTGCGTACATGCATTACACGAGGTGCAAGCCCATAATTCCTCTCTTGTTATATAATCATCTAATAAGAATTTACCATCCTCACTATCTGCACCATTTTCATCTAAATTCTTAGCATATTCATCCAAACGATCTCTGGTATCCATCATAATTTTACGAGGAGAAAGTAATTTACCCGTTTGGCTGGCTGGACATTCTGAGGTACATCTACCACATTCGGTACATGAATAAGCATTCATAAGCTGTACCCAGTTGAGGTCGTTTACATCTTTAGCTCCAAATCGCTCTGGTTCTTCCTCATCGGCACCTTCAGCAGGAGCAGCAAATGGGTCTGCATTAGGATCCATCATCATTTGAACCTCTGCTTTTACAGAAGCCATGTTGGTGAATGATCCTTTAGCGTCGAGCTTTGAATAATAAACATTTGGGAAAGCTAGTATTATATGAAAGTGTTTAGAATAAGGTAGGTAATTCATAAAACCTAAAATCCCTAAAATGTGAAACCACCATAAACCACGTTCTATTCCGTGAATAGTTTCAAGACTCATTCCTTCAAACAAGAAAGCAAAATGAGAGCTTATAGGGAAAGAACCCGCTTTTACATAATGATCTGCTCCGAGGTTTTGTAAGTTTAAATCTGCGGCTTGCATCAATAAGAAAG
>Ga0308002_1000505_pt1 | contig 14624 bp, 21 predicted proteins | sample Neamet34_FD_203148 | JGI IMG/M metagenome (GOLD analysis project Ga0308002, IMG submission 203148) | Marine microbial communities from water near the shore, Antarctic Ocean - #34 | ecosystem: Environmental > Aquatic > Marine > Unclassified | place: Southern Ocean | collected 2014-06-06
ACCTCAAATCTTTCAAACTATCAAAAGTTCATTGATGGATCCAGAGATCGAAGAATTACCAACTGACTTAATGCGTGGTCTTGATTTTAATATCAGAAAAACTACGAAAGGTCAGTATGCTGATTATTCAACATCTTCATGGTCTAGAAAAGAATCTGCTCTAACTGATGTAGAACAAGCGGCTATTGAAGCGAATGGTCTATTCAACTTAGCAGACTTCTTACCTAAGAAGCCAAGTGAGTCAGAGTTACGTGTCATCAAAGAAATGTTCGAGGCATCAGTAGATGGTCGTCCATACGATGTTGACAAATGGGGTGCATACTATCGTCCATTCGGCGTAGATGCACCTGCAAATGCAGAAAAAGTAGATGAATCAACTTCAAGTGCCCCGGCGCCCGTTGCTCAAACATCTGCCCCAGTTGCTACCCCAGTAGTTGAAACAGCACCCGCTGTAGAGACTCCAGTAGCGGCGCCTGTAGAAACTGCTGAACCATCAAGCGATAAAGCACAAGACATTCTAGCAATGATTCGTGCAAGACAAAGCAATTCATAAGAGTTGCTAGTCTGGGGGAGGGCAACTTCCCCCATTTTGTAGGAGAATACAATGACACTACCAGACGAAAGATTTAGAGCCCTTAAACAAGGGAAGAAATTATTAGAAGAACTTTGCGATCCAGGCAAAACTCCACGTGTACCGAGTCTTATCAGAGATAGGGCGAGAGCGGCACTGAGACATTACCCTGCTGATTACGATTTGGACGACATGGCAGAAGCCTGCCCAGAAATCTTGCAAAAGACATCTAACTCTAGTAGAATTAATAACAAGCAATCAAATCAATAGGAGTTTATTTTGGCAAAACCATTTGACGTTTCCAAATTTAGGAAAGACATAACCAAATCCATCGACGGCTTGTCGATAGGATTTCACGATCCAACTGACTGGATCAGTACTGGCTCATACGCACTCAATTATCTTATCTCAGGAGACTTTGAAAAAGGTGTTCCTCTAGGTAAAGTAACTGTGTTCGCAGGTGAATCAGGCGCAGGTAAATCATACTTTGCCGCAGGCAACATAGTTAAATCAGCACAAGATCAAGGTATCTTTGTAGTCTTAATCGACACAGAGAACGCACTTGACGAAGCATGGCTACAAGCCTTGAAAGTTGATACTAGCCCAGAAAAGTTACTTAAACTTAGTATGAGTATGATTGACGATGTAGCAAAAACTATATCAACCTTTATGCAAGATTACAAAGCAATGGAAGACGGTGAACGTCCGAAAGTTCTTTTTGTAATTGACTCATTAGGTATGATGTTAACACCGACAGATGTTGATCAGTTTAATAAAGGTGATATGAAAGGTGACATGGGTCGTAAGCCCAAAGCACTTACATCTTTAGTAAGAAACTCTGTTAACATGTTCGGAAGTTACAACGTTGGACTTGTTGCAACTAATCACACTTATGCATCGCAAGATATGTTTGACCCTGATGATAAAATATCAGGCGGTCAAGGCTTTATCTATGCATCAAGTATTGTAGTAGCAATGAAGAAAATGAAACTGAAAGAAGATGCATCAGGCAATAAGATTTCAGAAGTAAGAGGTATTCGTGCAGGCTGTAAAGTAATGAAGACTCGTTATGCAAAACCTTTCGAGGGTGTGCAAGTGAAGATTCCTTACGAGACAGGTATGAATCCATACTCAGGACTAGTAGACTTGTTTGAGAAATCAGGCTTGTTAACTAAACAAGGTAATCGTTTAAAGTACATCACACAAGATGGCACTGAGATTCTTCAATTTAGAAAACCTTGGGAAGCAAATGCTGATGGATGTTTAGATAAACTTATGTCTGAATACTCTGAAGTTAAAAGTGCAATGGACAAAGTAAGTACTGAGGAAGATGCACCAGAGATAGTAGAGGAGTAGCATATGAATTTAAACGATCTAGCAAAGATATGGGAAATCATTAAACCTTCAATCAAAGATGGTGACGTACATGAGGCGGCAGATGTATTAGTTAATCATTTGATCGATGAAGGTATGACTGCACAGGAAATCAAAAAAGCCTTTGGCAGTGACAAGAAAATAAAAGAAGCATTATCTTACTTTTCAGAAGATGAAGATGAAGTTTGGGAAGAGGAAGATGCTGATGATGATGACAACGACTGGGACTAGGAGTAATACTTGAATTGGTACACTCGGATTAGCCATGACTTGTCAGTAATACCTGACTTCATTGCACACTACGAAAATGAACTCATATCTAGCAAAAAGGATTGCAGGGTAACTGGTTATGTTGAGAAACATATATCAGCACTGCCGGGCATAACTGAGCATCGCTTCAATCAACTACAAGAAGTTGAAGCGGTGCTTAACCTTCTTAACATCAAACTACGTAAGATTCGCAGAACTCACTTTCAGAAGTACTTAGAGAAATATGCTAGGGCATTGACTTCACGTGATGCTGAGAAGTATGTTGATGGCGAAGATGAAGTCATAGACTTTGAGTACCTAATCAATGAAATAGCCCTGCTTAGAAATAAGTATCTGGGCATAATGAAAGGGTTAGATGCGAAGCAATGGCAGATGGGTCATATTGTCCGTCTAAGAACTGCTGGAATGGAAGATATTCAAGTAGATTAGGCGAAATAATGGGTAAATAATGGGTAAAAGGCTTGACTCTGTACCCAAAAGGCGTTATAATACATGTATGTTAAGTAAAAAAGTAAACAAAATAATTATAAAAAAGTTTACCCAAAGGCTTGACATTGCTACCCAAAGGTAGTATAATTACATTATAACGACAACTGACACATTACGGAGTTAAATATGACACAGACTATCACAGTCAAGTACGGAGAGTACAGAAATCAACCAATCGTTAATCAATCATTTGAATTGGTTAAGGGTTATGCAACAGGCAAACGAGGAGGCTTCGTAACTGTCAAAAATGACGGTAACTTCCCCCACGTACAAATTGCTAATGTTAAAATCAAAGTGAATAACATTAACGATATCACATGGGGAAGTGAGAGACCTATCATGGCAGATCAAACAACTGAAGTTTCTCAAGTAGAACTTGAATCAGAAGAAGATGCAATGGATCGAATCAAATGCAGATTCAACATACTTGACGATATGGCAAAGGCTACTATCGCAGGGGACATTAGAGCAATGATCGTTTCAGGTCCTCCTGGAGTAGGTAAGTCATATGGTGTTGAGCAACAAATGGAGAAGGCTTCATTGTTCGATCAACTTACTAACAGTCGTACTCGTTACGAAGTTGTTAAAGGTGCAATGACTGCTCTAGGTTTATATGCAGTTCTTTACAAGTACTCTGATGCTAAAAACGTCTTAGTGTTTGATGATTGCGATTCAGTCTTTCAGGACGATCTTGCTCTTAACATTCTTAAAGCGGCACTTGACTCAGGCAAAAGCAGACGTATCTGCTGGAACTCTGACTCTAGTCTTCTTAATAGAGAAGGCATTCCAAACTCATTTGAGTTCAAAGGTTCATGTATCTTTATCACTAACTTGAAGTTTGAGAACATCAAGTCTAAGAGATTACAGGATCACTTGGAAGCATTACAATCACGTTGTCATTTCTTAAATCTTACTATCGATTCTGATAGAGATAAGATGCTAAGAATCAAACAAGTAAACAGGGACGCAACAGGCGGTCTGTTTAATAGCTACAAGTTTGAGAACAATGAAGGCCAAGAAATCTTTGACTTCATGGAAGAGAATGCTCACAAACTTAGAGAAGTTTCAATGAGAATGGCTCTTAAGATTGCTGACTTATTTAAAGTCACTGGTCAGAATAGCTGGAAAGTGTTAGCCGAGTCAACGTGTATGAAAGTTCGATAACTCTGTGTCAGGAGTTTGGGGCGGCTGAGGTCGCCCCTTTTTTATTACCAAACAATTAGGATTGAAGGATAGAAGGAAGTATAATACTGTTATGAATAATATTGAATTTACATCTAAAGAACAAATCATCTTTTTTATGATGACTACTTCCATTAGCCTGTCGCATTACGACTACAAGTTCATATCTAATATGCAGTCCTTGACACATGATAAGAAACAGGTCACATCAGGTCAAGCAGACTTATTCGATAAACTATTACACAAGTATAGAAAGCAATTTTTAACTAACGGCTATGATCCGGTTGAGTTAGAAAAGTTATCTTGGAAGTGTGTTGTTGTTCCTAGTCTACCTAAGTATACTAATGCAAATGTTGATTGGGACGATAGTATTGATATGATGACTATCAGGGTACCATTCAAAAAAGAATTTATATCAAAATTCAGAGCATTAATATCAACATGGTTTCCAGTTGATAGTTTACATGATAGTGCAGAGGCTTGGATCTGGAATAGTGAACGTAAAAGATATGAAGCAAAGCCAAGTACATATGGATTGAAATTAGCATATGAAATACTTCCTCAATATTTTACGACAGTATATCATAACGAAATTAAAGACATCATACAGCGACTGGAAGCACAGCCAGTCAAGTATAATGACCCAACACTAGTGTGTGTTGATGGACACTATGCAGTTGTTAATTCTAACCAAGTGTTAGATAAGTTACTAGAAGAGGTAACGTTAGACAACAGTGCAAAGTGTTTATATCAACTATCACAGTTGGGTATAAAGATAGACAAACCAATCACTGAGGGTAGTCCTCAATTGTTGTTTGCATCTAGTTACATTGTAGAATGTGATATAGATGAGATCAGCGAATGGTGTAGTTGGTTAGTCGATCTTGGCACTAGTGATCTTTTGATGGGACGTGGCACTCCTGCTCAAAGTCACAGAAAAGGTGCCGGTTGGAATAGTATCTATAAAGAATGTAGAGACAATTTTGTCGAACATAATTTAAAGATGCACCCGGCTCAGGATATGTTTGGAGAGAGTGACGGCGAGTATGGCATTAATGGCATGCCTGTATTAGTTCAATTCAATTCTATCATTGAGCCAGAACAGTGTCATGGCGATAATCGCAATGGCAAAATTATAATCATAACAAACGGGAGACCAATACAAATAACATGATTAAGAATAGTAATATAAATAAAAACTTTCACGTTAACTTCATGCCGCTATACCTAGTAGCCGCGGTAATGTTTTTAATGTTGATCGCAAATAAACTTCAGTCGCAAGAGATTGAAGAAGTCATCGTAACCGGGGCAAATGTCTATGAGTCTGAATCAGACCCATCTTCAGATGTCAATCTACTAGAAACAATTATGCCGGCAGTAACAGTGTCAGGCGGATATGGTTCTTTTATGGGTTATACTGACAGAGGTACACAAACAGTACACACGACTATATATAGAAACGGTGTGCCAGCAAACGATGCTGGAAGCGGATGGTATGACTTTGGTCATGACTTTGCTACTGGTAATGAAACAGTAAAGATAGTAAACGGTCCTAACTCAGTCTTATATGGCTCGGGTAGTTTAGGCGGTGCAATCTTTATCACTGATGATCTTAAAGACGGATCGACTATCAGAGTAGGTAGTAGTACGTTTGTAAGTCATACAGGTAACGGTTTTAACCTTAGTTACTTTGATGCAAACAATGATAGTGTCAGAACTGACAACGATGAAAAGGATGGTTATAACAATCTATCACTTAAAGGTCAGAAAGAATATGGTGACTGGAAAGTAAATGTATCGGGTACATCATATGAGTACGATTACGATAATTGTTATACAGCATCTTTTTCACAAACAAATGATTGTGTGCAGTCTGGAAACAAAGGAACCGTCTCAGTAAGGAATGATAACTATACATTTGGTTATACATTTAATGATGCTGAGTATGAAACACAAGGCTTGCAAACTTTTAAAAGTGATGCAGAAAGAGCCTATGTAGATACTAGACACCAAGTTGGGTCTACACTACTAGGAGCAACTGTTGAGTATGAGAAGTATTCAGACTTTGATCAGAATCAAGTATCACTATATTCACTAACGTCTTTCGACTCATTTGATGTCGGCTTTCGTCTAAGTGAAGATGCATTCGTGTATCGTTTAGGAACTGAGTTTAATGATTGGTACGCAAGTTTAGGTACATCATATCGTAACCCAACTCTATATGAGTTAAACGGTGACACATGGACTCAACCTAATCCAACACTAAAGCCTGAAGAAGCAATTGGTTATGAGATTGGTTATAAAAATATAACTGTCTTTAAATACAAATTCTCTGAAGGAATCGACTATAGTTATAGTGACTCTTCCTTTGTCAATACTGGATCATATGATACACAAGGTGTAAGATATGGAAGCAGTTATGACATCGAAAGATTAAACTCTACAAACGTCGGCTTAATGTTAGGCTACACAGATAGTGATCAACCCCGTGTTGCGAAATACAAAGTAGTTGTATCATCTGTAACTGACTTAGGTAGTTATGATATCTCATTTAGATATACAGGACTATTCGACAGAGAGCCAGGTGCATATGACGGTACAGAAATGCTTGATGATGTTAGTTCGTTAGACTACAAGATTGAGAAAGCATATCCGAACTACTTGCTATCTTTTACTATAAGAGATATACTAGACAAAGAGATTGAACTTGTACCTAACTACGCCGCAGGCGGGTTAGAATACTTCTTAACACTACAATATAGGCCTTAATTAGATGCCAGGAATAGCAACATTAAAAATCAAAGATGAAGTCAATCTTAAGATTGATGGACTTGAATTAGATGCTCGTAGGGCACTAATGCAGAAGTTTGAATTTGAAGTTCCTGGTGCAAGGTATATGCCCAGTGTTAAGTTGGGAAGATGGAACGGCAAGGTTAGTTATTGTAGCCTTGCTGGTTCCACATTTATTAATTTACTAGAAGATATCATTCCGATATTAGAAGAATTAAACTACACCATTGAGTTAGAAGATATGAGAGAATATCAGACTCAATTCGATTTTACAGAGATTCAACAAGACACGTTTAAAGAGGTTCTCTGGCCTAAAGGACATGTCTGTGAGGGGCAGTCTATTGAACTACGAGACTATCAAGTAGATGTCATTAACGAGTTCTTAAAGAACCCTCAATCAATACAAGAAGTCGCTACAGGCGCAGGAAAGACTATTATGACAGCCGCACTCAGTAAGAGTGTCGAAGACTACGGTCGTAGCATTGTCATTGTACCAAACAAAAGTTTAGTATCACAAACAGAAGAAGACTACGTTAACATGGGATTAGATGTTGGTGTATACTTCGGTGATAGAAAAGAATACTTCAAACAACACACCATTTGTACTTGGCAATCTTTAAACATTCTATTAAAGAATACTAAAAGAGGCGAAGCACAATGCACCATAGACGAGTTTATAGAAGGTGTAGTATGTGTGATAGTAGATGAAGTACACATGGCTAAAGCAGATGCATTAAAAGCATTGTTAACAGGAGTCATGGCACACGTTCCCATTCGTTGGGGACTCACAGGAACAGTTCCCAAAGCAAGATATGAAAACATTGCTTTACAAATAAGTTTGGGACCTGTCATTAATAAATTATCTGCAAAAGAATTGCAGGATCAAGGGGTACTTGCAAAGTGTCACGTAAACATTGTACAGTTACAAGACGAACAAGAGTTCAGTAACTATCAAAGTGAACTAAAACATTTACTCAGTGATGAAAAACGTTTAGATAAGATGGCTAGTCTTATTGATACTATATCTCTATCAGGAAATACTTTAATTCTTGTTGATCGTATCAATGCAGGACATGCTCTTGTAGAACGTTTAGGAGATGATGCAGTATTTGTATCAGGAGGAATGAAAGTTGTTGACAGAAAAGAAGAATATGATGATGTTGCCGTTAGTGATAATAAAATCATTGTTGCTACTTACGGCGTGGCTAGTACTGGTATCAACATTCCTAGGATTTTTAATCTTGTACTCCTTGAACCAGGTAAGAGTTTTGTTCGTGTCATACAGTCTATCGGTCGTGGCATACGTAAAGCAGACGATAAAGACTTTGTTCAAATCTGGGACTTAACAAGTTCATGTAGATTTGCTAAACGACATCTAACACAACGAAAACATTTTTACAGAGAAGCGAACTATCCGTTCGTTGTAGAAAAATTAAAATACAAATGATTTTACCGATTAACTTGAATAAACCTGCGAGGAGCAGTATAATAACAAAATGAGAATATTAACTTTAGAAGACAAGTACTACAATTTAGAAACATTACCAGAAGAAATCGATGACCTTCGATTTGCTATCTTAGATAACTCTACACCTACATTCGTAGATTACTATTACATACCCTTAATCTTTTTAGAGTCATTCAATGCTCCAGCAGTTGTGTTGCAGATTGGTGACAAGCAGATTAAGATGCCAGTTGATTGGCAAGTGTTGATTGGTGATGAAGAAGGTGGAGACTTAGAAACACTTCCGTTATCAAGTTTGAATGACAGAGGCTTTTCAGTCTTTTCATTTAATCCTCTGTCATCGTTTGCTCCTAACTTCTTGCCGATAGAAATCGTAGACATCTATTCAGATGTTACATGGTATGCACCGAGACTACGTAATGGTCAGTTCTTATGTGTACCTTTAGATGATGGCCCTAAGCCAAGATGTGTTTATTTTGTTAAAGAGATTAGTCGTAATTGTGAGGTAATAGATTATGGTCAAGTCTTTTAGACATTGGAAGAATATTTGTCAGTTACATTGGAAAGAAATAGTCACACTATCTATTGCATTGCATTGGATAGTTGATTTGTTTATAATAGGTCCTATAGCAATTGCAATAGGATGGTTTGCAAGAGGTTACTTTGGCTAGAACTAAAACACCAGTTGATGAAAAGTTTGAAAAACAAGACTTCAATTTGTTTGAGGCAATAGCGGCAATAGATAAAAAAGATTACGGTTACTATGATCGACTAACAACAGAACAACAAAGAAAGTTTGTTCCGTTTATGATGGTGCATTGGATTAGTGTTGTAAAAGGTAAACGAGAGTTATCACAATACTATTTGCAAAGTGTAGACTATCATGCAAACACACATTTGTTTAATGAGAACGTAATACATCATCCTAAACTACAATGGTTGATGTTATGTGCGGCAAGCCCGGGTATTGGTAAACAATATCATCAATGGATTCCTCATATTAAAGCAGGGGTTAGTAAGTTAAAAGATACTGCAAAGCCTAAAGACATTAAAGATTACTATAAGAAAGTATATCCTAAACTAACAGCAGGAGACTTGACTGAAATAGCAACAGCATTTTGTGAACAACATAAACGCAAAATGTATCTAGCAGATAAGTTTCCAGAACTTAAATTTGATGAGGTAGAATTACTAAGTGAACTCGTTACAGATAATGAAATCAAAGAATACGAAATTGAACTCGGCAACTAAATCTAAATTTGGTTGTGATTTTTGTGGTCGTTCTTTCGCAAAAGAAAGTACGATTGACAAACATATATGTGAGTACAAACGCAGATGGGGAGATAAGAATCTCAAAGGCAACCGTATTGGATTTAATGCATGGCTAAACTTCTATGCACAGAATACTTCTACTAAGAAGCCAAAGACTTACTTAGACTTTACTAAAAGTTCTTACTATCTAGCCTTTGTTAAGTTCGGTCATTATTGCGTCAACATAAGATGTGTCAACATCAATCGTTATGCAGACTGGTTACTTAAGAATCAAATTAGAATCGATAGTTGGACAAGTGATAAGAACTACACAAAGTTTATTGTTGAGTATCTAAGACAAGAAGATCCATTAGATGCAATCGCACGTAGTATGGAGACTTTAATTGAACTATGTAAAGATGATGGCATTGAAAGCAAAGATGCATTTAGATATGGTGCTCCAAATAGAATTTGTTATGAAGTAACAAATGGAAGAGTCTCTCCTTGGACTCTATATCATAGTGAGTCTGGTGCAGAGTTTCTAGGCAAGTTAGATGAGATTCAACAAAAGATGATACTAGAATATATTGATCCTGAGTTGTGGGCTATCAAGTTTAAACGTGATATCGAAGTTGTTACTGAAGTAAAAGAACTTCTTACACAAGCAGGGTACTAATGAAAGGATCCTTGCAGTTTACAGAACTAGACGGGAGATTTAAAGGTAATGATATCTTTAAATGGATGGTAAGTATAACACATAATCCTGAGTATCAAAGATTTACTCCTATGCCTCTTGCACAATCTGATCTAGCAAAGATCATAGACTTTAATAAATTAAGAGATTGGTGTTGGGATACATATGGACCTAGTTGTGATATGAAAGACTATGATTTTATACATGAAGTAAGTCTTGCTCAACATAATGATAACGGTGGAAATTTAAACGAACACTGGTGCTGGTCTAACGAAGAAGATCACAAACAAAAAAGAATATACTTAGCAACAGATAAAGAACGTGTCTGGCTAGAAACGAGGTGGAGATGACTGAAGAAGAACATATGTTAGGAAAAGCAATAATGGGTATCTTTGCAATGGTACTTATACTATTAGTAGTAGGGTTTGCTATGCTAGGAGAAACGACAAATAAAGATATACCGGTTAATTACATGGATGACGTAGTTAACGAATCAACAAAGAATATTGTATGACTCAGTGGCATGGTGGAAAAGGATCAACACCGCGTAAGGTAACTGATCGACAACTATACGCAGATAATTGGGATCGTATCTTTGGCAAAAAAGATATCATTGATGATCAATTATCACATGAAGGTAAAGGGTTTGATATCATAAATGATATCGTTTCAGACAGCCTTATTCAACGTATAAACGACAGAAAAGATGAACTCTACCCTGTCAGAGCATCCACACATAAGAAGCAATACGCAGAAGCAGAGGAGTGTAAGAAACTGTTTGGCATTGCTGTATGGTGGAGTCAACTCACAGATGATTGGGACGAAGTAAAAGAAATACATGAACTTATCTTCCCTGAAATCAAAAAGCATTTAACTGATGCACAATTCTATGCAAGTGATATCGTAACGATCAATGGTCCAAGCAGATGGGTAGGCCCTCACATAGATACACCGCATCGATTTGAGAAATATAACAAAAGAGAAAACAATGACATCTGTGGCATACAAGTTATCATACCACTTGATGATTTAGATAAAGATACAGGTGCAACGGGAGTTATACCTTTCAGTCATCAACAAGATTGGAATATACAAGATTGCTATGAAGGAGTACATGACGAATACTTCTTAGAAAACGCAGTGCAACATGACATGCCTAAAGGCTCAATCTTGTTTTACAATACTCGTCTATTACATTCAACGATGCCTATGCGTTTACCCAAAAAGCGTTCTATACTCTTGCTTAATTACCTCAAACATGATATAATAGATACAATAAAAAGAATAGATAATGTGTGGAGTAGCAATGGCAAATGATGTAATGATAGATATGGAGACTTTAAGTACTAATCCAGATTGTGTTATATTAACAATTGGTGCTGTACGATTTGATCCTATGGGTAGCGGAGTTGCAGAAAAATTAGAACTACGCCCTGAGATAGATTCGCAAACAGAAGAATTAAATAGACATATAAACCCTGATACACTAAGGTGGTGGGGAGAACAAAGCGAGGATGCAATTGATGAAGCAATGGGTGACAGAGACAGGATACCGTTTAAAGACGCAATGGATCAGTTATACAAGTTTTGTTGGAACCGCAGAGCAGTTTGGAGTAATGGTGCTGGTTTTGATATTGTTGTTGCAGAGAATGCTTTTAGGCAACTAGATTCTGCAATACCTTGGCCCTTCTATACTATAAGAGACACAAGAACAATCTTTGATCTTTGTAATGTCTCGTTAAAAGATGGTAACTTTGTTACTACTCACAAGGCTGTAGAAGATGCAGAGCATCAAGCAATCGTTGTACAACGTGCATATCAGAAACTAAAACAAGCAGGACTTAAATGAGTATCCAGTCAGACATTGATATCGATTTCGGTGACAGAACTAAGTTACTAAAGTTAATTAAACATGTGCCTGCCGCTATGCGTGAAGTTGATCCAATGAAGAAACATCCGACTGGTGTATACATTACTGATGTTCCATATGACCCTATCAATGATATGTGTAATTTAGATTACAAAGAAGCAGATCAACGAGGCTTCTTTAAACTAGATTTATTAAATGTCAATATTTATAAAGCAGTGACAGATGAATTGCATTTGATAAGTTTAATGTGTGAACCTAATTGGGAAAGATTAAAAGAAAGAAATTTTGTTTCAGTGTTATTACATCTGAATAAGCAGTTTGATCTCATGCAAAAGATGCCTGAGCCTATTGATAGTATACCAAGACTAGCAATGTTTTTAGCTATAATTCGTCCAGCAAAAAGAAATCTTATTGGGCAGACTTATAAAGAGATAAGTAAAACTGTGTGGATTGATAACAATACAGGATACACATTTAAAAAATCTCATGCTGTAGCATATGCACAATTAGTTGTGGTACACATGAACTTATTAGAGGAACAAGATGAGCGAATATGATGATGTCGTAGAACGACAAAGGGTAATAATAGAAGCCGAGAAATGGGCTAAAGGTGTTAAAGGAATACATGCTCATTCTTTAACATCACTGTGGTATGAAACAAACCCAGACAGAACAGGTAATGATTTATCTGTAATAGATATTGAATTTAATGACGGCGTAATCGAAAGAGAGTATATTAAAACAGGTAAGGTAGAATCAATCGGTGAACATCTAACCGGTCAAGCACTTTACGATGAATTTGGAAGGCACAACAGATAATGGAAGAACTTAACTTAACACTACTTAAAGAATCTGATCCTAAATTAAAACAACCATGCGAAGATTGGGACTTTAAGTTAGACGGTGATCCTACTGAACTAATCAAGGCAATGACAAAGGTTATGTTTAACCCTAATCATCCTGGCATCGGTCTAGCGGCACCTCAACTCGGTGTAATGAAAAATATATTCATTATGGGAACTGATGAAAAGTTAATGGCTTTTATTAATCCTAAAATAGATGAACTCAGAGGAGAGCAAAACTTATTTTTAGAAGGTTGCTTAAGTTTCCCTGATCTATGGTTGCATGTACGAAGACATACTGAGTGTATAGTATCGTATTATCAAATCGATGGTGAAGTTGTCAAAGAAAAACATATGGACGGCATACAAGCCCGTGTATTCTTACATGAATACGATCATCTATTAGGTGTAACGTTTGAAGAACGTGTACAAAGTAAACTTAGTTTAGAATTGGCTAAGAAACGCAGAGCAAAAAAGAAACGTCAAATTGCTAAGATGACTAAAAGACTTAGTAAGACCGTTTTACCAGAGTAATAGATTTTCTCTTAACTCTTTTCTTTTGAAAGTCAGTCATACTGACAATAGGTCCGTGCAACATTGTTAACGATTTGTTATTGAATGTTCTTAAGAAAGGTTTAAACATCGACCATTCTGCTTTCAAAAACAAATGAATAGGTATCTGACGATTAGATTCCCACCACCAGACATCACCTAACTCTAAAAACTTTATACGTTTTTCAGCATCAACTATAGCACCATAATCATAGATAGTAGTGACTAGATCATCACGGTTTTGAACAATCCCTACAAAGTCTTGGCCAGCATATTGTAATACTGAAATAAACGGATGTGAGTCAGTCAGTTTTGTGAAAAAGTCTATTGGTTTTTTGTTGTCTGTCATATATGTAAAGTATTTATAAGCCTCAGAAAAATGGTTATATTTCTTGGTTATGATACTCAATGATAAATATATATTATAGGAGATTAGAATTTGTGTCGTACACTACATCAGTATATACATATACAGTCAGACAAACCGTTGTCGTTTTGTCCGGAACAAGCCCGAGGAAATATATGCCAGTTTATTCAAAACCATTAACGTTAAATAAAGGCGTTGATAATCAATTGCAGTTTCAGTTTTTGAATCAAGCACAGAAGCCTGTAGACTTATCATCGATTGCTACTGCCAATCTTCAGATATCCTTCAGGGCTATTAATTCAGATGGTACCGAGGTCCTTCTAAGAAAGGCCCTGACTCCAGTACTTGATGTCAATGGCATCTTTGTTCTAAACACAACAGCCGCTGAAATCGAAGACATTTCAGCACAACAAGCATATTACTCATTAGAATGGCCAAGTGGTAATCTTAACTTACCAGTATTTGTAGATTCTAAAGCAGGTGCAAGAGGTGATCTTAACATAGTAGATTCTGTTCTACCTTCTTTTGTACCATCGCAAACAGTAACTATACCTAGTGATCAAACATTCCCTGCTAATACTGCTAATGCAAACACAGAAGCAGTTACATTTTATTCAAGTGTAATTAATACACAAGACAATCCTGTGTTAACTACATCAATAGATTATGCAAACTATGTCGGCAACGTAACTATACAAGGCTCTACTATTGTTGATTCAAGTTACTATGATATCAATTCATTTAGATATGGCAATGCGGCGAACAGTAATAGTGAATCAGGAACAATTGGATACACTGTCGATGGATATCATCCATTCATTAAACTTAAATTTGAAGCAAATGTGGGTAACATAGTCACTGTTTTGGCAAGATAACTTACCCATCGCACTTGTTTTAACACTCTCTT
>Ga0308002_1000526_pt1 | contig 14194 bp, 20 predicted proteins | sample Neamet34_FD_203148 | JGI IMG/M metagenome (GOLD analysis project Ga0308002, IMG submission 203148) | Marine microbial communities from water near the shore, Antarctic Ocean - #34 | ecosystem: Environmental > Aquatic > Marine > Unclassified | place: Southern Ocean | collected 2014-06-06
TGAACCCCTTTAGTTTTCTCTACAGTACGCATAGCGCCAAGACCAAGCATACCCATAAGTACTGTTGTAAGTAAAGAGCTATCAACAGGAGGTACAGTAAACCAGATACCTAAGATAGGGGATAAGATAGTAGAATACACAAGAGCAAAACAACATGACCATCCAACAGCAGGTCTCCATCCAGCTACAAACATATTCTTGTGTGCAGCCTCAACCTTGTTAACCTCCAACTGACCTTTGGCTAGCTCCTGAGCATGCCTCTCAGCCATAGTGCTGATCTCATGGGCTAATTTGTTCTTAACATCTTTGTCTTCAATAAACTTATCTAGCAGACCCGTTACAGGTGCAATCAATTGTGCTAACATTCTTATCTCCTATTTCTTAGACAAAGGGCCCTTACGGTACTTAGCGGTTTTCTTAGCAATCTTCTTAGGTTGCTTAGAGAACTGTTTGCCTTTCTTAGTGTCGTCCCTTTTCTTTTTACTAGTAGCAGCATACTCTTTAGATGACAAAGCACCTCTAGCTTTCTTAGGTAAGTATCTTTCACCAGTAGCCTTAGAGCCCTGTGTACTATTCTTACCAGACTTAGTACCCCACTTTTCTTTAGTCCATTTACTCATGGACTTCTGAGCTTTAGTCTTTGCTCCGTTATACTTACCACCCGCTTTACGATATTCTTTACCAGCTATCTGTGCCTTACGGGCACTCCACTGTCCGGGACTACCGCCCTTGCTTCCAGCTTTTACCCTAGCTACAATTCTTTTCCATAGCTTTTCGTTTGACCTAGCCATAGTTATTTAGCCTTTTTCTTTTTACCCTTACCGTAGCTCATAGCTTTCTCCTTTGCTTTATTGGATAGTTCTTCAAAATGAAAAAGTTTCGCAGACAAAGGGCCATGAGCGGCACCAGAGTGAACTTCACCATTTGGCATTTTATGAGTACCGCCTTTATGGGGAGTACCTTCTTTTGTATAATGCATTACACCTTTAGCCATTACCATTTCACCTTATTAGCCCAGTAAGCTGCAGACAAAGGGCCTTTAGCAATGTTCTTTGCATGCCTAGCCTTAAAGCTTTTACGCTTTGCTTTCATCTTAGATGACTCACCAGACTTAGGGGAGCCTGCTGTGCTAGCTCCCTGTTCTCCAAAACGGATTGTTTTGATAGTATCTCCTGACTTAGCAACAACAACGTGGCTTTTAGTAGGGTGACTAGGGGTTCTCTTTGGTTTATTAAATCCACTAACGCCTGCTCTTTTTAATCTTGGATCTTTAAGAGGCATGTTATTTATCCTTTTTAATCAAGCTCTGGATAGTGTCTGATTCAAATATCCTTAAAGACATCCAGATAATAGTTAGAAGAGAAGCTATAGGTGGTAGCCAAGCAGCTAATGTAAGGACTGCTGTTGAAGCAGCGGCTACATCAATAACTTCTTTTGTAGATTCTTCCATAAAAATATCCTTATAATATGTACAAGTACACAACAAGTGCGACTGAGAGTAGTAATAAAGACCCTAAGGTTGTTTTAATAAGCTCTGACAACTCACGCTGTTTCTTTAGCTTAGATAACCTAGTCTTCTCTATTCTATGTTTATGTTCCATTAAGGACTTATGTTGTATAGCTAACATATCTCTCCATACTTCCCTTGGTGTTACTTTCTTTAATTCTTTTTCTTTGGCACGTATATCAGCCTTAGCCCATGCTAACTCAAGAGCTTCCTCCTGAGTCAACACATGATCACCTGTCTTAGTAGCTTGCTCAATAGTCTCAACTGCTGCTTTACTTTCAGTCAGTGAAGAGAAAACCCCAGCAAGCCCTGTTAGGTTAGCACCTGATTCCTTAACGGTTTTAATGCCATCGTTAAGAGTCTTAAGGATACCTACGACTGCTGAGATTTCTGCAATCATATTAGCTGCCTAAAGTTGGGCGTGTGTCAGGAAAGTCTGAGGTAGACGGCCATTGACGCAATGCAGTCCTGTACAGCAAGATGTTGTCGCGGTTAGGCCAGTCTGGGGTTTGTGCTGCTGTGTCTGAAGATGACAGTTCGCCATCACGCCACATACGCCCAGCTTCTGCCGCTGTTGGCTCTACAGGTGTAGGTGCTACCCAAAGCTCATAGTGGTCAAAGTTAGCTGCAACAAACTCAGCGTCAGCAGTGATGGTATTTGTGATGTTACCGTCAGCATCTTTAATATTATATTTCATTTAATTATCCTTATGGAATGTACTGGATGACAACGATACCTTCGCCGCCATCACCGCCTCTCGCACCTGTCGCGTTATTTTGGTTTCTAGCTTGACCGCCACCACCGCCAATACCGCCATCGCCTCCGCTAACCTGTCCGTACGAAGTCGTTTGAGTATAAAGCGAAGCGCCCCCAGCCAGAGGTTCAGATTTTTGAGGTGGGTAAGGAGGAAATTGATTAGCTTCTAAGCGAACAGCCATTGGCCCTTTCCCGCCAGCTAATTGGCCCATAGTTGAAGACCAAAAATCCCCAATTACGTCACAGCTTCCTGAACGATAAGTGGAGTTGTAAAAGCCTGCTTGCTGCCCCGTCCCTGTTAAACCTACTGCGCCGCCACCTGCCAGAGAATGTCCCGCGCCCCCAGTGTTGTTTACATCACCGTTAGAGGCCGTCCCCCCCGCAGGAGTTCCTGAAGTAGCTCCACCTCCCGCACCACCGTTAGCAGTTAAAGTGGCTGACAATCCAGTGCCTGCAACAGTAGAGTTACCTCCATTAGTGCCACTGGCTCCCGCTCTGCCGTCGCCGTGAGCGCCTACTACAACTACAAAAGAGCCTGAAGTAGTTACAGCTAGAGTGTTCTTTTTACTATATCCTCCAGCGGCTCCACCGCGAGGAGAATTGCCAGCGTAACCAGCACCTCCACCACCTGCGCCAATAACGTGAATCATTATTTTGCCGTCTTGAGGTGGAACCCATGTCTGGGACTTGCTTAAAAAGATTGTAGGGAATGACGCAGAGCCACCGCCTGCTGAGATTAAGTCTGTTAAATTACTCATTAGATAAATACCCACGAAGAAGTTGAAGTCCCAATAAGCCCTACAGACATATTAGCTACGTTGATTGTTAGGTCTGATGCGTCACCCACGATGGTGCTGCTATTGCGCCCAATGACTGTTGTGTCAAAATTACCTACAGTTACGTAGACCTTCATGCCCACAGTAGGCGTTGGAAGAGTTAGCGTCACACCTGATGCACTGACGAAATGATGTGTGTTAGGTGTAGCGTTTGCATTGCTGCCTACCGTTACTGTAGGAATACCAGTGTTGTCAAGAACGCTTGAGGATACTTTAGTAATCGACATGCTTATACTCCTAGTACTGGTCTAGTAGACGGGAAAAGGGCTTCACCCTCTTCGTCTGTAGCAGCAGGCCAGTTTCGCAGGGCTGTACGGTAAAGCAGGATATTGTCACGATTCGGATAATCTGGGACATAAGCTGCAATGTCTGTAGATAGCAATTCTGCATCTCGCCATTGCTTTGCGTATACTTCTTGAGTTTCAAGCACTTGTTCATATATAACTAGAGCCATTAGAGTATCCTCGAGTACAGCGGTGAACCCGCTTCTGTTATTGAAGAGGTAATACCGACTGCTTTTCCTGTAGTAAACTTATAAGCCCTTTCATTATTAAGCACACAAATCCAAAAATTAGACCCATCATAGGTAATCCCTGAATGAGCATTAGTGCTGTTGTTATTAGTTACTCCAGATACAAAAGAACTTGACGATAAAGTATTTATATAAGTGCCGCCAGTTGAGTATTTATCAATAGTAGAATCAGGTCTCATTGCATAAATATAACCGTCAGCAACAGTTAAAAAGCACCCGCTAGTTTGCACCGTATAGCTTTGTCCTGAGTAGACCCCAGCCGCAGTAATCTTATAGACTGTACTATTAGAATATTGAGAGACATGGAAGTGCGTCCCGTCCCAAGCAGCAGAACGTGGAGAACCAGAAGGATTAGTCGAAAAGAAAGTGCTTGTATAGACACCCGCAGTGGTGTGCCTCGCCACCGAATTGTACTGATCGCCTACGACATATAAATATGTTCCATCGTAACTTAATGCTCTCGCGTTAGTTTCTGACCCACCTAAAGTCGATATAGTAATTAGAGCAGAACCCCCTGTATTTGCAAACTTTTGCATACTTGCTGAATAAAGTATCCAAATATCAGAACCTATAGCCACAATGCCTCTTGGTGCTGATGCGAGAACAAAGGCAGAATTCCCGTTAGCTATGCTAGTTATAGCGACAGTTGCATTAGGATAGTCGGACACTGAAGTCTCTGTAATTCCAGACTTTAGCCACTTCTCGCCTGACTCTGTTGTAATAAGATTGGTTGCACTGTTGATAAACTTCTGGTCATTGACTACTGAGCCACCACCACCACCGCCTATAAAATCTGTAAAATTACTCATGCCATTACCCATCCGCGTGTCGCGTCTGTAAATATAAATTGAATTGAAAGGTACTCTTTGTCCAGTGTCATATCAGTGCCGCTAGACATAATGTTGCTGCTGTTGCGACCTACCACTGTATTGACAAAGTTACCCACGGTTATCATCACTCGCTGACCAGCAGAAGGTGAAGCAGGGAGCGTTATGGTCTGTCCTGCTGCGCTAACGTAGACATGAGTATTCACTGTCGCTGTCAAAGATGAGGCTGTGGCTACTGTGGTAATACCTGCGGCTATAGTAGAGGCTAGAGCAGATGTGCCTACAGCACCATCAGCTATTTGCGCGGAGCCAATGCTGTCATCAGCAATTACACCTGCTTTTACTTTTGTTAAAGCCATTAGCCCACCTCTGGTCTTGTATCTGGGAAGTCTTCAGTCGAAGGCCAGTCACGTAATGCCGCACGATAAGTAATAATAGCTGCTGCATTAGGATAATCAGATACTGTAGCGGCTATGTCTGTCCGAGCGAGTTCATCATTGCGCCAGAAGATTGCTGCTGAAGTTGGCGATATATGGTCTGCTTGTATTATTAAAGCCATTATTTTATCCTCATATAGTTTTGGTTGCCGTACTCAGTGCCGCCTTGCGAGCCAATGCCAATTTGGTATTCGTATTTGAATACTGTATCGTTTGAACTACCGCAAACCAAAAAAGAAGTACCGTCCCACCCAATTCCATCAGGCGCACTATCTTGTGCATTTATAGAAAAACTTTCCCCTGTATAAACGCCAGCAGCGTTGTATTTATAAGCAGTATCATTTTGTTGTCCGACAACCCAAAAATGCGTACCGTCCCATGTAAGTCCTTCAGGAATACCATCTTGAGCAGCCACACTCCAAGATACGTTTTGGTACACGCCAGAAGCGTTAAATTTGTGTACTTGGTCACCTAGGTAGCCAACAACCCAGAAGTGGGTTCCGTCCCATGTTATGTCACTAGGGTTATGCTCTAGGGCAGCTGTTGACCAGCTTACATTCTGATAAACACCTGAAGCGTTATATTTGAACACAGCATTGTTCGCATCCCCAGTAACCCAGAAGTGAGTTCCGTCCCATGTTATCCCAGAGGCACTGGTGTCTTGAGAACCTGTTGACCAGCTTACATTCTGGTAAACGCCAGCAGCGTTGTATTTGTATACATTTCTATTCTGACCACCCAGAAGCCATAAATATGAACCGTCCCATATTATTTTTTTAGGACTAACATCTTGAGTAGCCGTAGAAAAACTTGTTCCAGAGTATGCGACCTGTGATGTGGCATCTGGGTAAGTAGACGTGTCTGTTGACGTAACACCGCCCTTCAAGTACACACGACCATCAGCCAGAGTGATAAGGTTCTCCGCTGAGTTGAACTCTTTTTTTTCATTTACTGCTGAGGCGCTGCCGCCTCCACCTAAACTTATAGCCATCTTATAGCTCCTTCCATCCAATAGTCGCATCAACAAATACCAAGGTCGCACCAGCGTCTGCCGCCAATGAACCATCGTCTGTTGTGCTATTAATCTTAGAGCCATTACGACCCACTGTGACTGTGCCTGTGCCAGCGTTTTTAATGAAGACTACGTTGCCAGCACTAGGGCTTGCAGGCAGAGTAATTGTCACTGTGCTGCTTGAGTTGACTATGAGCTGGTCGCGAGTAACTGCGGTGTACGCAGATGTCTTGATAGCAAAGTCATTGAATGCGCCACCTACACCTGCGCCTAGCTTGGCAGAAGTAATTGCTCCGTCAGTTATCTTAGCCGTAGTAACATTAGCGTCAGCTATCTTTGCTGTTGTAACTGCGCTGTTGACGATCTTGACTGTTGACACAGTGTTATCATCTGGTGTGCTTACAGACACCACAACAGCGTGTGCTGCCATAACTTCTACAGCTACGCCATTAGGAGGTGCTGTGCTGAAGGTAAGCGTAGTGCCTGAGACAGAGTAGTTGGCTTTGCTTTGGTACACACCATCCCAATAAACATTGGTATTATTTTCTGGTGTGGCTTCAGATAAACTAAATGCTGTGGCTGAACCGTTACCAGTGAACTGACTTAGTTTAAACTCAGTGCTTGCCTCTACTGGCGCAATTGTTGCCGCTGTAATCTCAATCGCAGCACCACTGTCAGGTGCAGCAGAGAATGTCAAAACATTGTCAACAATGGCATAGCCAGTCTTGTTCTGATAGACACCGTCTATGTATACAAGAGTATTGTCTTCAGCAGGACTTGAGGAAAGCGTATAAGCGACAGTTGAGCCATTACCTGTGAAGCTGTTAAGTTTGAGATCGGCAGCACCACCACCTATCTCACCCCACTCCGTTGAGTAGCCTTCAAACTTACCTTCAGTGGTATTGTAGCGGAACATACCTGCTGCTGGAGAGGCTTCGCGCTGACCAGTTGTACCTGCGGCAACTTTCACAGAACCAGTGTTATTCAAAACCAAAGCCCCTGTGACTGTGCCACCGGCTTTTGGTAAAGCGTTGGCCGCTAAAGTGCCTTGGGCAGCAGTAGCGTAATCTGAAGAATCAAATGCTTTTACTTCTGCGAGATTAGTAACTTCGCTGTCCATCAAAGCGCCAGCGGCTCCTACATTGGTAGCATCAGTTACATCGGCACTAGTTTCAATGTTATTTAGCTTGGTGTGATCAGCGTTCGTAAAGTTATTCTGCGACAGCTCACCGTCTTGGATACTGTATGTCGTGTTTGTATTTGTGTCTGTACTGGTAATCGTGAAGTTCGGATAAGTACCAGAAATACTAGTGGCACCCGCACCTGTTAGCCCAACAGTCTGGTCGGCTTGAGAAGCCGTTGCAAAGGCTGACGATGCTGAGGTGGCTGCGGAGCCAAGTCCTAAATTACTCCTAGCACTTCCAGCATTCGCAAGGTCACTTAGGTTGTTAGCAGCAAGTAAGCTTCCAGTAGCAGATGCATAAGCTGCAACCCAATTAGAGCCTTCGTATACTTTCATTACATCTGAAGTCGTGTTGAAGTAGAGCATGCCAGCAGCCAGAGCATCGCCATCGTTGTCTGTTCCCGGGTCACTGGACTTTTGTCCCAAGTACCTATCGTCAAAAGAATCAAAGGCTGCAAGTGCAGCATCTTTAGCGGCAACTGCAGCAGTCTCAGCAGTTTCTGCATTAGTTGCACTAGTTGATGCTTCACTAGCTTTAGTAGTAGCCGTGGTAGCACTAGCAGCAGCGTTAGTAGCTGAAGTCCCTGCAGCAGTAGCTTGATTAGTAGCAGTAGTTGCAGAAGCAGCAGCGTTAGTCTCTGCGGTCTCTGCGTTAGTCTCAGCAGTCTCTGCGTTAGTTTTTGCAGTTGCAGCAGCAGTGGCAGACGTAGCTGCATTACTGGCTGAAGTGACAGCTTCACTAGCTTTAGTAGTAGCTGTAGATGCACTAGTAGCAGCGTTAGTAGCTGAAGTACCTGAAGCAGTTTCTGAGTTAGAGGCATTAGTAGCTGACGTACTTGCAGCAGTCTCTGAGTTAGAGGCATTAGTAGCTGATGTAGCAGCTTCGCTTGCTTTAGTAGTAGCTGTAGTAGCACTAGTAGCAGCATTGGTTGCACTAGTATTTGCAGCAGTAGCTTGATTAGTAGCAGTGGTTGCACTGGCTGCTGCATTAGTTTCAGCAGTCTCTGCGTTAGTTTCTGCAGTCTCTGCATTAGTCTTAGCAGTAGCTGCACTAGTTGCTGAAGTAGCTGCATTGCTAGCTGAAGTAGAAGCCTCTCCTGCTTTAGTAGTTGCAGTGGTTGCACTAGTAGCAGCATTAGTCTCACTAGTAGAAGCATTAGTAGCTGAGGTAGCAGCTTCGCTTGCTTTAGTAGTAGCTGTAGTAGCACTAGTAGCAGCATTGGTTTCGCTAGTACTTGCAGCAGTCTCTGAGTTAGAGGCATTAGTAGCTGCTGTAGAAGCAGTTGTTGCCGAGTTAGAAGCATTAGTAGCTGAGGTAGCTGTACTAGTTACAGCAGAAGAAGCAGTAGTAGCTGATGAAGAAGCATTAGTAGCTGAGGTAGCTGCATTACTTGCGGAACCTTCTGCATTAGCCTCTGCTAACTCAGCAGCAACTTGGGCTTTCTTAGCTTCTGATGCAAAAGATAAAGCATCTGCTATTTCTGCTGGGCTTCCTACACTAAAGTTACCACCCTCTGAAGGATTGTTTACTAAGTTAGAACTCTCTAGGGGTGTATATTCAATAGCCATTAGCCATCTCCTTAAAATTGAGCAGTGTTAGAATAGGTCTGGACATAAGAACCACCTCTAGTTTTTCTTTGTACTTCCTCAGCATTTAACTCTTGTATGTCTTTTAGTTGCTGATCTTTAAACTTAGCAGCCCTTTCGTCTTCACCTACGTAGTCGAAAGCATGAGCCACAGCTCCCCATAGTAAAGCTCTTTCATTACTATCTCTTAACCAGTTAGGTACTTCTTTGCTTATGTAATAGCTCCCACTACCAGCAGGGAACTCTACAGATCCTGTAACACTTTGAGTAGAAGACTCAGCTAAACCAGCATCTATGTTTGTTTGGTTAACAACATAAACAGCGTTAGCATCCTTAAGCCTTCTGTAGTAGTACAGCTCGTACACATCACCAAGCTTTGCCGCAGGGTAGAACACTAGGTTTGAACCCTTACGTGCATAAGACTCTTGCTGATGCTGATAATCTTTATCTTGCATAGCTAGTAATGATATTCTTTCATCAAATACAAAGCTGTTACCTTCAGCATCTACTTTTCTAAACTGAATAATCTCTGACAAGTCTGAAGGTACTGTTAATTCTGTCTCACCCACAGTGCTAGCTCCCACAGCTCCATAGCTGAAGGTGTGCTCTAAGGGTGGTATTCTTAGCTTACGGTAGCATAGGTCTGCTGAGTAGTCTATGAAGTCTTCTATTAAAGCATCTGTTAAAATATTAGAATCTCTGTTTACCCATGTTCTAACTTTTGCAACTAAGGCATCGTATAGTGGAGTTGACATTTATTGTCTCCTGTTGTTAACCACGACCCCTTGATACACTAGATGTTAAAAGACCGGGGTACTCTGATTTTATAATTCTTTTTAGTTTAGCAACGTCTTGCTTGTTGCTCATAAACTCTGATTCATTTAAGTTTAAACCATGCTTAGTTAAAATCTCAATAGCAACAATATCTGGTATGATTGCAAAAGATCTATAGTGCGAAGCGTCACCTCGTCCTTGGGTTTCACGGGACTCTTTGGCAAACTTTAAGTATTCACCTACGTCTTGTACTACTTCAAACTTACTTGACTCAGTACCGACTTTCATATTATTGTTATTCATTTTGCCTCCAATAGGTAAAAAGAAGGGGCCCCCTTTAAGGAGCCCCTAATAGTCTTAGAGATTAACTTCCACCAAGACCTACAATCAAACCACAACCCTTAGGGTTCATTACTGCAAGGGTACATTCTTCCACGATCTGACCAACAGTGCTATCACCTTGCTGACCGACTTCAGTTTCCTGAAGAGGACGAAGAGTAGCAATCTTAAACATAGCGGGATCATACACTAATGCACAGTAGTTAGCAGCGTTAGTAGTACCGTCACTACCAGTGTTATGAGCTAGGCCCATAATGTAGTTAGGCACAATACGGATCTCACCGAAATCACTATCAAACAGCTCAATGCTCTGACGCAGCTTACCAGTGTCATCAACATTACGTACAGTGTTGTTACCAGTAGCGTGAGCCTTAGAGGAGAAAGTACGCTTGTTTAACGGAGAAGTCATAAGAGTAGTAGCCTTACCACCCTGCTCGTAGATAGCTTGCATCATGTCATCAACGTGGCTTAACTCAATATCATTGAGGTTAGAGTCTGTCGATCCACGTACAATAGTACCAGCAGTACCAGTACCCTGAGCGCCAGTAGACACAGCAGTGTAAGCTGCGGTTTCACCAGCGTTTACAACGTTAGCAGTGTAGTTGATGTATGCCTGATAGCCACCCATCTTACGAGTAGAACTAGAACCATCTTTAGAGTGGAAGCTGTGTACCAGATCCAACTCAAGGTCACGGCGTAGTTCAGTACCACGCTTCTTCAACTGGTAAGCATATTCATCAGCAACACCAGCCTGATCAATAGCTCGCTTAGAGCCAGAAACTTGAACAGTCTTAGAGTTAATCTGAGTGTAGTTACCTAGACGAGTACGAGCACCACCAGCAGCTTGAGCGCCTGCGATAGTAGCAAAGGTAGAACCTTCAGCAACAGCGCCAGAAGCGGGTGCTACTAGCTCATCAGTCTGCCACTCGTGATAAATAGCTTTAGCTGAAGTCTTGCCAATAGAAGACATGAATGGAGTCTCATCACGAGAAATCATCGAGATGAAGTTACCTAGGTCTTCCTTCTCAGAAAGAGTACCAGTAGTTACAAAATTTGTTGCAGCCATTATTAAATTTCCTTATATATTATATTAAATCTATTTTTGTTAGCTGAACTTGCTTAATGACTTTAAGAATGCTAATTGAGACGCTTCGTCAGATTGACCAGACAGCACATTATCTCTAAGTGCAGATTGATCACGGACTTTACGTTGACTTGCAGTTGACTTACGTTTAGTTGGGATACCTTTAGCTTTAGGGGCTGCCTTTCGTTTAGCAGAACCACTTGAGGTTTTCTGCTTAAGTCTGCGATAATCATCTACAAACTTAACAACGTTAGCATCCATAATGATATCAAGGAACTCTTGAGGTACACCTTCATCCAGAGCAAACTTCCGCACAGCTTCAGAGTCGAAGTCAGGTAGGACAGTTTTAATATCCTCTTCAAACTTACCCATTAACTCATCTACTTGTGCTTGGAACATTTCTTGTTGCTGGGTTTGCACAGCCCCTACTAAACCTTCACGCTTATTACGTGCTGACCAGTAGTCTTTCTGTGCTGTCTCTCGTTTATCCTTGAGCTCATTTAGCTCATACGTATCACCGTCTTCACGGGCTTTTGCAATTTTAGCTTCTAAGTCATGGAAGTTTTTAGCTAGCAAATCTTCTTGTTGTTGAAGTTGCGTACTTAAAACAGTCCCAAGTTCGAGAGCTTGATTAGTCTTTTCGGAATATTCTTCCTTAAGTTGTTTCTCAAGATCACTAACTTCTCTACCCTTCTTAGACAAGTGTTGGTCTGTAGCAAAACCTTTACGGAGTTCAGAAAGAGTTAAGTGTTTAACTTTTCCATCTACTTTGACAGGGATTTTATAGCCCCAGTCAATATCATCTTCAGAAGGTAAATCGTCATCTTGGGTAGAATCATCTTCATCCTCATACTCTTCATCTTCTTCAGCGTCTGCTTCATCGCCATCGGTATCGTCTTCATCTGTGTTGTCATCGGGGATTTCATCATCCACAGAATCTTCCGGGTCAAGTATAGATTCATCATCATTTGGTAGAGACTCCTCCTCCTCTTCGCGCTCAAGGCCAAGTGCTGCGCCCATGGGCCCTAAAGGGACTGGAATGTCATCGATAGACTGACCATCTTGACCAGCATAAAAACCAGCGTCATCCGAACGGGTAGAGGCTGTATTGTTTTCGTTGCTCATAAATTGTTATCCTGTATTAGTCCTATTTAACCGCGTCCTTCTTCTTAGGCGCTCGGGTTTCTTTCTCAAGTTTCTTTAACTCTTCTAAAGCATTACAAGCATGTACAAAAGTTTCTGCATGGAACCGGGCTTTGCCGGGGCCTGATGCTAGTTCTTTTATCATAGCTTTGATAGTGCCTTCTGTAGCTAGGATTGCCCTAGCCAGTAATGGGTTATCCATCAGATATCTCCTTCTTGAGATTTATTGTAGTCTATCGTCTCTTGGTTAAACCCGTAGGTTTCAACGTTAATAAGACGTTCTTTAACGGAACCTAATGCCATAGCTACGTGGTACAAGTACTCACGTTCTTTTACGCAGTGGGGTTCTGTGACTAACCATTGAGTAAACAAATCTACAACGATGTCAGAGTAAGCTTCAGTAAAGAACTCATCTCTTTCTTTTCTTGCAAATATTGCTCGGGTTAATGCTTGTTGAGAATCTCCAAACGGGTTAGCTTTATACTCACCTGTCTGTTGATCCATCTTAGGTTTAAACTTACGTTTAGCACCTTGTTTATACTTATCCACTATATCTCCTCGGGTTAGTGTCTTAAGTTGAAGGGCCCGTCTGGGCCCCTCAGTAGATGAAAATCACCTCCTACATCATACCTCCACCGCCTTGACCTAAGAAAGATTGAATAGCTTCTGGTGTCAATCCTTGACCTTGCATCTCTTGTTGCACAGGAGGCTGTTCAGGTTTCTTAGGTTCTTGATTACTCTTCGGCTGGGTCATTGTTTGCTGAATTAGAGACTGAGCTAATCCGTACATCTCTTGTACGTCAGGTTGGATAGGTTGCTCCGAACCATCTTTAGCTGCAGATAAACTTAACTTTGCCCATTCTTGATATGATTTATCCAGAGCAACAACAAGCTGCTTAAGGTTGTCTTGAATAGCATTCTGGGACTGCACATTAGTGTAGTCTACATTAGCTTGATCAAGAGCAATTTTAGTTTGCGTAGTAATATCAGCAACACTCTTTGCCTTCTCTGCTTGTTCTTGTTCCTTCTCTTTATCTTTCATTGCGGAATCTTTGTACTCATCGGAAGTGTAGTCTACTATGTAGTCTAACGGATCTTCACCTAGTGCCTCAATGGTTTTAAAGGCAATGACTGCTGGTGCTGTGGGATTTATGGCCCCTTTGTACCCAGCTCCCATAAGAGCAGGTAAAACTTTCTCACCAATCATTGACATTTTACTTAGGATAGTACTATTACTAGCGTCACCAACGTCAGCTTCTACTTGCAACATCATATTGTCAGGTAGTTCACTAATGTTAACTGTGCCGTAAAAATCATTACGATCATAGTATCCCATCTTTTGCCCACGCATTTCTTTAGTCATCGTCTTATACACACCTTCACAGAGAGCGGCTAAGCCTGTTTCCATGAATCTTCTGGCGATATGCTGGATGCGTGTTTGTGCTGCTGATTGAACAGCCGATACTTTCTGTTCGGAGTTACCGGACACATAGAGAGTATCATTAAGCCCTTGTGCTGCCTTAGACAAACCATTGGCTTGCTCTTTGTGCTGCTGCAGGAACTCAAGTAAAGGTACCGTACCCGAAGATAAAGCCTCTGGTGGCATGTTGTGAACAGCCATTGCAGGGTTACCGTTGGTAGGTACAATTTGTTTTGGTTTCATATTCTGTAATGCAGAAAAGTCTACCACGTTAGGATCAGCTAGCTTAGGAGAGTAGTTAGTTAAATAAGTATTCTCAACAAAGCCACGCAAGATAGCTGTAGATGCTAGAGTAGAAGGTCTAGTCATGTCAGCCATAGACAGTCCAGCCCACTCGTGTGGGATATCAAAGGCCTTAAGCTCGCATATCTGGATAGAGTCAACATCTTCTTCGAATAAGATATTATCATTAATAGTAATGAATCTCTTTAACTCGGAGATACCATCACCGTCACGATCTACCCGCATCCAACACTCTAACACAGAAACAACTTGGTTAGCTTCACTATTACTGTTCTGCCCAAAGCTATGATTGCTTAAGCCTACTGAGGTTCTTCGTGCAGCCTTCTCGTTATTAATAGCCTGTGCAAAGGTATAGGTACTATTAGTAGTATCCCAATCTATATTCTCAGAGTGATCAGGGTACTGCTTACGTATCTCTGAGCGAGTCATCTCTGTGCGTAGACCAACAAAGGA
>Ga0308002_1000534_pt1 | contig 14083 bp, 11 predicted proteins | sample Neamet34_FD_203148 | JGI IMG/M metagenome (GOLD analysis project Ga0308002, IMG submission 203148) | Marine microbial communities from water near the shore, Antarctic Ocean - #34 | ecosystem: Environmental > Aquatic > Marine > Unclassified | place: Southern Ocean | collected 2014-06-06
TTGAGGTTGACTATCCAGAGTTAGTTCATATAGGGGATAACGGTATAAAAGGTGTAAACTACATAGATTTACTTATTAAAAGAGTTGCCGAACTAGAGAAAGAATTAGCAGACATCGAACTTACACCAGGAACAAATGGATCAACTGGAAGTACAGGACCTAAAGGATCGACAGGGTCTGTTGGCGGAGTAGGAGCAACAGGCTCTCAAGGACCAAAAGGAAACACGGGCGCGAGTGGAGCAGCAGGGAAAAACGGAAAGAACGCTCCTAGGGTACAGCTACAAATAAACGACAAAAGACCAGAGGAAACAGATATCACAAATATTGTCACAGATAGTAGAAGTGGTACAGCTACATTTAGCTTCGGAAACGGAAACAGTATTAGTGTTAGGCTAGCGTAAATACAGCAGAGTATTAATTAATTAAGTATATTAGCAAATAATTTAAACAGTAAAAACAAAACAACATGATAAATTACAATTGGGATTGCAAGACAGTCGAAGCGTTAGTAAGTCAAGATGACAACGCAGAAGTAGTACACACAGTACATTGGAGAGTTACAGGAGTATCAGAAGAGTTAAACTCAGATGAAAACCCGTACACAGTAACAAGTATTGGAACACAGGCTTTAGAAACAAGTGAGATAGTTAATTTTATTCCATTTGCAGAAGTAACACATGAAGGTGTAGTTGCTTGGACAAAAGCAGCAATGGGAGAAGAAGAAGTAGCAGACTTAGAAGCAAACATAGCAACACAGCTAGCTGCATTAGTTACTCCAACAAGCATAACACTTACAATAGCGGACTCAGCAGAATAATAACTTCAAAAAGATTTTCCAAAACAGTTGGACCTTTAAAGTAAAGTTCGTATCTTTACTCTGTATTACATTTATTAATAAATAAAAACAGAGTAAAATGGCAAAGAAGGAAGAATCAACTAGTATTAAGTTACAGGAAGAAGAAACAACGAAAATAGCAGAATTCCAAAAAAGCAGAAGTAATGTTCAAATGGAGTTAGGTAATTTAGCGTTAGTTAGAATTGATGTAGAGAACAAGCAAAAAGAGTTAGAAAGCTTTTTAGCAACATCTAAAGAAGAAGAAGTAGAATTCGTAAAGGAGTTAGAAACTAAATACGGAATAGGAAGCATAGACGTACAAAAAGGAGAATTCACTCCTACGGCGGAATAAGCTAAACTTATAGATAAAACAAGAGAGGACTTTTTCACGTCCTCTCTTGCTATTTATACCACGAAGAGTCCTCACTACGTTAAACAGACATAGAGTGAGAATTCAAATAAATAATAAAGACATTAAACAAACCTAAACAGAACATGGCAGAAGCAACAAGCTCCGCAGGAGTATTTTCAAGAGAGATCGATAAGTCTTTCATCCAACCAGCAGCAGCACCAGCAGGAGCGGCTATTGTAGGACCAACAGTAAAAGGACCAGTAGAGGATCCAACTGTAGTTACATCGTATGCAAAATACGAAGCAGTATTTGGAACAACATTCCAACACGGAACAAACACAGAAGAATTTTTAACATCTCTAGCAGTAAAGAACTACTTTGAACAAGGTGGAGAATCTATGCTAGTTACAAGAGTAGTAGGAGAGGCCTACACTGCAGCATCGGTAGACATTCTAAATAGTGGAGCAGTTTCAGACGGATTCACAATAGAAACACTAGGAAAAGGTGAACTGCTTAATATGACCGGATCAGCTAACCCTGACGGAACAAGACCTGATGGAACAGTGGATAACTTAAGATGGGAAATTTCAAACAAAAATCAACACTTAGGAACCTTTACACTTACTGTGAGAAGAGGAGACGATAGTACTAATTCTAGAATCGTATTAGAATCTTTTACTGGGATATCTCTAGACCCTTTAGCGAGTAATTATATTGAAAAAGTAATAGGAAACCAGAAACGTACATTAAACGTATCGGAAAACTATATCGAAGTAGAGGGAGATTATCCAAACAAATCTAACTATATTAGAATATCTGCAATAGACTCAAAGACTCCGAACTACTTAGCAAACGATGGAGTAGCTATCAACGATGATGCCAACGGAACTTCATATTCTTCATCACTTCCGGTAGAAGGAAACGGAGTATTCGCAGGAGCAACAGGAACTGTAATAACAGGAGCTCTTTTTAACGAGCATATAGTAGAGACAAACACACAAGGATTGGAAGCAGGACACTATACAGACGTACTTAACCTTTTGACCAACAAAGAAGAATATAACTTTAAGGTTATATCAGCACCAGGATTAGTTAGAGAATTTCCAGCACACATACCGGAGGTAGATAGATTAATTAGTCTAGCAGAAGGTAGAGGAGACTGTATCGCAATTGTAGATTTAAACACACACGGTAAAACAGTAGCAGTAGCAGCAGCAGCTGGAGCAGCAGTTAATTCATCATATGCAGCAACATATTGGCCATGGTTATCAATGACATCTGCAACAGGTAACAACAAATGGGTACCAGCTTCAACAGTTATACCAGGAGTATATGCATTTAACGATAACACATCAGCACCATGGTTTGCACCAGCAGGATTAGTTAGAGGTGGAATTACAGGAGTAGCAAGAGCAGAAAGAAGCTTAACAAGAACTCAAAGAGATACTTTATATATTGGAAAAATAAATCCAATTGCATCTTTTCCAGGACAAGGAATATCGGTATTCGGACAAAAAACATTACAAGCTAAAGCATCAGCATTAGATAGAGTAAATGTAAGACGTTTATTAATTGAACTTAAAGGATTCATCGGACTTCAAGCAAGAGGACTTGTTTTTGAACAAAACACAATCGCTACAAGAAATAGATTTTTATCTAAGGTTAACCCGTATATGGAATTAATCGTACAGAAACAAGGACTATATACTTTTAGAGTTGTAATGGACGACAGCAACAATACAGCAGATATCGTAGATAGAAACCAATTAGTTGGACAAATCTTTATCCAGCCAACAAAGACAGCAGAATTCATCACGTTAGATTTCACAATCGAACCAACAGGAGCATCTTTCGGAGCATAGTATAAGATTCAAATTTAAAGAATACAGGAAGAGACTTAACGGTCTCTTTCTTTTTGTTTACGTCGGAAGTGTAAAAATTAAACTACCTGTATTAAAAACCCTAACAAACCCATTAATCTCCATATTTTCCTTTTCCGTTAAATCCTTATTAAAAAGAGGGAGAATAGAATTTAAGATACGTTTACTAAACATTTGCTTAGGGTAAGAATGAGAGCCTTTAATATAGGAGTAGTCCGGCTTTGTGAATCCCGTAAAGATAAACCCCGAACTACTGTACATACTCCCTGAACTGTAATTCCTGTTTATATACGAGATTAATAAGGTAGGTACGTATTGAGCTTTAAAGAACTCTACCATTTTAGAAAAACCTCCCTCAACTGAGTAGTCTTTTAAAAGAGAGAACCTTAAAATTTCAAACTGACCAACCTCACCAAACTTAGACCTATTTAGAAGCATCACCCCAACAAGTATTTCACCGTAGAAAAGACCTAAGTTTATCCCACTTCTACAATTACCTTGAATATGGTTAGTTTGCATAAAACCTTTTTTAACCTTAGAAGGAATCTCCATAACAGAACATTTAGATATGTCTAGATTAGTTAAACCTCTGCCAAGTTTACATCTAAGAATAGACTTTACAATATCGACACGATTAATCCAATCATACTCAGTAATGTGAATCAACTCAACACCCCTCCAAGAACAAGCTTTAGTTTTCTTCACATGAAAAGAACTTTCCCTAGATGAGTTAATTTGAGAATAGTTATCTACAAATTCAATAGCTAAGTTAAAGTCAGGAAGAAAAATATCCAACTCACCTCCGTTTAAAAGAGATGTATCTTTTTCAATCAAAGAGATATTCGGAACTATAGACCTAATAAAGTTAGCAACTTCAGAAGAACCGTTAGAAGGATTAACCTCCTCTTCATCCCAACTAGAGTAAAGTTCAATATGTTTATCTAAGAAAGTAGAAACCTTAACAAAAGAAGACCCGTATAAAATAAACCTAGTACTATCTCCTTTAGGAGAATTGTTAAAAGAAGAATCCCCGTAACGTTTAAACTTGGTACTAGACATCTTACTGTAGATCTCTTTAGATTGAAGGGCATGAGCAACGTTGTAACGTTCCAACATAGTAGCTTTCTTCTTAGCCTTTATAATAGGACTGTTTAAAGGGTGGCCACCTAAGACATCCCATGTCTGCTTACGTTTAAGGTTGGACTTACTTAGTAGTTCCGGATCCCTGTTTTTACAGGCATAGCCACAATAGGTTCCGGGATTGTTATATTTGTTAGTAAAAACAGTATTACATGTTTTACATTTTGAACTCTTAATCTTCTTCATAATTACATTTGACTTAAACGCTGATACAACAATAAATAGTTGAGAACTAAGAAAGGTTAATTTAAAACTTAATTCTATTTATATTCAAATAATAGAACACAACATAACAACAAAAAAATTATGGCAGTATTAAGCACAAACGAAATGATGTTTCAAGCATTCGAACCTAAAGTAAAAAACAGGTTTATCATGCACATGAACGATATTCCAGCATTCATGGTAAAGAAAGTATCAGCACCAGGATTTGAAGACGGGGTTATTAAATTAGATCACATCAACTCTTACAGAAAATTAAGAGGAAAGAGAGAATGGAAAGACATGTCAATGACATTGTACAATCCAATTGCACCAGCAGGATCTCAAGCAGTAATGGAATGGGCAAGAACAGGGTACGAATCTTTAACTGGAAGAGCAGGATATGCTGCAGACTACAAACAAGATCTTACATTGAACATTTTAGGACCAATTGGAGATGTAATCGGAGAATGGGTTATCAAAGGAGCGTTCATTAAAGATATGGCAGAAGGAGACTACGACTGGTCATCAGCAGATGCAGCAGAGATTACAATGACAGTAGCAATGGACTACTGTGTATTAAACTTCTAATAAGAAGAGAAAACTTTACTCTAGAAAAACAAAACCTATTCCCTTATCAGGAGTAGGTTTTTTTATGTTTAAATTAAAATAAAATATAGTTGGATCTATAAAGTATTCTTCGTATATTTATAACAGTATAAAAATACACTAGAGTAAAAATCAAATTTATGGAAAAAACAAGTAAGTACCCGAGTGAGATGATAGACCTTCCTTCAAAAGGAATTCTATACCCGGAAGATTCAAGTCTACGGTCTGGACAGGTTGAATTAAAGTATATGACTGCAAAGGAAGAAGATATCTTAACAAACCAAAACTACATTAAAAACGGAACTGTAATAGATAAGTTACTTAAATCGTTGATAGTTGATTCAACTGTTGTATATGGAGATCTACTAACTGGAGATAAGAACGCAATACTTATTGCAGCAAGAATATTAGGATACGGATCAGAATATAGCTTCACATATAACGGACAAGAGGAAAGTGTAGACTTATCGAAATTGGTAAACAACGAACTACATAAGGATATTGTAGATGCAAAAGAAAACAGGTTTGAATACGTATTACCGCACTCTAAGACTAAAATAGAATACAGATTACTAACTCATAGAGTAGAACAAGAGGTAGAAGCAGAATTAAAAGGATTAGCAAAGATTCATAAGAACAATAGTCCTACACTATCTACAAGATTAAAATATATCGTACTGTCTGTTAACGGAGACGAAACAAAGAAACAGATTAGATCTTTTGTAGACAATGAATTCTTAGCTAGAGACTCTAGAGCATTCAGAAAACATCTAAAAGAATTTCAACCAGACATCAATATGATGTTTCATCCAGAAGATGGACCAGAAGGAGGGGTAGAAATCCCAATTGGGGTTACATTTCTTTGGCCTGACGCCGGAGTATAGGGTAGTACTTTTTACCCAAATACATGAAATAGTTTTTCATGGAAAGGGAGGATACGATCACGATACTGTTTACCACATGCCGGTTTGGCTAAGAAACTTCACTTTTAGAAAGATCAACGAACACTACGAAAAAGAGAAAGAAGCATCAGAAGGCGGAAAAACAATGGACAATCAACAAGTGAGAGGACCTAACATTCCTTCAAACTCCGACTATAGTACAAAGGCTCGCAATTAAGCGGGCCTTACCTATTTATACCATATAACCAACATAGATGTCAGCAGATAAAGAAGCATTAATAATTCAAACAGAACTACGTAACATAGGTAGAGGGATAGTAGAGGACGCAGCAGCTTTAGCAAACTCTAAGCAAAAGAGTCATAATATAGATCAACAAGCTTTAGGACTTGCAAACAAGTTACTAGCTTTAACAAAAGAAGACTTAGCGATAGCAGGAAATGCAGGAGAATTAGCAAAACTAAAACTAAAGCATAGTAAACAAGAAGCTGCACGAACCATAGAAGCAGCATCTCTTAGTAGTCAACTTGCAAAAGACAAATTAGACAACATAGCAGCCCACGATGCTGCTATGGACAAAAGTGGAGAAATTGCAATAGAAATTCAAGAAGCAACCGAAAAAGGTAACACAGCAAAACTTCACCACTACACTCGAGCACAAGCAGCAAACGATAAGATATTAGACTCTCTTGCCGAAAGAATGGGTAAAGACGAGCTAATAGCGGTAAACATGGCTGCGCAGTCAACATTAGCAGCTAGTCTTGCTGATGAAATGAAGAAAGAGGAAGGATACCAGAAAGCTATTGCCAACGCTATGGGCCTTTCCGGAGAAGCACTAGGAGCTTTAGGAGGATTAATGGGTAAACTTGGAATAAACTCCGGGGTTGTTAAGAACACAGTAAAAGAAGCTAAGGACGCAATGTTTAAAATGGCCGAAGCACCTATAAGAATGGAAGCTACGATAGGTAAACTTCCGGTAATGATGAAAGGTCTAGGTGTTTTAGCTAAAGGCTTCGGAAAAGCACTATTCGACCCATTAACAATTGCAACCTTAATCTTCAAAAAGTTTACAGAACTTGAAAAACTAACAGTAGCTGTAGGAAGACAGACAGGACAGAACGTAGCCCTATCCTCTGCAATGAACTCGGAATTAGCATCAGCAGCCGATATAATGGGAATGATGTCTGAACATACTGCCAGTACTGGAATTAATACAGCAGCAATATACTCACCAGACGACTTAGCTAGAATGGCTGAAGCAAAAAACCTACTAGGACTTTCAGCTAAAGAAGCAATGGGAATAGGGGTATTAAGTAAAGCATCAGGAAAAACAATAGAAGGTACACAGAAAAGTATAATAGCAGGAGTAAATGGATACAATAGACAGACCGGAAGCGTAATTGCACACGGAGTAATACTAAAAGACGTATTAAATACCTCAGAGGACGTATCAATGTCTTTAGGAGGAAATCCTGGAAAAATAGCAGCAGCAGCTTCGGCAGCAAGAGGATTGGGACTAGATTTAGCAAGAGTTAACGATGTAGCAAGCGGACTACTAAACTTTGAAAGCTCAATAGAAGCTGAAATGGAAGCTCAGCTAATGACAGGAAAAAACATTAACTTATCTAAGGCAAGAGAATTAGCACTTAATAACGATCTGGAAGGAGTAGCAAAAGAGCTAAAAAAGAACGGAGCATCAGGAGCAGAGTTTGCAGCAATGAATAGGCTGGAACAAGAGAGTCTAGCAAAAGCATTAGGAGTAACAAGACAAGAGTTAGGAAAGATGGCAGTAGTGGAGTTGGAGCTAGAAGGAGCTACAGATAAAGCTAAAGCAGCTGCAATGAACATGACGATAGAACAGTTCCAACAAATGGAATCATCAGACGCTCTACAGAAAGCATTGGGAAAAATAACAGAACCATTAGGAGCAATACTAACAAACATAACACCCTTAATAACGTCATTTGCAAAATTCATAGCATTAATATCGAGTAGCTATATAGGACAGTTTGTGCTAGTGTTAGGAACCTTAGCAGTAGCATTAAGAACAACCGCAACAGGAAAACTGGTACTACAAGCAGCAACATGGCTATACACCACTGCAACAACAGCAGCAACAAGAGCAGCAATATCTGCTAGAATAGCAACCCTTAGGCAGAGTATAGCAGACAAAGCAGCAGCAGTCTTTAGAAAAATAAGAACAGCAGCAACCTGGTTATATAACGCAGCAACAACTACCTCAACAGCAACCACAACTCTTAGTACCTTAGCAACAATTAGGGAAGGTATAGCAAACAAACTATCAGCAGTATTTCAAGGAGCAAAGACAATTGCATTAGGATTATGGAACAGTGTAAGCATAACCTCTATATCACTTGGAGCAGCTAAACTGGCACAATGGATAGCTCAAAAAGCAGCAATGATAGGAAACACAATCGCTACTTGGGCAATGGTTGCGGTTAACTGGGCATTAGGAGCATCTAACACAGTAGTAGGAACAACAGGAGCAGCCGCAGGAGCAGGAGCAGCCACTGCAGGTGCAGGGTTAGCAACATTTGCAACACTGGCATCCGCAGCAATACCTGTACTACTTGCAATAGGAGCAGTAGTGTTAATGATAACACCGGCACTATGGGTCATAGGAGAAATAATCAAAACACTGGCAACCGTAATAGGAGACGTATTGATAAAAGCATTAGAAATGCTACCAGGAATTATAGGATCAATCGCAACAGGATTTACGACAATGTTAACTGCAATAACAGATAATTTAGCAGCAGTATTCTTAATAGGACCTGCACTTATGTTAGTGGGGGCAGGCTTAACAGTCTTAGCAGCAGGATCGGTAATTATGGCAGCAGCTACTCCATTCTTATTTGTAGCAGCTATAGGAATACTGGCATTGGGAGCAGCAATGAGCGTGGTTACTGAGAGCTTCGGACAGATAGGTGAGATACTTACAGCAGTAACAGGACTAGTGGCAATATCAGGAGGAATGGCAGTAGCCGGATTCGGACTAGCATCACTAGGTGTAGGGTTAGGAACATTAGCAGTAGGAGTAGCACTCCTTGCACCACTACTTCCAGCACTAATGACACTTAATAGTCTAGGAATACTAGGAGGATCATCTTCAATAGAATCAACAGTAGCAAGCACAGGGGATGGGTCAAACGAATCATCAGTATTAGGAGAAAAATTAGATACATTAATAGCCTTAGTAGAAAAAGGAGGAAATGTACTACTAGACGGAAATAAAGTAGGAGAGGTACTAGCATTAGGAAACTCTAGACTATCTTAACTAAAACAATAGAGAATAATGAGAAGTGAACTTAAAATACAAAAGGACGTTAGAATCGGGTTAGCAGTTAAAAAGAACTCATCTGGAGTATCGTATGGATTTGATAGGATAAATAGGTTAGACGTACTAGACAAAGAAGCAAAAGATAAAGGAGGAAATCCTGGAAGTGGGCAAGACCTAGTAAAACTAATGTTTAACGTAATATCTCCAGGGAACGGAGCAAACAAATTCCTACACTTTAGAGCAAACCTAACAGACTTTAGCGACGACTATACAGGATCATGGGACAAGACAAAGTACATAGGAAGAGCAGATGAGATGCTATCCTACACAGGCTTTTCACGAAAGATTTCAATATCTTTTCAAATAGCTGCAATGTCAAAAGAAGAGATGAAACCTCTATACAGAAAAATGGTATACCTAGCATCAACAACAGCCCCGACATATTCAAACGGAGGAACATTTATGATGGGTACAATGGTAAAAGCAACAGTAGGAGACTATCTAGCAGCAGTACCGGGAGTAATCGAAAATGTAAGTTTTAAATGGAAGACAGAGTATCCGTGGGAAATCAACCTAGGATATGGACCAAACGGAGAAACACAGGAACAAGTACTACCTCACATACTAGACTGTAGTTTATCGTTTACGCCAATACATGACTTTGTTCCTGCAACAGGCTTAACGCCTTTTATTACAAAGGTTAAAGGACTGGGAGATAAGAAACCAGCATACATGAAGGAACAGGGAGACTTTACAGTAACAGACAAACAAGAATACACAGATCCAACGACATACGAACAGTGGACAGATCCTAATAGACAGAAGTCATTTAAACCGAAAAGCACTTTATCAACACCTACAGAGCCAACAACTCCTACGGATAACCTGCCTAACGGGTTTTAGAAAAACATTTAGAATTATGGGAAAAAGATTTAACAGCATAGGAGAAAGAACATCACCAGAAGGAAAGAAATACAAGGTTAACGTGATATACCCTAACATCGAAGAAACAAGTGAGGACATTTACGTAATTACACAATCAGGAGATAGGTATGATACGTTAGCTCAACAGTTTTACAAAGAGCCAGAACTTTGGTGGATTATTTCAAGCGCAAACAACTATCACAAAGGATCACTTAACATACCAGCAGGAGTACAGTTGAGAATACCGGCAAGCAAGTCAAGAGCAATTCAGAACTTTAAAGAAGTAAATAAGAAAAGATAATGGCAAAATCAGTTACAATAGCACAAAGAGAAGTAGTAGGTTCTGGAATATCAGAAGAAGTATCAAGCCAGATTGCAGCAAGAGAAAGTTTAGTAAGTCAAACTGTTAGAACAAAAGGAATGTTAGAGTTCTTTAACTCCAATGGAGCTTGGGTAAGGCTTACGTCAAGCATAGATACCTTAACAGCAGAACAAGTTAAAAACACAGTAGCAGAATCAGGAGTAGTTACAATACCTACAGGAGATTCTCAACTTGCAAAGATTAATATACTACAAGGAGGCGGTACCGGGAAGACGCTTAAAAGTGGAATAAGTGCTGCTAAGTTCGCACCTATAGTAGTAGGGACTAATAACATTGTGACTGCAGGAGAAGAGAGTAACTCACTGTACAACAATTACGAATCTAGAGGATTAAAGCCTCAACCAGGAATAACATCAGTAGAAATAAAATCAAAAAACACCTTTGGAACTTTAAGAGAAGCAACAATAGGAATAGCAGTACATTCTTTAGAAGATCTTGAAATTATTCAAGCACTTTACCTAAGACCGGGATACTCTATGTTACTTGAATGGGGACACTCTTTAGAACTAGACAGCGAAACATCAACAGTTTCACAATCTCAAGACGAATCAATTGAATTTACAGGTAAAAAAAGACTTCAAAACCATATAGAACAAGACCTTTTAGATAAACCTAAAAAATCAAGCTACAATTCAGACGGGATGTACGGATACGTAAAAAACTTCTCATGGAACTTTAACGCATCCGGAGGATATGACTGTACCGTTAACTTAATATCTAAAGGAAGTCTACTAGAATCACTATCTGCAACAGCAGATCCAATGGGACGAATAGCTCCATGTAACTTTACAGAACCAGACGAAGACGAAGAGGAAGTACCTGAACAAAGAAAATCAGCCTTTCATAAGTTTTTTTACGAACTAAATAAAATAGACGAAGACGAAGACGGAACAATACTAGCTAAACACTTTGTAGATTCTGGAAATGATAACTGTTCTAATATATTTAAAACACTGGAGAACTTTACAGCATATAGAATAGCAGACTTTGAAAAAGACGACGCAGGTCTCTTTAAATGGTATAAGACAGATCTAGATGAAAACTTTATATCTATAGGAACCCTTTTCAACCTTTTCAACAGATTTGCATCAATTAAATCAGGAGGACAAAACCTAATAGAACTTTACACAGGAACAGCAGAACAGGACACAAGAATACAAAAACTCTTTGGAGACACTTCAACAAAAGAGGTTGGAGAGTATTACATGAAAGCTAAGTACATAACAAACGATTTTCACTTTTCAATAGATCCCGGAGTGTGTGTACTTCCAAAAGAGACAACTGCACTAAACCTTAAGGTTGAAGGAGATGACGATGCAACAGAAGTATTTAGAAGAGGACTTGGACCTGTAACAAACCTAAACGCTAACATGAGTAGAGATTTAGCTAATGGAAAAATAAAAGGAACATCGGACGACATACTTAATATATTCGTATCTGTAATGATGTTAAAACTAGCATTAAGAAAAGCAGTAGACGGAAAAGAGAACAAAGCATTCTCAGTAAACGATTTCTTCAACGGAGTATTAGATCAAGTAGCATCCGCTTTAGGAGGGATAAATGAACTAGACCTATACTACGATGAATCAATTAACATGTACTTCGCAATCGACAGGAAACAGACTCCAACAGCAGCAGCTACAAAGATACCGAAAATAAACCTAACAGGGTTAAGAAGCACAATATCCTCTCTTTCAATAAGCAGTAAAATCTCAAGTAATATGGGATCTCAAATAGCAATTTCTGCACAAGGAGCAGGAAAATCATCTGCTAAGGGAATAGCGTCTATGATGGAATGGAATACAGGACTCCTAGATAGACATACAGCAATAAAGGATGTAACAGAGGAAGACATAAAAAAGAAAGAAGAAGATGACAGTATAGCGTCAACTGAAAGAATAACAGAAGACGATAAAGCATTAGGCGTATGGACAGAGAAGTATGCAGATGTATGGGAAAGCTTAAACGGAGACGGAGACTATGATGTAGAGATGATTAACGAGTTAAGACCTTACCATAAGACGTTAACAAACGACTGGGTATTAACGGAAGTTTCTACAGATCAGAAGAAAGTACCAGGAACAATACCAGTAGAGTTGAGCTTTACAACATTAGGAATCGCCGGACTTAAAGTAGGACAATCCTTCAGAATAGCACCAGGAGTACTTCCAGCACAGTACGACACTTGCGGATACATAATAACAGGGATCTCACATAAGATTGCAGTAGGTAAATGGACAACAGACGTTAAGACGCAGTTCTACAATATAGCAGAACCAATTAACTTGCCTAAGTCTAGAAGAAATTTAAACCCTCCATCGCCGTTACCTCCAAACAGCTATTCAACGGACTACATTGGAAGTAAGGTAGTAATAGATCAAGCAGGAATGCATAACGCTAACCGTCTTAGAGAGGCAATAAGAACCGCAGGATATGTAGAAAAAGGAGAAGAATTATCAAACGGTGGAGATATAACTTCAGAAACTGCTACAATGGCAATATCGGTTATAAAGAAAGTAAAAGAACTAATACCAGGACTAATCCTACGATTTACAGGAGGAAATGATGCATTTCATCATAAACTTAAATACGTAAGCAGACATACTAAAGGAAGAGGTATTGATTTTGTACTAAGACCGGCAACACCGGCTAACATTAAGAAGGTAGAGACAATACTTAAAGGTTTTGCAGCAGGTTCTGCAAATCCAAACTTTAGGTTTATAAACGAATACGCAAGACCTACAGCAGCAGCAAGTGCTAAACACTTTCATATATCTTGGGGACCAGGAACAGAAGGAGACCCGGTAAGAAAAGCTTCACTAAAACTAGCAGCAGCAGGAAAATTAACAACATATAATATAACATAAGATGTACCTACCAAAACACCAATATACAAAACCCGCAATAGATTTTTTAGAGAAGTTCGACTTATTCGATAAGCTAGGAACATTCATAACAAGCATACCTAAGGGAATGGTAACAACAGCAGCAGGAGAGGTTTACATAGTTTCTTCACTTGATTTAGCATCTGGAATCTTTACGAATGCAGAAAAGATCACAGTTATTAAAAAGAATGAAGAAGCAATCTTAGGAACACCAGTAGACGCTGGAGCACCTGATAAGAGAATAGAGATTAAGACTAGAAGAGTACCTACAGTTAAGGAACTAGCGAAAGGCGTAATAGAGAGATGTTTTCTAAGAAACACTTCAACAGGAAAGGTAGTAGAGCTTACTAGACAGTCCTCTGCTAAAAAGAGAAACAGTCTCAAAAGCTTTGAAAAGCTAGAATGTATCCCTTGGAGTATAGAGGGTCCAATAGAAGATAAGGTTATTAACGGAAGAGTGTTAATCGGAGCAAAAACTAAGAACAAGGAGTACATTGAAGCATTAGAGAAAAAAATACCAGGAGTATCCAACATAGTAACTAACTATAGCGAATCAGTAGAAGACACTCATACAAATATACCTAACTACAAAGACACTTCTAAAGCAAAAGGACTTAATGTAGGAATAAGTATACCTTCCCCATCAAAAAGCTTGTAAGTTAAAGGAATTTATC
>Ga0308002_1000565_pt1 | contig 13514 bp, 14 predicted proteins | sample Neamet34_FD_203148 | JGI IMG/M metagenome (GOLD analysis project Ga0308002, IMG submission 203148) | Marine microbial communities from water near the shore, Antarctic Ocean - #34 | ecosystem: Environmental > Aquatic > Marine > Unclassified | place: Southern Ocean | collected 2014-06-06
TTCTTGAAGAATAATAGCCTCTTCTATAGTTATTCCTTGTGGAATAAATGCATTTATGAGAGAGGAGTTAAACATAACTGAATAAAAAACGCAGGCTGCTAAATACGAACCTTGAATGCTAGGATGAGAGCCGTCGGAGGAATATAAGTCTATGTTTGGGTGGTTGTCTCGAATACTCTTCCAAGCTATTCCTACTGGAGCTAAAAGAGTGTTATTGTCTTCTGCCATTTCGGTGTACGATTCCGTTAAACGACCTTGCATTCCTTCGTAGGTACATAAAGGAGGATAAAAATCACAGTTTTGAGCGTCCCCATTTTCTCTTCCCCAAGTCATGAAAAATACAGGTTGAGAACAGGTATTTGCTTGTCTTATACCTTCGCATAAACTAGCTGCATAAGGGTAAACTTCGTTGGCTACCTGATTAGGTGGGAATGATGGGTTTTGGCTTTGACCTTGAAGAATTACATAATCCCACTCCTCTGAGCTTAACAGGTTTTGTACATTAGAATCTGAGGCGTGTTGTGCAAGAGTTGAACCTCCAGGAGTATTACGTTGGTGGTTAAATGTATTTCCCTTAGATAGGGCAATGTCATTTATTATTCCCGGTAAGTCGTTTGCATTTGTATAGCTATTACCGATAAATAATGCGGTTTTTTCTGTTTGAGCTATACTTATAGTACTAATAAGCAGGCTTAATACTAGACTGTAAATTATTCTCATAGACTGTTTTTTTCTTACAAATGACGAGCCCAGTTAAACGTAAATTGAACAGGCTTATTATGTTAAGATTTCTGAAGTAATTAATTTACACAATTACACCAATTGTGAAGCTATAGAGATGATTCCTACCGCAAAACAGTAGTAAGCAAAATACTTAAGTTGACTCTTTTTTACCAATCTAATCATCCACTTACAAGCCACTAAACCTGTGAAAAATGCTGCAATAAATCCAAAGATTAATGGGAGGGTATTACTTGCATCTGAAACTAAATCGCCACTTAACATATCTTTAGTCATTTTTCCAAGAATTAAGGGAACTACCATAAGGAATGAAAAACGAGCTGCTTTTTCTCTATCTACTCCTAATAATACAGAAGTAGAGATGGTAGCACCAGACCTAGAAATACCAGGAAGTATAGCAATAGCTTGAGATATCCCAATTAAAACGGAATTAAACATACTTACTTTTTTGTCTGTTTTTTTCGCTTTATCAGCTAAAAACAAAAGCAATCCTGTAAGTAAAAGCATACTACCGACTAATAGTATTTGTCCACCAAACAACGATTCTATCTCATCTTCAAAAAACAATCCTACCACGGCAGCAGGAATCATCGATAAGATAATTTTAACCGAAAATTTGGCTTCTTCATTCCACTTAAACTGGAATAAACCAGCAAAAATTTGGACGATATCTTTTCGGAATATTACGATGGTACTTAAGGCTGTTGCTGCGTGAAGCACTACCGTCATTAATAAGTTTTGTTCTTGCTCCGAAACGCTCAATAGTTCCTTTGCTATTTCGAGATGGCCACTACTGCTAACAGGTAAAAACTCTGTTAAGCCCTGAACAATGCCTAAAATTATGGCTTCAATAATTCCCATGAAAATTAGTTTTTAGGCTTGTGCATAATCGCAAAAATCTCAATTACAAATCCAACAAGAATAAATATTGGTGCAAGTGTAATTCGTGTAAAACTGAAAATTTCAGGATTAAAACTTGTGTCATCTGCAGCACCACCGCCCCACATTAAAATAAATCCTGTTACAATAAACGCAATTCCAAGTAGCATTAATTGGTAATTCTTCTTTGTAAATAAAAATCCGTTATTTTCCATCTTAATAGTGTAATTCGTCAGTAGTTAGTTTTAAGTATTTACGCACTGCAAAATATGTGCAGAACCATGGAATAAACAAGCCCATTATAAGGATACTTGAATATAATGTTATTTGTGCGGTTGTATTGTGTAATCGTTGTATTTCGGGTAGTAAATTAACGCTGTACCGCACCAAGAACTCTATAAATAATATGGATAGAATAGATGCTATAAGTCCGTGTTGTAGGCTTTTAAAAATAAATGGTTTGCGAATAAACGATTTTGTAGCTCCAACCAATTGCATCGTTTTAATTAAAAAACGTTTCGAATAAATTGTTAATCTTATAGACGAGTTGATCAGTGCTATGGCAATTAAACTAAAAACAAGGCTTAATAATAAAAGCGTATAACTTACTTTTTTAAGATTATCTTTTAAAAGTTTTAAAAGCGATTTATCGTAAACTACCTCTTGCACAACATTTACAGCAAGTAATTCTGCCTCTATACTTTCTGCTTCGTTTGTTTGTGTATAATAAGCCTGAAAGTGAATGTCTATAGCATCAGTAAGAGGATTAAATCCTAAGAATTCAATAAAGTCTTCTCCTAAGTCATTTTCCAATTTACTTGCAGCTTCTTCTTTAGAGATAAATTCGGTTGATTTAACATGCTCACTTAACTCCAGCTGTCGCTGAAATTGTTTTATAGCAACTGGCTTTGCTTCTGGTTTAAGTAAAACTGTAAAAGCAATATTTTCCTGGACTTTATTGGCGATAGACTTAGAGTGATATAACACAGTGCTAAGTAACCCTATTAAAAACAAGACCAAGGTCATGCTTATAACAACGGATAAATATGAAGACCGTAATCTTCTTTTATTGAACTTGTCTTGTTTTTGGCTCATTGTGGGCTAATTTACAATTTCAGCATGAAAAACAGGATAAATTTAGCACAAAATAAAAGCTCTAAAATTGAAGTCTCTTTAAATTTAAATTCAAGTTTTATATGAATTTGAGAGCTAGTTTTTAGTCGTAATTAATTTGCTTTTGAGGCCATAATAATTATCTAAATCCATCTTAATAGAACCTACCATAACTTTAGTTTCTATACGCAAAGGAATTTTATTTTCATCGTCGCTAACCCAAATACACATACCGTATTCGTCGTTAAATACCCTACCTGCTTCAAGTTGTGGAATCCATTTTGTACTGGGAATATTTCCAAACTTCGTTTTTATCGTGTCTTTTCCGCTGTAAATAATTTCCGAAGACAAAAAAGAATCGTCTAAATATACTTGTAAAGGAATACTTTGCCCAACAGCAATACTGTCTTGATTTAAAGTTCTTAAGTAATAGAACATCGAGAGAATGTCTTGCGTATTGCTTGGTAGTGCTATTGTATCTCTTGTGCTTTCGGCTTGGTTTAGTTCGTAGTTGAAAAACACATTTTCTTTCTTACTATAGTTGCCTTCATTTACATTTCTATTAAAATAGAGCGGACACAAACAACTATCTGATGAAATACTTTCGTAGTAATCTCTAACTTTAAAAAAGAAGTTAAACACACCAGTAGATTTTCCGTAAGCACTAAATTGATACGTATTCTCTTTTTCTGTGACTTTTAATACTGCTCTCCCAGCAACCAAAGGACCATAATGTACTTTGTATTCTAGCTGTTCACCGTTTAAAAAAGGCGTGCTGTCTTGGGCAAAAGAATAATAATTACCGAAAATAAAAAGAAGATAAATTAGTTTTTGCATTAGTCAAATCTGGTGTTTACTACATTGTTATATAAAGATCCAAAGGTGTAACTCAAGCCTATAAATGCGTAGTAGTTATAGTTAGAGGCCAGTTCTTTTTGTTGCAATAAAACATCTTCATAATTGACTCCAGCACCAGATAATTCAATTTGACTTCTATTAAACTCAAAGGAAAACCACGTGTTTAGGTTAAGACCTTTTAGAATCCTGATGTCTAGATTGCAATTTAAATTTAAATCAAATTTATTTCCTGGCAAGAATAGATCTTTTGACTGCAAGCCAATGTCTATACTACCCCACTTCTGAATACTTTCGTAGTTCACACTAAGTTCTTGGAAAAAGTAATTTTCGGTAGTTTTAAAGAAAATGGTGGTATCTATATAGTTATTATGCTGATTACCGATACCATATAAAAACCTCAACTGATGTTCATTGGCTTCTGAATATGGAAAAATATTGTACTCTATGGCTGGTAAGAAGCTAATGCCTGATTTTAAATTTGAATAAGTACTGTGCGTATAGTCTGTGAATGCGCCTAAAGAAATGTGTTTGTTTATACTGCTTACAACTAACAGATTAGCGTAGTTAGATTCTGTTGTAATTATTGTTTTTTCTCCGTCATACACGAATATATTTTTTTCATGATTTAGGCTTAAAGAGCTTTCTACTTTCAATTTTTTTGTGATTTTATTTCCAGATAATCGCAAACTTAAGGATTCACTTTTGTTGGTTTCTCTTCCGTTTAATCTAGCATTAGCTCTAATTTTATAAACCCAATAGCTCCATGGGTCTTTTTCTAATATTAGCTCTTCAATAATTATAGGTTTGTAAACAATAGAGAGGTTATTTGCGACTGAGCTGTGCTTTACAAAATCGAACAAACCCTTGTTTAGTATATCTACATGAGCAATACGTGTTTCATCATCGCTAGCATCTGGTCGCATATTTACAATTAAAGTATCATTAAGATGCGTAAATTCTTGTTGACCTATAAATCGAAACGAATAGCTATTCCCTCCTGCACCAGTTTCGTTCTGAGCAACAATAATATGGATTTTGGATTCTTTAGGTTCTCTTATAAAGTTAATATATGGGATTTCTGTTTGAATATAATTCTGATCACAAGCCCAGGTACAATCTAAAAAGGCAGAAAGTTTACCATTGTTTTGAGCTTGGGCAAAAGAGGAAATAATGAGTAGTGAACTAAAAATTAAATTTTTCATAAAGATTTATTTATTTTACAACGCCAAAGCTATTATTTTATTTTTTTAACAAAAAAAAGCTTCGAACGATGTCAGAAGCTTATAAGATTCATTTCCCCAGATGAGATCTTGTTTGTACTTAGTGTTTTCGTAAATACTGTACTGTACAAATATATTGTTGGTTATTTTTACTTGAAACTCACATGATCCATTTTTACTTCCATAAAAAGATCGTCAAATCCAATGCAACGTCCCTTTAAAAGGAGAGTGTCTCCAACGTTTAAATTCGCAACAGAAAAATTGCTATCGAGCTTACACACAATACTAGGTTTAATGACCAACAGGCCTTCATTAATTGAATTTACAAGCCCATCAAATTCTATAATTTTATTGAGGTATTCTTTATGTAATTCAGTAGAACTGTTGTTAAATATTGAATACAAACGAGTACTAGACATACTGAAAGAGGCTTTTTCTTCCAAAATGTTTCTATGCTCTTGATACATATAACTATAACTAAGGTAGCCAATACTGATGACTATAATCGCTATAATGAATCCTTTTGTTTTCATGATTGTATCTTATTTAGTTTAAATCAAAATTAAGTAATTCTTATGTTAATCAAGTGATTCACGCCCACATATATGATAATTTGTATAGATTAGCCTACGTTTACATTAGGTCAGTTTTTAAAATCATCCAATTCATGAAAAAAATATTTTTAAGTACATTGCTTTTATTCGCTATAGGCTTTACGTCTTGTGAACACGAAACTTTTGTTAGCAGTCCAGATCTTCCTGCTATTGTGGATTCTGTTGATTGTGCCGAAGGTATTGTCGATTTTCAAAATGAAGTATTACCATTGTTAGTTTCTAAATGTGGAATTCCGAAGTGCCACGATGCACAAACTGCCGAAGACGATATTATTATAGATTCTTACGAAAACCTGTTGTTTGGTGATGAAGAGGATTTAGTAATTCCGAATTCCCCATTACAGAGTGAGTTGTATGAGGTAATAACCGAAAATCCAAATGATGAAGATTTTATGCCTCCGAGTCCAAATATTGCTTTAACATCAGCTGAGGTTGACTTAATTTATACATGGATTTCTCAAGGAGCCGAAAATACTATTTGTAATTCCGAATGCGATTTAAGCTCAGTAAGCTATTCTCAAGACATCGAACCTATTGTAAATACCAACTGCTTGGGTTGTCATGCTGGAAATTCTCCTTCAGGAGATTTACTATTGACTAGTTATAACGAAATTAAATCTGCTGTTTCGAATAGAAATTTAGAGGAAACGATAAATTACCAATCCTATTTTTCTGCAATGCCTCCAAATCAACCGATGAACGACTGTAATATTGTTAAATTTGCTGCTTGGATTGATTTAGGAATGCCAAATAATTAGAAGAATGAAAAAGTTGTTTTTTTTAAGTGCTGTTTTAGCCTTGTTTAGTTCTTGCTATAACGATAGCGAAGAAGCCTTGTACGGCGAAAGTTATTGCGATACAGATGTAATGTCTTATGTCGATAATATTGAGCCTATTATAACTGCGAATTGTACTAGTTGTCATTCTGGAGAGACTCCTTCAGCGAGTTTAAATCTCGATAGTTTTGATGCTGTAAAATTAAGTGCATTAAATACGACTAATGACGGATTGATAAATAGAGTAGAGCGTTTAGAAGGTGAAGGTGGTGCAATGCCCACAAATTATCGCTTAACCCAGTGCCAGATAGACCAAATTAATGCTTGGATAGATCAAGGGGCTTTAAATAATTAATTATGAAAAAGTTATTGATTGTGCTAGTTTTGTTGACTGCAAGACCTTTATTAGCTCAAAAATACATGACTCGGAATGCCGAGGTTTACTTTTTTTCTGATAAAGATGCCGTTGAAGTTGTTGAGGCTACAAATAACCAAGTTGGTGCTGTAATAGATTTGGAAGCTGGAGAAATTGCTTTTCAAATTCAAATGCGAGCTTTTCATTTTGATATCGCTCTAATGGAAGAGCATTTTAACGAAAACTATGTTGAGTCGGAGCTTTACCCAAAAGCAACCTTTAGAGGTTCGTTTGTTAAACTTCCAAAAGATCTAAGTACACCACAAACTTTAACAGTTTCGGGAACTATGGAGTTTCATGGGATAAAAAAAGAAATAGAAATTCAAGTAATACTGTCTTTAAAGGACGTTGTTTTACAAGGAGATGCAAAATTTTATTTATTGTGTTCAGATTTCAATATTGATATCCCTAAAATTGTATCCGATAAAATTGCCAACTCTATTGAAGTAACTGTAAATGCGAGTTTAACAAAATTATAAGAGGATGAGGTATTTAGTAATTTTTGCTTTTTTATTCAGCAGTTCAGTTTTTGCTCAAGCCGATCTTTTTTCTCTTTTAGGAGATGATGATAGTAATCAAGAGGTGAGTGCTACTTTTAAAGGAACTCGTGTTATTAATGGGCAATCAATTGAGTTGCCTTCAAAAGGGGATTTACAGTTTGTAATTGAACATCGTTTTGGTACTATTAACAGTGGTGCTTATGAATTGTGGGGAATAGATCAATCGCAAATGCGTATGTCATTCGATTATGGATTATCTAAAAACCTTGCAATTGGGATAGCTCGTAATTCATTCCAAAAAACTTATGAAGCATCTGTAAAAGCAAAGTTGTTGAAACAAAAACTTCAAAATGGAAGTCCAATAAGTATTACTTCTTACCATACTGTTTTTGCAAGTTCTATAAAATGGGCACTCCCAGAAAGAGAAAATTTGTTCAGTTCACGCTTATCGTATGCACATCAAATAATGATAGCCAGAAAGTTTAATCAGTCTTTTAGTTTGCAGCTTACACCAAGTTATATCCATCGTAATTTAGTAGAAAAAAAGAATTTTAGTAACGATTATATGGCATTAGGAATTGGTGGTCGTTATAAGTTAACAAAACGAGTTTCGCTAAACGCAGAGTATTTTTATCAATTAGATAGACCCTTCGAAAACTATACAAACTCTCTTTCTTTAGGATTTGATATTGAAACTGGAGGACATGTATTTCAATTGCATATTACCAACTCTCAAGGGATGTTTGAAAGAGCTTTTATAGGCGAAACTACTGGGAAGTGGTCTGAAGGAGATTTGTATTTTGGCTTTAATATTTCGAGAGTTTTTGACTTAAATTAAGCGTTTTTATCATGTTTAACTTGTTAAATTCGTTATTTTATATTAATTTAGACTGGTTTTCATAGAATTCCATTGTTTATATTTCTATCTTAAAAAGGAAGAAATACAGTTTTAATAGAATACTAAAATTAATATTATGAAACGATTATGTAATGTATTGTTATACCTGTGTTTTTTTTCCATTTCATCTTCACTGTTTGCTCAAGTTTTATGGTCTGAGGACTTTGAATCCTACGTCGTAGGAACTGGTTATGTTGGTTCTTCATCTCCTACTGCGGCACTTGTTTCTGGTGATTACCCTAGCCTAGTTACAAAATGGACTATAGATACTGCAGCAGCAAAACTTACTGCTAGTACAGATTGGCTTTCTGTTCAAGAAGACGATTTTGGCAATAAGACTTTTGAAATACGCGACGCCGATGGAGAATTTATTTGGTATTCTGAGACTATTAATATTAGTGGTTATTTAGATATTATAATGAGTGTTTCAGTTACCGAGGTTTCTAATTTAGAGTCTACAGACTATATTAATGTCTTTTATAAACTCGATGGAGCTGCTGAGGTGTTGTTCCAAACGAATGGCTCCAATTCTAATGATTTTACAAGTAGTAAAGCAGTTCAAGAAAATGTTATAGGGTCTTCTGTTCAGATAATAATACGTGCCAAAAATAACTCAGGAACAGAGCATATTAGATTCGACGATATTTTTGTAACTGAGAAAAGCCTATTGATCACTGAAGTTTCCGACCCCTTAGACAATAGTTTAGCTCGATTTATTGAAATACAGAATTGCTCCAATCACACTATAGATTTCAGTTTACAATCCTACTATTTATCTATACAAATAGATGGCAGCTCTTGGTCCGATTTACAATTAACGGGTGCTTTGTGTGCCAATTGTGTAAACCTATATGCGCTATCTAGTTCAGATTTTAATTCAGCTTATAATTATGCTCCTCCTCAAACTAACGCTATAATTAACGGTAATGGCAACGATGCTTATTACTTGTTTTATAATGGCAATCACTCTACGGGTTCTGTAGTTGATGCTTATGGGTTGTTAAACCAAAATGGCACAGGCCAGGTTTGGGAATATACCGATAGTAGAGCTATAAGGAGTGCAGATGCGCTAGTAGGAACTACCAAATGGAATGCTTCAGAGTGGCTTATTTATGCTTCAAGTATTGCCGATATGACTCCAGGAGCTTTAGAGTCTGAGTTAAGGTTTTATAGTTCTGTTTGGCATCCAAAAACTGTTTCTCCAACGAGTTTGTCGGATGAGCTTAATGTAGTTGTACAAGCCGATTCTGTGGTTATTACAGAGAATATGGATTGTTCTAACTTGTCTATTTTTGAAGATGCAATTTTAGATTTAAATACTCATTGTGGAATTACAGTAAGTGGAAATTGTATTAATAATGGAATTCTAAAAGTACAGTCTAATACAATTAGCAATGGCTCATTAATTGTAAATGGTAGCATGACTAATACTATCGATTACAACCTTTATTTAAGTGGTGGTGCAACAAGCCCTTGGCATTTAATTTCTTCTCCAGTTCAAACTCAGAGTATTAATACTTTTGTAACGAATACTGATAATAGCATTCCAACTTCTGCGAATAATAATTATGGATTAGCAGTATTTAATACTACTAGTGCTGCATGGAATTATTTTCATAATGGGGCTGGTTATACACCTAATGTACAAGCCTCTACAGCTGGTGATTTCGAAAATGCTAAAGGCTACTCTGTTTTGAGATCCTCATCAGGAACGGTAAATTTTTCTGGAAGTATGAATACAAGCGATCAGAACATTGCCTTAACTGCTTCGAAATGGAATTTAATAGGAAACCCTTATCCAAGTTTTGTACATGTAAATACTGCAGCCTCTGAGAATGACAACATCCTGTCTAGTAGTACAGCTGCTCTTAACGACAAATACGAAGCAATTTATTTGTGGAATAGTACTAGCGATTCCTATGACATCATAAACCATGCATCATCGGCAACTTTTCTTAGTCCAGGACAAGGGTTTTATGTGTTAGCTGACGCCAACGGAGGGGGTTTTAGTTTTACCGAATCAATGCAATCTCATCAAGCTGACGATTGGTTTGAGCGTTCATTTGATTACCCTACTTTAAAAGTAAATGCTTCAACTATTACAGGAACAGGGAGTACTGAAATTAAACTTATTGAAAATACAACACTGGGTTTTGATCTTGGTTACGACGCTGCACGTTTTGATGGCTTAGAAAGTGATTTTTATATTTTCTCTCAATTAGTTGATGGAAGTAACGACAGTAATAATTTAGGAATTCAATGCTTTTCACCCTTAAATATTACTTCACCTATAAGCATTCCTTTAGGGGTTTTTATAAATAATGATGAGCTGGTAGAGTTTAATTTTGAGCTTATAGGCTTGTCTCCAACAAGCTCGATGTATTTAATAGATAACGTACTCGACAGCCTTATAAATTTAAAAGAACAAACAACTTATAGTGCTTTCATGTCTGTAGAGGAACCCGTAGTTGGACGGTTTTTTATACTTGCTAACGACAGCCTAAATTCAGTTTCAGTAGAAGTGTTAAGCGATATTAAGCTCACCGTATATGTAGTAGATGAGTTTTTATATGTTGCAGGAGCAGTCGAATCTGTGGATTTAAAAATATACGATACTTTGGGTCGATTAGTTAAAGAGGAGGAATTACATTATTCGGAATGTGATATTTCTGTGCTGGTCTCGGGACTGTATTTTGTTATAATAGAATATAAAAATCAACTAATAAAACATCTAATAATTATATAAAGACAAAATTATGGAGCCAATTAAAAAATGCAATTTACGCGCAAAGAGAATTTCTAGAAGAATAGCCGTCAATAAAATAAGTAAATATGTTGCTGTAACAGCTTTAGGAACATTTTTAATTCTAAATCCACAAAAAGCACAAGCATCAAGCCCAGAAAGTCCTGAAGTTCCAGGGGGAGGTTTTTAATGGATTTACTTGTTAAGAATATAGAATCGAAACATGTTCTTTGGTTGGAAAATAGGAATCAGTATTTAATTTTAGAATCAGATTTTTTACAAGTACTAAAGGAGGTTTTAAAGTTTAAAACTAAACTTGAACTCTTAGAGTTTTGTACTACTAATTTATGCTTTTCTGCTAAGAATGCAAATATAATTATTGATACATGTGTTTGGATTAGAGACGAAAACAAATCGAATTTTACAAAAAAGCCTCTTCCTTTAAGCTCTACATTACCCAACATTACCAGTCAACTACTATTTACTTATTGTTATAATTCAAAACGAATTAAGGTGCAGTATTCCAGTGAAGAGTTAGCACAAAGACTTCATCATAAATACAAACACTTGTGTGAAAAATATGCGAAAAATTCAATAGTAGATGCAAGTATTATCATTCAAGAATTTATGGCTGATTTTTATCTTATCGTAAATGGTGTTTGTATTGGGAAGTGGAAAGAATCAGATTTTCATTTTATGCAAGGTAAATTCTCCATGAGCTTACTCAATTTATTCAATACTAAAACCGACGAAGATTGGCTTGCAGTATTGCATGCTTCAGCAGTTAGTATAGAAGATAATTCAATCGTTTTTCTTGGAGAATCAGGTAGTGGAAAGAGTACTGCAACAGCTTTGTTAACTTTAAATGGCTTCGATTTATTAGCTGATGATTTTGTTCCTATAGATGCTGTAAGTCAGTGTTTGGTTTCTTTTCCAGCAGCAATTTCAATTAAAGAGTCAGTATTCGAAATGTTTGAACCTTATTTTCCAGAGCTTATAAATTCGCCTATTCGAGAGAAAAACAATGTCACCAAATTTAAATATTTATACCCATACAGTAAGAATAATCTGCAATGTAGATACGTAAATACTAAAGCTTTGGTTTTTATTAAGTACAGTGCAAATACCGCGAATAGTTTAATCAAAATCAGTAAAATTAGTGTGTTAGAGCGTTTAATTCCTGACTCCTGGATTTCTCCAAACAGGAAAAATGTAACGGCTTTTTTAAATTGGGTAATTTCTGTTCCTTGTTATACATTAGAATATAATCAACCTACTTATTTAATAGATGTCTCACTAAAATTAATCGACAATGAGTTATAAATCTATTCTCTTTTTTTGTACTGCTATTTTATGCTTAGATACAGAAATGCCTAGTAAGAATAAGGTTGAGGAGTTTGTTATAAAGGGTGTGGATTGGGAGCGTTTTGTCCTTATAGCTTCTACACATTATATTTTGCCTGCGCTTTATATTCAGTTTCAAAAGGCTGATTTATTGCATTTACTCCCATGCGATTTAGTTGTTTATTTGAAGCATATAAGCACACAAAACAAAAAACGAAATAGTAAGTTACTCGAAGAAGTTCTGGAGCTTAATAATCTTCTATCGTCTAATAACATTAATCCTATTTTTTTAAAAGGTTCGGCACACTTATGTCTTAATTTATACACTAATAATGCTGAGCGGATGATAGGAGATATAGATTTGCTCGTTGCTCCAAACGAGATGATACGTACTGCAAATATTCTTGTGAATGTGGGTTATAAGACTTTGGGAGAATTTAATGCAGAGAACTTTGACGCAATAAAACACTATCCTCGAATGTGTTCTAAAGACAAATTAATGGCAGTAGAAATACATAAAGATGTTGTGCAGAATAGAAACCATAGACAGTTAAATTATGAAACAATAAACTCTACAAAACAAAAGGTAAATGGTGTTTTTATTCCGTCTTTAGAAAACCTTGTTTTGCATAATGCCATAAATACTCAAATGAACGATAAGCATTATTTGTTTGGTAAAATTAACCTTCGTCAACAATACGATTTGAATTTACTTTCTAAGAAAATAGATGTTCAGAAAACGTTTGCTGATTTTAAATTCTATCGTATTAAGTTGAACTCATATTTAATAAAAACAGCTTGTCTTTTTCAAGACAACCTAAGCTTGCATTATCCTAAAAATATTTTTTCTTGCATTGTTGAAAATAGTATTTTGCTACATTGTTCTTTTCCAAAAGCATTTAAATACGCAAATGCAGTATTATATTGTAGTTCTCAAAGTGTGCAGTATAGTATTTTAATTGTTGAGCATTTAGGACAGCCTAAAGGACTAAAAATACTTATTTGTAAAATAAGCAGCTTAGAATGGTTCAAAAGATTTTTGAGACAAAATGTGAAGGCAATGTTTTCTAATTAAAATTATAAATATGATTTATGAATAGAAATGCCAATATTAAAAGACCTATAAAGTTAAGCCAATTTGTTCTTTTGTTATAATAGAAATAATTGCTAATTACTGCTGTTGTAGGTATTGTAAGCACAAGAAGTTTAAGCCATAAATTGCTAGGGTTTAATAAGATATAAAGCACAGAGAATGGGAAAAACCAAAGTATAAAAACATAAGATTTTCGAGACTTAATGTTTTCGCGACTTATACTAGTTAATAATTTGTTTATACAAACGAGCGTTAGTAAAGCTAAACCAATTAATTCAATACTATCTAAAGTAGTTAATTGAAGGTTTTCATGGGCTATA
>Ga0308002_1000567_pt1 | contig 13496 bp, 14 predicted proteins | sample Neamet34_FD_203148 | JGI IMG/M metagenome (GOLD analysis project Ga0308002, IMG submission 203148) | Marine microbial communities from water near the shore, Antarctic Ocean - #34 | ecosystem: Environmental > Aquatic > Marine > Unclassified | place: Southern Ocean | collected 2014-06-06
CTATTATCTCTACGTTGTACCAAATAATGCCTAGTAGAAACGCCAGCATTGTCCATGCATAGACGGCGTATTCTCTGTTCCAGAAAAAAGATTGCAACATGTGATAGTCCTCTAATAATTAATATGCGAAGTTAACTTCGTATATCTATTTAGGTAAACTACTTCATACCGCCTTCTTGGTCAACTCCACTGAATCCCCAGAAATCTCTGTAATTTGTTGCTAGGGTAATCAATGATGGCTTTGCCTTAAAGTCTCTAGGATGTAACCAATACATTGATGCGTTTGGAACTTGAATGAATAACAATCTTAATCCCTCGTCTTCAACTCCAAGACTTTTAAGTAATTTCAACAATGATGATGCTGTTCTGAAAGCAGATGATTCGACCGCCGCTTTACTAGTGCCACCCAATGAACCTGGAGGAGTACCCGGACCATGTATTCCGAAATATACTTCACCAATTAAATATCGTTTATCACCACCTAAGAACATTAGACCACATGCTGATGCGCACATTGCCTTACCTTTCATATAATCTGGTGTATTGTCGTCATCTTTATCATTCTCACCTGGCGTGTAAATCACTTCACCCAACTCGTTCATCACTTCTGTTCCACGAACTACTGTGACTACATCACGCAGTTGTATATGAGCCGCAAGACATGAACCTTCTGCTAAGTTACCACCTGGACTTTCTAAAATTACAGTAAATGCTTTAGGCATTTCAGACGCAATTCTATCACAGTCTCCTGCTTTCACAGTTCCTTTTAGTGTGTATAAGTTGTCGTTGATTTTAGTGAACTCTAAGCCCGTGACTTCTTCATCTTTTTCTATTTTATTATTTGCTTCAGTGTATAGTACCATATATTCATCGTACCACTCAACGGCTTGAGAATGACCTAACACTCCAATAACGATAACCATCGCAAGTAGTATCGGAGTCTTTACTAACTTGACTACCCAACGCACAGGTGCTAATTCTTTAATGAATTTCCATACATTATTTAATATATTTTTCATTGTACATCACCCGATTCTGCTGGCTTCTTAGGAGTCTCTGTAGGAGCAACACCATTCTGTCTGTCTAACTGTGCTTGGCGTTGTACCATGAATTCATCATATGTGTAGCATCTAGTTCTAGTTACGAGACTATATTCAATATCTAATTTAGTAGTTGCTTCTATTAAGCCTGCGTACTGTTTGCACATTTCCATAGTTTGCATTGGCAAAGTTACGATGACTGGTTGACCCAGTGGCACATTAAAGATTGAAATAACAAAGTGTCCTACCATTAAGACGGCTGCTACAGTTGTTGGTATCATGGTCCTTCTCCTATTGAAACGTATTCGTTTCTATGACCGCTTGGTCTTGGTGACCATGCGGGTACTTCTCTTGTTCTTGTGTATACTACTGAATCTTCTACTGGTTCTTCAGTGTGTTCGAGTCTTGGTACTGTGCCGTCAGGTGCAACATTAACACGCGGAGTTGTAGAGTATACTACCCCGGAATCTTCTTCACCATCCTTTGGCTGATAACTAGACAGGTTGTCCATCGGAGTAAACTTAAATGACTTTGACTCACCTTTGTTGCCTTTCTTGAACTTGCCAGTTGCACCAGTTGTACCGATTCGATTCTTTAAGTCTTGCATCTTCTTTGAATTATCTTTTGACCAATCTATCTTGTAGAACATTGGACCAGCGTCAGCACTATTTAATAATACATATATCCAAGGTTTGCTATCGTGAACAAACATTACTTCTATTTTCTTTTCATCTGGAAGACCGTAGATTGGTAATCCTTGTAATGCGGTTATAGCCTGCCAAGTCATACTTGCCATGACTAATGCGAGTGGAATGATTATGAATGTGTAGAGTTTATTTGCTTTACTTTGGATAAGGGCATACAGGCAAACTAATATAAGCACGAACAGTCCGATTACGTATAACATAATCATCATATCAATAGTTAAGTCGTTCAAATACATAGTTCTACTCCTGTCTTTCTAATTTCCTAATGAGTCAATAGATGTTTCAGTTGCTTGATTCCGCGCCGCGGTCTCACTAGCAATTCCTTGACCTTCTGTCTGTTGATTGCGTACTCCGGGTAACAGTTTATCACTCGTGAATACATCTGTTATCTCGCCTTCTTCGTTTACTGTGAATCCAGGAAGTTTTACAATCTCGCCTCGTCTTGAAACTTCTCCCTGCATGACATACACTTCTTTATATGGATTAACATCTAATAGTGTTACAGTGTATTTAGTCGGAGCATCACCGCCCCTCTTGTTATATACGTGAATGTTAATATAATAGTCACCAGCAAGGATTCCTCGCATGGTCACTACTTCTCTGTTTATTTTTATAACAGTGCGTACACCGTTAACAACAATAGTGTCTGACTGTCTTCCTAAATCATCTCTGTCTAGGTGCATATAGCCACTTGTCTTATTTTGAAAACTCACTGGCATGCCCATCATAGGTCCGAGAATCCATGTGTCTAAATCGTCACTTGATTCTGCGTCCCATTCTAATATGAACATTATTTCTGCTTTGGAAGGGATATCTGCTTTTTTTGTAATAGGGTTGATTAATAATAATGCTAACACAAACAGTACTACGAATCCCAACAATGCGTTGAATAACAAATCATTAAACGATAGGTTAGAACCGTAACGTTGCGACATTATTTACTCTCGCTTATCATCAGTTGTGTTCGTAATGAAACCGATACAATTAATCCAGAAAGCGTAGTCAATAGAGCCGTTGCCATGCCTGATGCCAATTGTCCAATTACATTTTTCATGCCTTCTACATCAGATGGGTCTATTGATGCTAAGTTACTACCACCTAACATAAGAATGAAACCAAGAACAGTACCCATCATGCCAATCGCCATACACGTTTCAGCAACAAACCAGATTGGTTCATTAGAGGATACAATTTCTTTATTGAGTTTATATCCGATACGGGCACTAGCGAAAAACCATATGCCTAATAAAAGAAAAGAGATATAAGTTTGGTCGTTCTCAAGGATATAGGTGTGTATGTCAAAGTAGTACATCGCTCCTATAATTATTAGTTGTAATACAAAAAGTAACCACCACTGTAAAAATGTTCTCGTCATTTTAATTGCCCTCTTAACAAACTATGTTATTATAATCATGCATGTATTTATCTACTTTACCCATAACATTAACAGTCATTCTAATCCATAATTAGATAGAATGCTTATGCTTTTTCTCCACCCACAAAAAAGCCCATCGGTTAGAATGGGCTGATTGTCTTTATAAGTTCAATTTAGAACTTGACTTTAATACCAGCAGAGATAGTGTTTGAACCACCTGAAACTGCCTTATAAGTGTAAGTCATAATGTCACGCTTTAAAGCAAACGTGTAAGTGTTGTTGCTGTTAAGATTAACTATCTTAGCAGAAAGATCACCTAATGAAACTTTAGCGCCGTATACTTTCGTACCGTTTGTTGCACTAGTCATAACACCAAGTAAGTCATGCTTAGAAGTACCAGTCTTAGTAACTGAAGCATCGTTGATACTACCAACTGCGCCTTCTACTTGAAACCCTTGAATTTCTAGTCCAGCATCACCGATGATGTTGCGACCAACTGTAGTCTTCTGATATGAACCACCTAGGTCAACGCCAGAAACAGATACTTCACCACTTACTAGTCGTGCTGAATCTAAGATATCAACTCCAGAAAGAGTTACTGGACCAAGTGTATAACCTGCGTCAAGTGTAGCACGTTGGCTAGCACCAGAAACTTGATGTACTGACACTGTAGCGCCCGCAACTGTAGTTCCTACACGAATACCATTTACACCATCAACTTTACCAAGTTGTAGATCAAAGATATTTAACTTAGTGTCGATGTATAAATCACCAACTGTACCAGTCTTATCTAGTTTTACTGTAACTGAACCTGCATCAGCAGTTCCAACTACAACTACTTCAAGTGAATCTGAGTATGTGCCAGAATCGGTAATAGTACCTTCATAAGTACCTGCAATAGATACTGGAGATGCTGCCACTGTTGCTTCTTCAGCCGCTACTGTTAGTGCTGAGAAAGATAGTGCCGCAACGCCTACCATTGCTGTTTTAAATAATGTGTTCATTGTTTTCCTTTTTGTGGTTGTAATATATATTAAGTTAAAAAAAATACTCAAAAGTTTGAGCATCTTTCTGATCCGTTTTTGTTATATAAGGGGTATCATCCTTACACGAATATATGATGTACAGAAGTACATTATAACTCAATTAAAGTAATTATAGCATATATTTGTTGGCGTGTCAAGCGGTTTATCGCTTATTTGCCAAATAACTTTGTTTATTTATCTTTTAAATCAATAACAACGTAGTTATTTGCTTGTTAGGTCGGTGATGACATCTACAATAGACCCGATTGTTTGCAAATCTTCTGCAACCTCATCTTCGATTGTGATACCGTATAAATCTTCTAGTTCAAAGATAACTTCAACTGTTTCTACTGACATTTTATTCCCTATTTACGTTGAAAAACTAGAGCCACAGCCACATGTTGACTTAGCCGCTGGATTATCGATTGTGAAGCGTTCACCTTCTAGATTGCTTACGAAATCAATCGTAGCATTACTAAGATACATGATGCTCATACTGTCTACTACTAATTTTACTGCGTTAGTCTCTACAACCGTATCGTCATCCGCAATATCGTCTTCAAAACCGAAGCCGTAACTGAAACCAGAACAGCCGCCACCTTGAACGAATACTCTTAGTGCCTTTACATCTTTATTTTCTTCAACAATAATTTCTTTTACTCGTTTTGCCGCGTCTTCTGTGAAAATCATGTTATTCCTCTCTAATACTAATGTGGGTCGAATACACCGTGGTGGATTCCTTCTTCAACTTCATGCTTCTTGTTTACTGCTTCATCATGTAACGCTGATATCTCGTAAAATCGGTTAACTAGTCCACCTGCTGATTTATAGTTTGTGTACGTATCAATACTTTCTTCTATTTGTTCTATAATAAAATGAGTATGGTCTTTTAGTTCAAAAATGAAGTTCTCAAGTTCGAAGAACAAATTTGCTCTGTTTAGTTGAACTCTCAATTCGTGAGTAAAACTTAAATCTTCTGCTGTTGCTCCATCACGAAAATCCCATTCTTGACCATTAGTCTCTAGAATGTATCTTGCTCGTAATATTGGGTCAACTAACGTATTGAATGCTCTATGGGCAAATTCTTTATGATCTCTGCCTATGAATGAGTTATCGTCTTTTAATATATTTAGAATCTTTTTATAGTGCGTAGAAAGGCTTCGGATACTAATACCCTGCTTCTCGTCAATGCCAAAGAATTTAAAATAATTCTTTTCATCTAAATTGTATAAACGTTTTGTACCAGACATAATAATTACCTATTTACTGTTATATTATATAGTATTTTCACTGAAAGGTCAAGCATATTCTTAAATATTTTTCAACTTTTCTGTCAATTCGTGATACGGGCGCAATCTTGGGTCTGTTAGTTCAGCCTTGTTGTATTGTAGTCCATATCTCCATCCGTCACTTACTTTATTTGATATCCAGCGATTGTGTTTCATAGCAGTCAAATTGACTTCTGTTTCTCCTGCTGGTACATCGTAATCTTTACTTGTTGTTATTTCCATTACAAAATCGTTGTCCGTCCAATCTGTAATAAGGTCTAGTATCACTTCCGCTTCGTCTTCTGTGACACCTCTGTTTAATCTAAAATCGTATACATGTTTATCGTGAAAAAGATGATATATCACTGCTGTTCCATCTTCTAGTGGTTGAAATATACCCACTATCGCATTTTTAAGAACGGTAATAACACCACTAATGTCGCTTCGGTCTAATTCTTCTGCCATTAGGAGTCTAATGTGGTATTTGAAATTACTTTTTTTCATTTCTTGTCTTCCGTTGTAGTAACTTCAGTCACCGACTTTGTGCTTACATGAGATGGTACACTGTTTACGTATAGTCCAAACCAGGCAGCACCAGCGCCAACTAGTACTGATACTAATCCTGCTTGTGAGGTGTTAGGCTCAGGTAGCAACATGAACCATTGTACAACATCGTATAATAGATAGATGTACATAGAAATGAATGCTCTAGGAAATAATCTCCAGCGACTAAAATACTCTGGAGCAGTATCTAAGTAGAATTTAATACCTGTTGTTTTCGTGTTCTTTATCATATATGTATTTATCATTTCAAATCACCCGTATAGAAATACAAGCAATTTGAAAGTAAAATTATACGTAAGTTACAGTTACTTTGATTTCACCAGCAGTTGAGCCGTAATGAGTAAAGTTTGCTTTGATTTCTAGTTCAGCCGCACCAGCATAATGATAATCAGGTGTAGTCGTGTATGAACCAGTAGATTCTATGTCATTTTCAGCATCGCCCATGAATCTATCTATATCTGATGCAGTACCTACTTGTAATAATGGTACACCACCTGTATATCCAGATACTTCTGTAAGAACTTCGACAAGAACACTTAGTACTCTTGAATTACTACTAATTCTACCAAGTGTAACTGTTGTTGAGTTACCGAACCCACCAATAGGTGCAGTAAATGTTTCTGATAATGAATTTGCATCAGTTGCCGCACTGTCTTCAGTAGCGATTACTGTCCATGCTGAACCTGAATACAGATATAATGCCCATTCGCCTTCACCAGTATCAAGAACGTGTACTTGATCACCAGTTAGTGCAGAGGCAGTAAGAGCAGTTCTTGCCGCTGTGCTTGCCACTACTGTAATACCACTAGCAACACGAATACCTTTTTCAACATTTAGACCTAATGCATATGAACCAGAATGACCTGACATAATACCAAAGTCTAACGATGGTGTTCCAACTTTATCGAATAGAATGATTTCACCACCATCAGAACGTGTCAATATAAGATTACTTGTTGTGGTTCCAGAGTATGAAGTGCCAATTGACGCAAGACCACCATTACCGGCGAAATCGTTACCATTAGAGTCTGCTGTTCCGTTTACAATAGTGAATGCAGTACCAAGTGCATGTGTAATTACCAAATTGCCACCGATTTCTTTTGCTGTAATATTAGAAAGATTGGCTGCGTTTATATCAGTTGCCATATCTGATGCAATACCAACTGCAATACCATACGCGGCTTGACCACCAGCACTAGATGTGAAGTTAACTGTTCCACCGTTTATAGATGCACTGAATGGCACATACCCACCAATAAGTCCGTAAGCAGAACCATAAGTTCCTGTATCACTCGTAATTGTGTTAGGTGACGGGTTAGCACTTGCTGTTGCTTTATGAGTTGATGTTAATGCATTGATATCGGTTACTGCGTTTGCTATTGAAACAACACCACCGGTATTTGATGTGAACATTACGTCTATATTATTAATTTCCAATTTGTCTGCCGCGGAGGCAGCACCATTGCCAACTGAACCAGATGATATACTAGGAACAGCATTTGATAATTTTAAGAATATCGCAACACCAGTATTTGTTAAAGTTAAGTCACCAGAACTATCTGTTTTGGGATAGATGAAATCGCCGGGATTGCCAGGTAAGCCAGGAACGAAATCAACGATTCCATTTGCTGGTCTTAATAAGAATTTGTTTGGACCTGGACCAGCGTGTGTCACTGTGCCCACTAATCTTTCTATGTTGGCCGCATCTGCTAATTCAAATACATTAGTACCTGCGTCCATGGCAACTACATCGCCTGCTTCAAACCCATGATTAACTTTGTCTAGCATATAGTTCATTTGAGGGTTTAGATACTGAAAACGTGAGGCTACGTTGGCATAGAAGTCACTTGATACGATACCAGTTGGTAATGGGTCAAGCATCGGATGACCATTTTCATTAATCTGAAATATAACGGCAGCACCCGGAACTGTAAAGATACCAGAACCCGAAGCACTTCTAAATGTGTTGTAACGTAATCTATCTTCAACTTTACATACTACTGTTGTAGCAGTCTTTGATGAGATACTAACTATTTGCAACGCACGACCAGATGTTGCACCAGCGATATAATCGCCAACAACTACATCGAATCCATCGAATTTTCTAGGTGTTCTTGTTAAGTGAGAACCATGATTAACTGTAGTAACATTTAATGTTAGTTCCCATCTATATGATTTGGGGTTTGGACCTGCGCTCCACCATGGGTCGCCTAAGCCATCATCGTAATCCCACTGTTCATCTGATACCTGTGAGGTTACGTTACATGATAAAACTTTTGCTGGTACATTTAAATCTATTGCACTTGTCTTGTTAATTGCCATCTATTTGGTCCTTTATACCATCGTGAACATAATCCAAGCATGTGTAGTTGTACCAAAACTTCTTGACGCACCTGAATCCGCCTCTCTAAGTTTCAGAGTTAAGGTCACTGAACCCATACTACCAAATGCTATTGGATTGCCCGAAGAGCCACCACCCGCTATTTTACGAGTTGATATATCTTTGTTAAGTGGCATGATTACGTATTCGTTTGATGCGTAAGCATAGCCGTATAATAATATTCCTGCTGGTGGATAATTATTTCCACTGAATGTAACTTCTACGTCACCACCTGTCGATGATAAAATCGTTGCGCTTACTCCTGACGTAGTGTTCGTAACTGAGGTTAAGTTTCCGTTTGTTGCATAATTCAGTTTGAAATATTGTACCGAAGCACCACCACTTCCGGCTGCCGGTGCGGTAGGAGCCCATTCACTGTCTGTTGTGCTCCATGCTAGAACATCACCGTTTGAAGGCGCACTAGTAACAGTGTCAACATCTGATAAATCGTTTATTGTAGAAGCACCGCCACCAGATACTGTAGCCGCGACAAAGGCGGAACCATTCCATTGTAGGTATTGACCTGATGATATTCCAGACGTATCAACATCTGTTAAGTCGTTCATTGCTGAAGAACCTGATGTTAGATCAGTTGCTGGTGCCCATGCACTGCCATTCCATTTTAGAACTTCTCCAGAGTTTGGTGATGTTGCTGAAACATTGGATAATAAATCTAATGAGGCGTTTATCGAAACAACACCTGAGTTGACTTGAATACCTGTTCCACCAGTATTTTGTCCTGGAATAGTTGGCTTGTTCTTTAGATTATCATAATCTTGTACATCGTCACCGTTGAATAATAAATTACTACTGTTTGTTCTAAGAGTATCTGAACCAATGTATAGTGAACTGTCACTTAAATATAAGTGGCGTACTTTTTTAGACGCACTGCCTATGTCATATGTTTCAGTTGTTTCTGGTAGAATATGTCCAGTATTAGAAATTCTCCATCTGTCTGTGTTTTCAGTTGCAAATATAATACGACCATCAGCGCCACCGTCTATTACTTCTACGTAAGAGTTGCCTTCTGAAATCTTATCAGACGCACCTCCACCACCTGATACTGTCGTAAATGTGAAAGCACCCGAACCGTTCGTAGTTAATACTTGTCCGGTAGTACCATCTGAGATGCTTAAATCTGTCAATGCTGACGGGATAGTAGGTTTGCTTGTTAAATCTGTGTATGAGCCACTAAATGAATCAGTAATTCCGTAACCAGCAAGAGTAGTAGGTTTGCTTGTTAATGAACTAAATGCTCCATCAAATAATGAAGGTGTACCTGATAACGAAGCATATGCTCCATCGAAGTGCGCGTCTGTCAATGAGAATGCCGAGCCAGTTAATGTTAATCCACTGCCAGCAGTATAAGTTGTGTTTGTATCTGTTGCATCAGTAATTCCGTAACCAGCAAGTGTCGTTGGTTTGCTTGTTAATGAACTAAATGCTCCATCAAAAAAGGCATCAGTAATTCCGTAACCAGCAATTGAAGTTGGCTTTCCAGTGACATCTGCCCATGCAGGTGTTCCAGCATTTGCAATCCAATTGTAATCAGTTCCGTTCCAACTTAATATTTGTGAACTTGATGCGCCACTCGTATTTAGATGTGCGTCAACTCCACTGTTAGTGTAACTATCAGTAATGCCATATCCAGCAAGTGTTGTTGGCTTACTTGTCAACGAAGCAAATGCTCCATCGAATAATGAAGGTACACCCGTTAGTGAACTATAAGCACCATCAAATAATGTAGGCTTACTTGTTAAATCTGCGTAAACGCCACTAAAATGTGCGTCAGTTAATGATAACGATGTGCCAGTAAGTGTTAATCCACTTCCTGCTGTGTAAGTTGTGTTTGTGTCTGTTGCATCTGTAATGCCATATCCAGCAAGAGTAGTTGGTTTACCCGTTAATGAAGTAAACGATTGTGCTGGTACACTTGAGATGAATCCACTATCATTAGTCAAATCACTAACAGCAGTTGGTAAAGTTGGAGCACCAGTTAATGATGAATATGCACCATCAAACCCTGCACTCGATGTAATCCAATCGTAGTCAGTACCAGTCCAACTTAGAACTTGACTTGCTGTTGCTGTGCCCGTATTTAAATGTGTGTTAACATCAGCATCAGCATATAATGAAATTGTTACATTTTCCCAATCGCCTGATGTGTTATTATACTGTAAGAATTGTCCATCGGCAGTACCAGTAATCGTTACATCGTCTAAGTCGTCAATTGTTGATATCGGAGTTGCTAGAGTAACTGAGTTACCACCAGTGATTGTTAACGTGCTACCAGTTAGTGTTAATGTCTGTGAGTCAGTTTGGGCAGTTAAATATCCAGCATCATTAGTCAATTGACTTACTAACGTAGGTAATGTCGGAGCACCAGTAAGTGAACTATACGCACCATCAAAATGTGCATCTGTTAATGTAAATTCTGTACCAGTAAGTGTTAATCCACTGCCAGCAGAATAGGTAGTATCGGTATCTGTATTCGTATCAGTAGATGATATAACATTACCAAGACTAATAGATATATTTGCGCCTGCTGTGTATGTAGTATCTGCATCGTCAGTAATACCATATCCAGCAAGTGTTGTAGGTTTACTTGTTATTGAAGCAAACGTTTGTGCTGGTACACTTGTAATGAATCCACTGTCGTTAGTTAAATGACTTACTAATGTAGGTAACGCAGGTGCTCCAACTAATGATGAATAATTACCATCGAAATGTGCTCCTGATGAAATCCAATCATAGTCGCTGCCAGTCCAAGTCAGTACTTGATTTGCTGTTGCAGTGCCAGTATTTAAATGTGCATCAGCATCACTATTAGTGTAAGCAGTTGTATGTGCAAGTAAACTAGTTGAGTCAGTTAATTGACTAACATCAGTTGCAATTGTTGGCTTACCAGACAATGAAGCATATGCTCCATCAAAGTGGGCTGCTGTTAATGTAAATTCTGTGCCAGTAAGTGTTAATCCACTTCCTGCTGTGTACGTTGTGTTTGTGTCTACAGTACTTGCGTCAGTAATGCCATATCCAGCAAGTGTTGTTGGCTTACTTGTCAACGAAGCAAATGTTTGTGCTGGTACACTTGAGATGAATCCACTATCATTAGTTAAATCACTAACTGCTGTAGGTAATGTAGGTGTTCCAGTTAAATTTGCATATGGAAATGCGTTACTAGAATCAAATGCATCAGTAATTCCGTAGCCAGCAATTGTTGTTGGCTTACTTGTTAAATCTGTGTAGACTCCACTAAATGCAGTGGTGTGTACTAATAAACTTGATGAGTCAGTTAATTGACTAACATCTGTTGGGATAGAAGGTGAACCAGTCAATGAAGCATACGCTCCATCAAAACTGTTTACTGTGTCTGTATCGGTACTTGTAATAGTAAAGGTAGGATACGTTCCTGTAATAGTTGTAGCACCTGCTCCAGTTATTGTAACTGTTTGATCTGGAGAAGTGTTTGTAAATTCTGTACCAGTAAGTGTTAATCCACTTCCTGCTGTGTAAGTAGTATCAGTGTTTGTATCGGTATCTGCACTTGCAACGAACGAACTGCCATTCCATTTTAGAACTTGTCCAGTTGCTATGCCAGTTGTATCTACATCTGTTAAACCAGATATTGATGAACTAAGTGTCATCACACCAGTTGCGTTATTGTACGATAATCCAGTGCCTGCTGAAACTGAAGCACGAGCATCAGAGTCTTGGTAACCACCACCACCTGAACCAGAGGCGCCAGGTGTCCATAAACTAGTTCCTGCATCCCAAACTAAATGTTGACCATCGCCTGGTGCTACTGTCGAAACATCTGATGCTGATGCCAATACTGAACTACCAGCGCCTGCAACCCACGTACTTCCGTTATGAGTTAGAACTTGTCCTAGTGTGCCAGATATAGTAAGTTGATCTGCTAATACTGCCGTACCAAAGAAAGTCTCGGCATGTACATCATTGTATTTTAAAGTAGGCGAACCAATATCATATGTGTTGTTCTGTTGTGGTAACGAATGAGCATCTGTTCTTAAATATCTTATATCTGATTCAGTAGTTGAATTGACGCCAAGATTGAATCTAGCAACTGCATCATCTGATAGATTACTTAACGTGGTGTCTGCACCAGAACCGCCAGCGGCTGTAACTGTGTTAACAATTGTTAAAGTACCGTTACCATCATCATTGATTATAAGTCCTGCACCAACTGCCAAACTCTTAAATTGTAATTGGTTAGATGCGTTATTTGTTGAGTATAATGCTGTACCAGTACCTAAATTTGTACCAGTTTGTAATGTTTCTGTTAGTGTCGAGTTTATTACTAGTGCTGTGCCATTATCAGTAATGGTTATATCAGTTCCACCAATAAGACTCTTAAATTGTAGTGTTGAACCAGCAGTGTCAAATATACTTTCGCCAACTGCGCCTTGACTGACAGCAGTAGTAAATCCAGTTACTGATGCTCCACCAGAACCCGTTGAGTTTACAAATGCGTTCTCGCTTACATCGTAAGTTAATACCTGGTCGGCTGCTAAATTACCAATAAGTTTGAAGGTCGGATTAAATGGCTGTGCGTTAATACTCATGTTGTTTCCTTGTTAGTAATTCAGATAAATCTTTGCTATTGTACCAGCAGTAGCATAATCTGTTATACCCAATGCAGTTCTACTTAGTTTTGCTCTCAAAAACACTAAATTAGCGACAAAGGTAAACCCTTCAACGCCCGTGAATGTTGTGTAGTCTTTATATGGTAATCCTTGAAGAAGGATGGGAAACCAGTCTGCTTCAGTAGGTGTGGTTGCTAGTGTTCCCTCTATTGAAACTCTACCTGATAATGTGTTACCGTAGATTGCAACTGTGTGAACGCCGTCTGTGTAACCGTAGTAACTATCACCCGGCACAGCGCCACCAGTAGTATCTAATTCAGATGCGCCAGTGAGTGGTAATAGTGTAGTTGTTTTGCGAGCCATGTTACTTCCCTCGTAATTTTATTAGTAGTTAAAGATAATCTCTTATCTTATTTATCTAATTCACTTACTAGGACTATTTTGGAAATTGATTTTATGTCTTCACCGAACATAAATGTGAAATATTCTACATCTATTTTACTCTTACAATATACACTGTAAGTAGCCCA
>Ga0308002_1000568_pt1 | contig 13485 bp, 22 predicted proteins | sample Neamet34_FD_203148 | JGI IMG/M metagenome (GOLD analysis project Ga0308002, IMG submission 203148) | Marine microbial communities from water near the shore, Antarctic Ocean - #34 | ecosystem: Environmental > Aquatic > Marine > Unclassified | place: Southern Ocean | collected 2014-06-06
TAGTTTTTTAACCATTCCCATTAGAAAATATGCATTTCCTTGAGGACCTGTTAAATCAATTTCAATTCCGTTTGTTTGTGGTTTTTGTTTTATCATATCTTATTTTATAAATTTCATTATTTTACCTTTATCCTCATCAGATAAAGAAGAAATCCACTCCATAGAAACATCATACATATCTACTCCCATACCTAAATCAGGCAATCCATTTACTAACTGAGGGTAAACTTGGTTGTCTGAAGTGTTGAACACACTTCCTACACTTTCTAATTTAATTAAATTCATCATATTTTATTTATTTTAAGGTTTAAAGGGTTTAATTATCAATTCCTTATTACATAAGTAATATACGACTTTTTATTGGATTACACAAGCTTTTTCGTGTTTATTTTAAATTAAAATTCCCCCATCACTTAATTAAAAATGTGGGGGAGCTTTCAAAGAAAACTATGTGTTTCATTTATCCCAATGAGTATCATCTAATAAATCATCGGGTGTTCCTCTGTATATTCTATATGAATCTTCATCGAAGTGTTGTGTAGATACTTCAAAAACGATAGAGTTATCTTCTAATGATACTAATTGATGTGGTTGTCCTCTTTCTATCAAAACAGAATCCCCTTCCTTTAAAATCCTACTATCGTGTAATCCATCTTCAACATCTATCCAATTGAATTGAAAGCTTCCTTGTTGGATATACCAAGTTTCTTTTTTCTTTATATGATAATGCATGGAGAAATGATTACCTTCCTTTGGAAATACTAATGATTTACCACAATATTCTTCATCATTGTGAATCCATAATTCATATCCCCAAGTTTTTTCTACTCGTTTAGGTGGTTTTATATCTATTGGTATAATCATAATATTATTTATTCGTAATCAAATTCAAATCCATTCTCTTGTCTATCTAATTCATGATGAACTATCTCAAGTGCTTTGATTTGTTCTTGAACTACTTCCCATTCTCTTTCAGACAATGCCTCTTCTAACATACTCGTAATTCTTTGAATCTCTTCAGCTAAGCTTTCCATATACTTTTAGGTTGTAATTTCTATTAAATATAGTCTTTTCTAAAAAGAATATCTTTTTTATCAAGAAACTGTATAATAGATTTTGCAATTAACGTATGTGCACCTAAACTTGGATGGTCATTACTTGAATCTGAAAAATTACTTTTAATCATCGGTTCAGATAAACTATCAGACCAAGTACTCCAGTCACTATGTAAGTTTCCATCATCATCTTCTAAAGGAATTATTCTATCTTTTATAAAGGAAAACTTTTTCATTTTATTACTATCTTTTTTATTCCAATTATCTATAAAATAAATTGGAATTGTTTTGTTTATCTCTTCACATTGTTTTACAATTATTTCTAAACCGTCTTGGATTCTATTATTTTCCCATTTGAAATACCTTTTCATTATTTTAGGTAATGGTTCTTCAATTTCAGCTCCCATTTCTTTTAAACAAGTCTTAAAAAATATTTGGTATTCTTCTGAATAATGTTCAATTACTTCTTTTACACTATATTCATAGAAATTAGTTATACCTCTATCTCTTTGTAATTTATAATACGTGTCATCATCTATTACAAATAAATCTTCAAAATTAGTTATTTGTCTAAATCCAGTATCTACACAAAACTTATGTTTTGATTGATAATCAAATTTGTATGGGTTTCTACTAAAAATATTATGTTGTAAAATAATACAAGCTGGTTTATATTTAGTTTCCAACATTGCTCTAATATGAGCCATTGCAGATGAATAATGACCACCATTATGTGGTTCAACTAATTGAAAAGTATTGTAGTGTTTTGAAACTAATCCTGCAAATCTATTATCTTGTCTGAATTGTATGGAAGGTACATCTGTAATTGCATCTAAATCATAATGGTAACATTCTTTTTTTCTAGCTTTTATCCATTTATCTTTATCTTGATAAAGTTCTAAACCTTCTCCCCAAGTAAAAGAATCACCTGCAAATATTATAGGTTTAGAATTTGGATAAAGTGAAGTCATATATTCAGATGAACATGAAGAATCCCATATATCAAACATACCTTTTCTAAAAGGACTATGTCTATTTATTTGAACTGCTGCTTCATCGTAAAAACTATTAATCATTAATTAATTTTTAAATGAATATTATTTAATAATATTGGCATTTTTCAATGCTCTTGCAGTTTTTACCCACTTCTTACCGATTGGGTTGTAGATTTTAGCTTTAACGAATTTGTTAACTGCTTTTTGAACTTGTTTACCAATTGGTTTGTAAACTGTATTATCTACAATTCTAAAGTTTCCACCGAATAGATTTTGGAACTTACCTAAGTTATTCTGAACGTCTTTCCAAGATTTCTCTAATAAGTCATCAGGTAAAACCCGTTCTCTATTTTTGTTACGTTCTTGTGCAACTTCTAAAGATGTGTTTACGAATACCATGTAAGTATCATATCCTAATTCTATAGCTTTCTTTTTATTCTTTTGAATCTTAGCATAATCATGACCAGTACCATCGATAATCATTCCCAACCTACCTGCTTCGTAAAATGCTTTTTGTTTAGCAGTAATTTCTTTTGCTCTTCCTCTGATACTTTTTCCCTTTGCAATTTGCATTCTTTTAGAAATACCAATTTTTAATGGTGTACCAACTGTTGGCGCATCACCTGTTATTTTACTCCAAAGTTCAGCATCTTCCTTTTCAATTCTTGCCAAATTTTTTGGGTCTATTCCATTTTTCTTTAGAAGAGTTTCAAAAGCTGAATCTGAATTTACTGATTTAAGTCCTGTTGATGCAAAGGATGATTTGAGTTTTTTATCAATACCAAAAATCTCCATGGCAGTAAAGGATTTACCTGAACCAGGTCCTCCTGCCATGAAAACACATTTAAGTATACCGGGATCATCTACCCCTTCAACAATCATTTGTTCTAAGATAGATTCTTTGATGTTCATTAATTCTTGTTCCATATCGAACATAGAATCAATAACAACAGTCTCGGTGATAAGTTTTTTTAAACTCAAAATTACTCCTTATTTTTTATTATAAAGTGAATATACTTTGTTTACTAAAGTTGATTTCTTTGTTGCAAGTTCCAAATCTACTGAATGGTCTTTTTTTGCTGAATCTACTAACTGTTTTTTAGTTAAAGCATTTAATTTACTTTTTGTTGGTTTACCTTTGATTGCTGCGAATACATCGGAAATTTCTTCACCAACATCTTCTAACTCATCTATTACTTTGTCTACACGAGTTTTTACTTGTTTTACTTTTTTGTTAACCTTTGCTTTCGCTTCGTTAACTTCTTCTTTGATATCATCGATTGTATCTTCGATATCATCGGCGATATAATCTCCGTCTCTGTCTCCAATCTTACCTGTTTTGATAAGAAAGAAATAGATACCAGCTGCGATTGCAACGATACCTAAAATAATTAAAAATGTTTGCATTTCTTTTTTGTATTAATTAATTAATTGTTTGTAACTTACTATAAATATACTATAATCAAATAAACATATTCTCTTCGTCTTCCATTCTCTTATCATCATCTTGTTTATGAGTAAGTGTTTGGTAACCAAGACTGGATAAAAATCCTATCAATATAATGATTATGTATTTCTTAATTCTATTCTTCACCGTATAAACTCCAAGTCTTAGTTGGCTCTGGTTCTATTACTTTTTCTTCTGTGTCTATAACATAGACAAATCCTTCTCTAGCATCCATATAAAATTGTGAATTACCTTGTTTTTGGTAAACATACTCCAATACATCTGTTAGTGATTCTAAGACAACCGTTGTGTTGTCAAGAGGTGACCACCTATCTCCAGGTGGTACTCTCTTAGCAACTTTCGTTTTAATTTCTTCCTGTACTACTTCAGGTTCTTTACTCATTACTCTATTACTCTTAGTACTCTACTTTCTTTAGCCATTGATACTTTGTAATCTAGTTGTACTCCACTATCGCTAAAATCTTTTACAACTCTTGCTTCTGCTTCTGTTACCGACATTGCATCTACTAAATAAGTTTCTTTTGCTTTTTTGTCTTTACCATTTTTAAGTGTGGCAACAATCACTTCTACTGTAACTTCGAAAAATTTACTCATAACTTCTGTTTTATATTTATATATATTGTTAATTTAAACAAAGATACAACAATTTATCGGATTTACCAAATTATTATTGATTTTTTTTTAAATTTGTTTATTTTTGTTATAATCCTCCCCAACTTTGGTTGAAAAATTCATAATTCTTTTTAACTGATTCATCATCACCCTCTGCTTCTATCGTTTCTTCTTCTGTTGAATATATTGCTTCAACAGGACATTCAGGTATACAAGCTCCACAATCTATACATTCCTCCGGGTCTATATAAAGTTGTTTTCCCTTGAGTTCTTCTTTACTCATCCCATCAACTTCTCTACCTGCACCAGTTACATCAATAGGGCCATGAATACAATCAACAGGACATACATTTACACAGGCTGTATCACAAACTCCATCACATGCTTTACCAATTATGAAACTCATTATTTCTTATAAATTTTTTCATACAATGCTTTTGCTATAAATTCCATACCATCTTTGGATGCATGACTATCATCTATTCCAAATTTTTCGTATTTATCTTTGAAAGAAAAGTTTTTACATTTACCGATTGAGTAATTATCAATACCCATCATTGCAAAATCACGAATGGCCATTCCATCAAAATTAATAACATCTAATAATTTAATATTTTCATCAACTGATTTTCTTTTAGATTGAGAAACATTTCCAATTAAATGAGTCCAATGTAAATGATAATTATGATTACTGAGCTCACTTGTAGAATCATTTTGTATTTTATTTTTTAATTCATTAATTTGATCTGAATTAGATATAAACCGAGTATCCCAAGAAAAGAAGTTTAAATTTACATCAATTAAATTGCACATTTTTTTCAATAAAACAAGTTCATTAATTTGTTTAAAAAAAGAATAGTTATCATTGAAAAAATTATAATAATAGTTTTTCTTTATTTCAGAAGTATCATCAAAATTTGTTAATAAACAAATAGGTCTATCATACTCTTCACACCAAACCTCTTCTCTTGCTGATTCTGGAATTTGATATATCACATCTATTTTTGACTTTGGATATTTTTCTTTAAGATCAAATATGGATTCTTTTAAAAATTCAATAGTGGAAAATGGACCTCTTGCACCAATAGAACAATTCAAAACGAAATCATGATTTGTTAATTGTTTAAGTTTTTCTGGCCAAAGTACCTTTTTAATAATCTCTTGAAATTTTGGATTACTCCACTCTAAATCATCAACTGATTCATTAAATTCATTTTCAAATACAATCGGATTATTAAATCCACCACCTCCGGTGTAAGAACAACCACCACATATCAGAATTGAGTTATACATTATTATTTATTTAGTACAAATATACGAAAAAAAATTGGTATATCCTAATTAATACTCATATTCTTTCTTCGGACCAGATAAATTACCATTTATAAGGAAAGAACAATTAAAACATAACATTCTGAGATTTTCGTATAAATGGTTTTTTCTGTTTCCATCTGTAAAGTCTAAAACAAGTGGTACTTTATGGTCTGTTAATCTTCTTTCTTCAAAACCACAAGCATTACATTTTTCTAACATATATCCATTATGAAGTAATCTTTGTTTTAATTTCCAAATAGGATATTCTGGATACTTTCCTTTTAAAATATCATCTAATGAGTACTTGCCTCTTTTGATATTATAACCTTTACGAATACCAGTGCCATCAGGATTCTTTAAATTTTCAAATATACCATAGTTTCTGGCATATTTCTTATAGGTGTTATATGATACTCCAAGTAATCTAGCGGCTTCCATTGCAGAACGTGCTTTTGATTGAGCATCTCTTATTTCAGATTCCATTAGAGGTTGAGCACCTAATCCCCTCTTCATTCTTCTCTTTGTTCCTGCTTGGGAAAGGTTACTTGTTGGATCGAAATTAGGAAAAATCTTTTCGTCTTTATTTTCCATACTATAATGTGTTTATATATAAGTATAGTGTATTATAATTTTTTGATACACTTTCCTTTATTTTTTATCATATATGTTATCAATAACAAAGTTGTCAATTTTGCTAAATCCACTATTAGATAATCTATTTACTAATATTCTATTTTTATTAAATCTTTCTATGTTTTCTTTTTTATATGATACCAAATCAATATTTAACAATCGTTCAAGTTCATCCATTTTTTTATGGAATCTTCTGTAATTAGCATCTATTGATTCAAATGAATAATCTATAATATCATCAAATAAATCAAAACCCAACTTTCTTAGTTCTCTTTCTAATTTAGGTGGCCCTATGAATAGTGGAATTTGGCGAGCTAAAAAAGGTTTTAATGTTTTTTCTGTAAAGGTTGTGATATCATATTTAGATAAATCAGCATCTTTTTCAAATCCATGTGTATTCTCGGTTACTACATTTAGAATTGGTTCATAACTAGCATCAACCTCATTTGGTATGTAACTTGAATCTTGAATATCAGTAGTAATTGGCATAGGATAATCTTTTAACATATCCCACTCTTCTTTTGTAAAAACATATTTAGGATATTGATGAATATACATTCCCTCAAGAAATTGTTTATACTCCTTTCTATTAAATCCTTTATTTGATTGATAAAATAAAAAAGAAACTACATTTGGATTTTGATATTTAATTTTTCTTTTTATAAGTTCTAAAAGAAAAAGTACTCTGTTAGTTCTCATACTACCATTGTATGATAAAAATGTATTTGAATTTTTTTCTACTGTACCACCAACATATGTTTTAGAATCCGAATTTTGATTGGTAAAAGCATATATTCCCAAATCATAACCACTCACACATTTAAAATTAGGATTATTCTTTTTTAAGTAATCACTAATATCACTATCTACAATTAAATGAAAATCAAAACTTTCTTGTGAAGATATTTCTGATAAAGTATCAAGGTAGGTATCTATGTTTCCACTTTCAGTAGTAATATCACATATAATTTTAGAATTTGATTTAGTATATTTTTTAACATCTTTAAAGTTATCTTGTAAACCTTCTCTATGTAAAAATATTATATCATATAAACCATTTGCTGATTGAATATTATCATAATCATAAATCAACTCACCAAATAATCTACCTAATTGATAATCAAAATCTAATATACGTTTACTCATCCCTAACTACATCTAGTGTTATACAATGAGGACCTCCACTAAAAGTTCTAGCATGTCTCATTCGGACTGGAATAGATTCTATTCCCCATTTCTTTAAAGTTTTCATTAACATCGTTTGATGTTCCTCTACCATACACAACTTATCATTAATTGGTAAAATATTCATTCCTAACCATGGAGATGCAGGGCACCAATCATCTAATACTTGAGTTGGATATGGTTCAGGTGCCCATATCTTATCAAAATGTTGGTCATTAATGAAGTGAGGCATATTCCATTCATTTACTCTTGTTGGATTTAAAAGTACCTTACCTTCACCTAAAAATACAAATGTAGTATCGATGTGTATGTAAGCATAAACATTTTCTGCTAAGTGTACATTATATTCATTACCAAAAGTTTCTTTACAATAGTTCTCTAACCACTTTGCACCATCCTTATTACCTGTATTTGATACAAGGTATAGTAAATCATTATTGTGTTTAATTACATTTGCGGCATCAAACACAGGTTCACCATCTAATAAGGTTGGGATAGATAAATCGTCTCTTTGATAAATTGAATCTAATAACTTTGGCTTAGGAGCATCAACCCAATGATTTGAGTCAAATAGAGATTTACAAGTTTCTGCCTCATTAGAACGATGTCTAAGAGTCATTGGTGTTGCAATAACTTTATCATTAATAACTAACATTGAATCACGAGGACAATAATTATAATATCCATCTACCTCCCAATTATCAGTTTTAATTTTATCTGCAAAATCTCTGTATTCTGGTCTATGTACCTTAACACCAAGTTCTATAAGTTGTTCTGCTATTCTATCTAAATCTTCTTGTGTTTCATCCATTACTTTTTTTGGATAATATCCAGAAGGCCTGTTTTTAAATTCTTCATCTGATAAATGAGCATAATCAATACTGTGTAGACACTTATCTCCTATTGTTGGAACTCGTCCACCTAATGGAGAACCTACTATTATTTCTTTTAAGTTACCCCATTCATTTTTTACATTTGGTTTTATCATTTTTTATTTTTATTTTTTGGATTAATTCCAAAGTTACTAAATTTATACCATACTCTTTCATGTAAATAGTATAAAATCATTTTCGTTACCACTTCAACACCACCAATAGATAATCCTATTTTCCAAGAACCTGTTATAAGCCATGATAATAAGAAGGTATCAATTGTACCGATTATTCTCCATGATATTGTTTTTAGTATGTGTCTTTTTCTACTTACCATTATATTGATGATTTTTCTTTCAACATATTTACCATCCAAGTTCCTACATCTTTATGTCCTTTTTCTGAGATATGTTTATCTTTAATATCAGTTTCTTGATCAATTCTTTTGATTAGGAAATTTGGTTTTTTTAAATATCTTTTATTTCGATGTTTATTTTTTTCTTCGTCCATAAATGCCGATGATTGAAGGTCGAAAGAAAGAGGAACTCCAGACCAATTTAGTGTAGGTGGTAAAGATTTATTTAATATTCTTATCCAACTTTCTAATTCTTTAATAACTATATCTGAATTTCGTTCAACTGATTCATATCTATATACTTCTTCCATATTTTCTGTATCAGGAAATGTGAAATTAGGTGCTACTATTGTCCAATTATTTTTATTTAACGATGTACATCTCCATCTAGTGATTTCACTCCAACCAATTACAACATAATCGTTTGGGTTCATATCATCAATACAATTCCCAACACTTTCTAAAATAGTGTAGTTACAACTTCCCTCAACTGCTAGATTTGTAACTTCATCTATGTTTAGTTTTTCTAATAATATATCAGAAAAATGAATTTGTGGATTATACTTATCAACGTATTCTTTATGAGTTCCATGTATTATTGAATCCCATGCACAACTTTGAGAATCTCCAAATATCCATAACTTACTCATATTAATTTTTTTTTAGGAATTTCTAGTAAACGGGATTTTCCTTTTGAATTTAAATATATATTGTATAATGATTCACTATACATATTAGATTCTACTAATATATCAGGTGCACTACTCTGAAATATATCTTCATAGTATAATATTTGTTTATTATGTTTCTTAGATAATTTTTTTAATACATCAGATTGTTTTGTAAAATTATATAAACATCCTTTCATATATTCATTATCAAAATCATTATAAAATTCTTTTATATGATAATTACTAAAATTATCTTCATATTTCATCTTTCTAAATGCTAGAGATTCTGATTGAGCTACTTTATCTTTTCTATCTAATATAAAACTATTAGGATATTGAGTTAATAACTCATCACCATAATCAAACATATCATTATAATACTCATTTTCAACCGATTGTATTACTTTTAAATATCTTTTTGCAGTATCGTTCTGATACATATCAGGAACTCGATGTATGAGTATTTTTCTTACTCCCTCTAACGGCATTAATTTAGATAGATATTTTTGTAAACTAGTAGAACCAGACCTTGCTGTTGCTATTAAATATCTCATAATTTACCATCTTCTTTCATCTGATTTCTTATTGAGGTTGCTGATATATCTCCTATTTCTTGTGGTGGGGTGTGTTCTATGATGTCATAACCTACTCCTCTACCATAGTTTATAGATTCAATATCAGGTATAATAGTTGGTAATACTTTACCTTCTTTAATGAGTTCTTTTAACTCACCTTCTTTAACCATTTGTAAGATTTGTTCTGCTGTCCAAGGATTCTTTTCATCTGGTTTTACATCTCTGATTCCTAACCAAACATTATATCCTTCTTTTAATCTTTCATTGATTAACCAAAGATGACCCTTATGTAGTGGTTGCCATCTTCCTGCAAAGAATGAATATTTTATATCAGTTGATGAACTTTCTTTATCAGCTTTAGTTTTGATGTTAGCCATGTAATTTTGTTTTTATCTTTTTATATATAAGTTTACCCATATGATTATGACCTGATATTGATGGATGTGAATCATCTACTACTCCATTAGTTTCTGTTTTTAAATCTAGTCCATTATTTTTAACATATCCCCACAAATCTTGTTTGAATATATTTTTATAATTGAACAAAGGATTTTCTAATCCTTCCCAATAAGTATTTTCCAACATCAATACCTGATATTTTATTTTTAATTTACTTAATTTATATAAGAAGTTTAAAAAATGTCTATCTCTTTGAATTAGAAATTCATGTTCGTTAAAAAAATTATTAAGAAAAATATTATAAATATCAACATGAGCTGGACTCATTTGCATTCCTCCATTATAATCAGTTGTTAATGAAGTGGCATATCCATCTGTTGTGTCTTTTCCATTACTGTGTCCCCAATTTGCAATTAACCATTCGTTGGAATCATTTGTCCATAATTCACTTCTACCCCAACTTGAATATTCTAATACAAAAAACTTATCAGAACAATCTTCTGTTTCTAATATCTCTTCTACATTCCTCATTAGGTATTCGATACTTGAACCACATTTACCTACATTTCTAGTTTTAATATTGGATTCTTTTTCTAATACAGATGGCCAGGAATATTCTTTCATATCCTCTATATCTATATCCTTATTATCTTTATACCATTCTACGGCTGGATTTTCGGATATTTTTCTAGGATTTAATCCATGTCCTTCAGTAAAAGAAGTACCTACACAAATAACCTCATCAATCATAACCTATCTTCTTTAGTTAGAATATTAATTATTTTAGAAAAAGTTGTATCTGGTGAATCTTTTGTTGTGTTAATATCAATGAATTCTTTTTCAGGAGCCTCATAATTCTTAGTATGAAAATGGTCTCTTTCACGAGAATCTGAGCAATGTACATAAAATTCTTGGAAATTATCTTTACCTATTCTTTTTTTGAATTCTTCTCTTAACCATCTTGGTGGTGCTACAAGAGAAACAACTACATCACATCCATTGTTATGAATGTATTCTGTAATCATTTGTGCATTACGAATATTTGTTTCTCTACCTTTAGGAGTATAATCTTTATTAACTGTAAGTTCTCTTAGATTATCACCATCTAAATGGAAAACATCTCTCCTCCAATTACGTTTTTCTGTTTTTAAAAATGAATGTAATTTTGTACCGAGTACAGTTTTACCTGATCCTGGTTGACCAGTGAACCAATATATCATATAACCTATTTTTATTTATTAATCTGTTCCTTTAATTGAATTTAAACTACTTAAAAAACAATATCTCCTAAAGTTATCAACTGCAGTGACTCTATGGTCTAAATTGTTTGTAGGGTTATCTTCTTTATCTGTAAAATCAAGAACTAAACTTGTTCCATAAACTGGTTCAATTTCTTGAATTGTTCCACTCTTATCCCTAAATTCAAATACTCCACCTCCATCTTTATAATCATGACTGAAGTATGTTAAAAATACCATCAATCTACCACTTTCACATCCATCAAGATGATAAGGAGTTTGTCCACCTGGTAAATAAAGTGTGTATTCACAAATTTGATCCTTTTTTATCAGTTTTACTTCATTATCTGTAAACTCATATAAATCTTTTGCAGCATCTTTTTTAAAATTATGAAAGAGGCTATTATTAACTTGTGAGAACATCCAAATTTGACCATCTCTATCTTCAGAATAATTATTAACTATTGCAGTATGTATAGATTCTAAATCATCTTGACTTCCAACTAATTGATCTCCTTGTCCTTCTGCTAGTTTAACATCAAGAGAATTTATTAATTTTTTAGCTTCATCATTTACTCTATCTGGTTTGCAAATTAGTGTATCGAATTTTTTAGAAGATATAATTTCATCTTGTAATATTTTTTCAGCTCTTTCAAATTCTTTTGGATATAGTTCTTTTAGATTTACCACTAAATATCCTTCTTTTTTTAAAAACTCTTTTTCTTCTATACTAAACATATTCTTTAATTTATTTTTTTATATGATAACACTTATCGTGTGCACCAATAGTTATATAATCTCCTTTTAAGAATTCATGAGTTGCCTTAACAACACCTGCATGTATATGTCTTCCATCAAACTCCCAAGTATCTTTTGCTAACATTTCTTCAGTAGCATTTTTTAAATCATAGTCATCATATGAAGTTTGTCCTCCTGAGAAATCATCTAAAACTAGAAAACCTTTTGATTTTAATTTTTTATATCCATTCTCTATATCTGATTTAACGATATCATATTCGTGTCCACCATCAATAAATACAATATCATAATAATTATCTTTCATTTGATGGATAACTTCACGAGAATCTCCTTCAAATATTGTTATTCTATCTTTTACTTTAAATTTTTCAGCTTCTGACCAAAGATGTGATTTCCAAGATTCTGGATTATCTTCGTTGTATGCCCACTCTTCCTCGTTATCTACTGTTAGATTTCCTTTAAACCAATCTATCACATGGAGTTCTCCATTAATATGAGGTAATTTTAATATTTTAGCATTTTCAACAGCATCCCATCCTTGAGCACATCCTATTTGTAAAACCCTAGGTTTATCTTTTAATTCTGTATCATTTTCATGATATCCCCAAAAAGTACTTTTAATATGAGTGTAGATAAATGAAGATATCCATGGAAGAGGCATGTTCCAATGGTCTGGATGAAATATTTCTTTTTCTTTTTCTGTAACAAACCACTCACTCATATCGAGAGGTGATATTTTTTTAAATCTTTCCAATTTTTATAATATAATGTTATGTACTACTATTCTTTTTTACCAAATGCTTTACCAGCTTCTGATATTCCAAATGAACCTAATGTTACTATGACAAATGAATTATAAATCACTTCGTTAATAACTAGTTGTTGTCCCATTGCTCCTGATACTAAATCTGCGAATGCAAATAAAACCATTACTGCAAATGATGTAAACCCTACTACTGATTTTTCATTAATGTCGTTGTTGTCTTTAAACAAATCTTTAAATGCCATTTTATTACCCTTCTTAAAATTAAGATAACCTTTATTACTTATATATATTGAATTCTAACAAACTTGGTTTGAATCTACCAAAGTATATGTAAATGAATTTCCCCATATATCTTTGGCTTTATTGATTAAAATCATAAACTCGTTGAAATCAGATTCTTTTGAGAATACTTGACAACCAGCTGACCATTTATCTATTTGAGTAGAACCATTTACAAATGTTCCTGCTTTATGTATGTTAATACCGAATATACCTTCTTGTACTGTACTTTCATCTAAATCATAGTGTTCATCTCTATTATCATCACGATAAACCTTTAGAGGTTTCCTTTGACAAAGAGCTTCATAC
>Ga0308002_1000571_pt1 | contig 13463 bp, 13 predicted proteins | sample Neamet34_FD_203148 | JGI IMG/M metagenome (GOLD analysis project Ga0308002, IMG submission 203148) | Marine microbial communities from water near the shore, Antarctic Ocean - #34 | ecosystem: Environmental > Aquatic > Marine > Unclassified | place: Southern Ocean | collected 2014-06-06
CTAGATCAGTAAATCATGTTGCTTCTAAAGCACGTAGAAAAAAAGTAATTAAACTTGCCAAAGGTTATTTCGGAAGAAGAAAGAACGTTTGGACAGTAGCGAAAAACGCTGTTGAAAAAGGTTTAGTTTACGCATATAGAGACCGTAAAGTTAAGAAAAGAAACTTTCGTGGTCTTTGGATACAACGTATTAATGCTGGTGCACGCCAGTACGGTATGTCTTACTCTCAATTTATGGGAGCGGTTCACAAAAACAATATCGAACTTAACCGTAAGGTTTTGGCCGATTTGGCAATGAACCACCCAGAAGCTTTTAAAGCGGTAGTAGATAAAGTAAAAAAGTAAATTGCATAACATTCCTAAATATGTTAAAAGGAACCTTCGGGTTCCTTTTTTTTGCTCTTAACTTTAATTAACACTTTCTTTTGAAATGATTAAAAATTATGTCATCTTAGGAACTTTAAAAAACCAACAATTTAAACAGCTTATAAATGAAAAAAATTATACTTTCTTTAGTACTAATTAGTACTGCATTTGTTGCAACTGAGACTAAAGCACAAAAAAATGTAATCAAAACAAATATACTTAGCCCAGCATTATACTCAGGATCTATATCTTTTGAACATGCTTTTAATTGGGCAATGAGTTATGAAGTAGGTATTTCTTACACACCAGCAACAGAAATATCAAACATCTATACGAATGGTGTACAAGAATTATCTGGTTATTCGGCGACAATAGGATTGAGAAAATATAGAAAAAAGAATGCTCCAGATGGATTTTATTTTGGACCATACCTTAGACACCAAAATATTACGTTGAAAGAAGAAGATGTATCTGCAACTATAACTGTATCAAGTGCAGGAATAAAAACGGGCTACCAGTTCATTATTAATGAAGTCTTTTCAGTAGATATATTTTATGGCTCAGGTGTAGGAATGTACGAAATTAGTGCTGCTGAAACACTAGACGACATCAACTCTACCTTTGGGTCTGGTAAGATAGTCTCTGGAGCTGCAACCTATGGTTTTAATATAGGTTTTGCATTCTAAATAATACAAAAAAAAGGGCAACCGAATTGGTTGCCCTTTTTTTTGTGCTAAAAATTCTACTTTCCAATTCTAGTAAGACCATCCATAGCAGGACTGTAAGCAGGATCGAGCATTAATGCAGTTCTATAATCAGATTCGGCATTTACAAGATCACCTAAAAGCTCATGCGTATAAGCTCTACCAAAATATGCTTCCAAATACATATCGTCTAAGGCAATTGTTTGGTTAAAAATATCTAATGCTTTTTTGTATTCACCTAAAAACACATTTAAAACTGCAATGTTATGCAATGAAGTTTTATGTTCTGGATTAATCTTTAAGGCTTGGTTATAAGCTAAAATTGCATCATCGTAAGCACCAATATTTTGGTAAAACATACCAACTTTATAATGAATATCGTAGCGATAAGGGCGAAGTCTTAAAGCAGAATTAAAATAATCTAAAGCTAAAATGTCTCCTTTCGCTGTGTATAAAACCCCCATTAAATCGTAAGCCTTAAAAAAATCTTGTTTTTGGTTTATAGAAGCTTGTATATACTTTATAGCTTTAACAGTATCAAATTCCATTAAAGCATAGTTACCCGATAAGTACAAAGCATCAGCATTTTTAGCATCAAAGTCTAAAACTTGATTTATTTTCTCTTGCCCTTTTTCAAATTCTCCGACCGCCAAGTAGAGTTCTGCTAAACTTAATCTACAATCAATATTTCTAGAATCTAAATGAGTACATTCCTCCCAAGCGTTTTTTGCAAATCGACTATTTTTCATAGCATAATGCAAAGTTCCTAGTTGTTGCCAATAAAATGCATTGGTAGAATCTAACTTAACTGCTCGTAATAAGTCGCTTGCACCAGGGCTAAGTGTGTTGTTTTTTAAATAAAGCTCAGCTCTTTCAAAATACAAAGAAGCATTTAAACTATCTCTACTTATCTGCGAGCTTAGAGAATCAATTCTCAATAAAATAAAACTTGTAGAATCACTTTCTACTTCAGTACCATTACTTGGTGTAACAACTTGTTGCTGACATGAAAACAGCAATACACAAAGGCTTAAAATTAGCGTATTCTTCATCTTTAAAAAATAAAAACCCCTAGACTAGCTAGGGATTCGTGTTATGCATTTTGGATTTTATCCACTATTTTTGTTTCCAATTCTTCAGCTAATTCTTGGTTATCGAGAAGTAGTTTTTTTACAGCGTCCCTACCCTGACCTAGCTTTGTGTCACCATAACTAAACCATGAACCACTTTTCTTAACTACTCCATACTCAACACCCATATCTACAATTTCGCCTACTTTAGAGATCCCTAAACCGTACATAATATCGAACTCAGCTTTACGGAATGGTGGTGCAACTTTGTTCTTAACTACTTTTACACGTGTACGGTTACCCATTACAGTATCACCGTCTTTTAACTGCGTACTTCTACGAATATCTAAACGTACCGAAGCGTAAAATTTAAGTGCATTACCACCCGTTGTTGTTTCAGGATTTCCAAACATAACTCCAATTTTTTCACGCAATTGGTTAATGAATATACAAGTACAACCAGTTTTAGAAATCGATGCCGTAAGTTTTCTTAAAGCTTGAGACATTAAACGAGCGTGTAAGCCCATTTTAGAGTCTCCCATTTCTCCTTCTATCTCACTTTTTGGTGTTAAAGCAGCAACAGAATCAATTACAATAATATCAATAGCGCCAGAGCGAATTAAATTATCAGTAATCTCCAATGCTTGCTCACCAGAATCTGGCTGTGCTATAATTAACTCGTCTATATTCACACCTAAATTCTCAGCGTAAAAACGATCGAATGCGTGTTCTGCATCGATAAAGGCAGCGATACCACCCGCTTTCTGAGCTTCGGCAATAGCATGTATAGCTAAGGTTGTCTTCCCTGAAGATTCAGGTCCGTAAATTTCAACCACTCTTCCTCTAGGGTATCCACCAATTCCTAAGGCTAAATCTAAACCTAAAGATCCTGTAGGAATACAAGCAATATCAACTGCAGGAACATCTCCCATTTTCATTACCGCGCCCTTACCGTATGTTTTCTCCAACTTATCCATTGTAAGTTGTAATGCTTTTAACTTTGCTTCTCTTTCCTTCTCCATGATGCTTTTATTTTATGTGACAAATTAACTTTAAGCTAGTGACAATTACTGACACTAATTATAAGATTCTAATATTTGATTTGTATGATCTTTGGTTTTAACTTTCAAAAATATTTTTTCTATAATTCCTTTTTTATCAATTACAAAAGTTGTTCTATGTACTCCGTCGTATTCTTTACCCATAAATTTCTTAAGTCCCCAAACATTATAAGCTTCTAGTACCGTTCTATCTTCATCGGCTAAAAGCGTAAAGGGTAAATTATACTTTTCAATAAACTTTAAATGTCTCTTTGCAGGGTCGGGACTCACCCCAATAATTTCGAAACCTTTTTCTTTTAATAGCGTGTAATTTTCTCCTAAGTTACACGATTCTGCTGTACAACCAGGAGTCATGTCTTTAGGATAAAAATAAAGGATTACTTTTTTACCTGTGTAATCTGTTAATGAAACTGGATTTCCACTTTCATTTAATGCCGTAAAATCGGGTGCTTTATCGCCTTCTTGTAAACGCGTCATAATAGATAGCTTGTTTTATCAAAAATAAATAAAAAGCCTCGTTTGACCGAGTCAAACGAGGCTTTTTATTAACAAATTAATTTACTTAATTAGCTATAAACACAAAAGAATCTATTGCCTTTGTTTTAATAATACTGGATGATTTAGCATAATCTAAAACAAACTGCAATGCTTTTGCAGAGGGTTTAGGCATATTGTTTAAAAATTGGTTTTTACTGGAATCTTTAGACTGTCCAGAAAAGTCATAGAGTGTAGTTGCTTTTGCCATAGATACTGTTTTTTCATTTCATCTATAACGGCAGCTTGTGCTGATTATTGTACAGCTAAATTTACTTGATGCTTATCTTTTAACTTTCTCAAATTTATTAGAGCGTAACGCATTCTACCTAATGCAGTATTAATGCTAATATCGCATTCCTCCGAAATCTCTTTAAAAGTCATATCTGAATAAAAGCGCATTTCTAAAACCGTACGCTGTTCTTCAGACAAATAAGAAATTAGCGTTTTTAAATTTTTAACGACCTCTATATTCACAGTCTCATCTTCAATACAATCTTCTGTACCTCCAATAACATCAAAAATATTGAATTCATCTGTTGGGCGAACCATTCTAACTCTAGCGTTTTTTCTAAAATGATCGATGACCATATTATGAGAAATACGCATTACCCATGCAATAAACTTACCTTCTTCGTTATACCGACCTTCGTTAAGTTTATTAATGACTTTAATAAATACTTCTTGAAAAATATCGTTCGCCAAGTCAACATCCTTAACTTTAGAAAGGATATAACCAAAGACTTTGTCTTTGTGACGGATTATTAAATGTTCGATGGAAAGGGAGTCGCCAGATAAAAAAGCACTCACCAATTGTTGGTCTGATTTTTTTTGCACACACATAAGCTACCATTTAGGTTAAACATCAATTTAAAATGTAATAGGTAGAAATGCTTCTATAGGCAAAAAGGGATTGGTTAGTAATTATTTGCTGCTAATATAGAATATTTTCAACAATCGTACCAAAAGTACAAAGGATAGCATGTTAAAATTCCTTAATTTTGCGTTTCTGCAAAAATACTGAAAATATTTATGAAAGATTTCGACCAGTTAGATTCAAAAGAAAACATCCTTATAAAAGGAGCTAGACTACATAATTTAAAAAATATTGATGTAGCTATTCCACGTAATAAGTTTGTGGTTATTACTGGGCTTTCTGGTTCGGGAAAATCAACTTTAGCGTTCGATACTCTTTATGCAGAAGGACAAAGACGTTATGTAGAGAGTTTATCGTCTTACGCTCGGCAGTTTTTAGGCAGACTTAACAAACCTGAAGTTGACAGTATAAAAGGGATTTCGCCGGCTATTGCAATAGAGCAAAAGGTGAATTCTAAAAACCCTCGTTCTACCGTAGGTACAAGCACCGAGATTTACGATTATGTAAAACTACTGTTTGCTCGAATCGGAAAAACAATTTCTCCAGTTTCGGGAAATGAAGTAAAAAAACACAGTGTACAAAATGTTGTAGACTCAATACTACTTAAAGAAGAAGGTACAAAGTTTTATATTTTGGCGCCTGCAAAAATAGAAGATCGAGACTATAAGCTGTACTTAGAAATGCTGCTTCAGCAAGGATATCATCGTATAAAACACAACGATGAAATTTTAAGAATTGAAGATCTATTGGGTGAAAAATCTAAACTTAAAGGTTCTTTTTACATTCTTATAGACCGATTGAGTTTAAAAAAAGAAGATGGGTTTATAGAACGATTAGCAGATTCTATACAAACTGGATTTCACGAAGGAAAAGGAGATTGCATAATTGAATTTATGGAGACAGGAGAGAAAACAACTTTCAGTAATCGTTTTGAAGCTGATGGGATTGTATTCGAAGAACCGAGTATTCATTTATTTACTTTTAATAACCCTTTTGGAGCTTGTAAAACATGCGAAGGAAACGGTAGCGTCGTAGGAATAGATGAAGAGTTGGTAATTCCAAATACAGGATTGTCTATTTACGAAGATGCTTTAGCTTGTTGGAAAGGAGATACTCTTTGTAAATACAAAGACGATTTAGTTCTAAATGCAGAGAAGTGGGACATTCCAATTCACAAACCCTATTTTGAACTTACAAAAGATCAAAAATATTTTATTTGGAACGGAAATAAAGAGTTTAAATTTAAAGGAATTCACAAGTTTTTTGAGGGATTAGAAAAGAAAAATTACAAAATTCAAAACCGTGTTTTACTGTCTCGCTATAGAGGGAAAACACTTTGCCATACCTGTGAAGGAAAAAGATTGCGTATAGAAGCCAATTATGTAAAAATTGGAGCTTACTCTATTAGCGAGATGGTAGATTTACCAATCGATGAACTTGCAGAAGTTTTTAATACGATAAAACTTAGCAAAAGCGATCAGGAAATAGCGGGTAGATTATTAATAGAAATTCAAAATAGAATTACATTTTTGATGGATGTTGGTTTGAGCTATTTAAGCATCAACCGTAGGTCTGCCACACTTTCTGGTGGCGAATCGCAGCGTATAAACCTAGCTACTTCGCTCGGAAGTAGCCTTGTAGGGTCTATGTATATTTTAGATGAACCTAGTATAGGATTACATTCTAGAGACACCCAAAGACTTATAAAGATTTTAAAATCGCTTAGAGATGTGGGGAATACCGTTATTGTGGTAGAACACGATGAGGATATTATGAAAGCTGCTGATTTGGTTATTGATATTGGTCCAAAAGCGGGTGTGCATGGTGGAGAACTTATGTTTCATGGTACGCATGCCGACTTGAAAGATGAAAAAGAAAGCCTTACAGCGCAGTACCTTAATGGTGTTTTAAGAATAGACATTCCTAAAAAACGCACGTGGACGGATTCCTTAGTTATTAATGGAGCGAGACAACACAACCTAAAAAATTTAACAGTAAAAATACCTCTAAATGTGCTTACAGTAGTAAGTGGAATTAGTGGATCTGGAAAAAGCACCTTAATAAAAAACATTTTTTATCCGGCTTTGGTAAAAGCTTTAGGTGGCTACGGTCCTAAAGCTGGTCAATTTGATAGCCTTACCGGTTCGGTTAAAAATATTGATGGAGTAGAGTTTGTAGACCAAAACCCTATTGGGAAATCTTCGAGATCTAATCCCGTAACTTATATTAAAGCTTACGACGAGATAAGAAATCTATACGCTGACCAAAAACTGTCGAGCAGTAGAGGGTATAAACCAAAACACTTTTCATTTAATACCAATGGTGGTAGATGCGAACATTGCTCTGGTGAAGGTGAAGTTACCATTGAAATGCAATTTATGGCAGATGTGCACTTAGAATGTGAACATTGTAAAGGAATGCGCTTTAAAGATGAGGTTTTAGAAGTTCGTTTTAATAAGAAGAATATAGCAGATATTTTAGGATCGACCATAGATGAGGCTATCGCCTTTTTCGAAGAAAATAATCAGCCTAAAATTACGTCAAGACTACAACCCTTGCAAGATGTAGGATTGGGTTATATACAACTAGGACAGTCTTCCTCTACCCTTTCTGGTGGAGAAGCCCAAAGGGTAAAACTAGCTTCATTTTTAGGGAAAGGAAAAGGTAGTGGACAGCAATTCTTTATTTTCGATGAACCTACAACAGGATTACACTTTCACGATATTAAAAAGCTCTTAGAATCGTTTAACGCTCTTATTGAAAACGGTCATACTATTTTAGTTATCGAGCATAATCCGGATATTATTAAATGTGCCGATTGGCTCATTGACCTCGGTAAAGAAGGTGGTAAAAATGGTGGTGAGTTAATTTTCGAAGGTCTTCCTGAAGATATTATCCATTGTAAAGAGAGTTCTACAGGAGAGTTTTTGAAGGAAAAATTTGCGAATTGATTTTTAATTACCAATGAACAATTTTGGATTTAAAGTTTGCAAAAAAATGTAATTCAAACTTATTGAAACACATGAAAAGCAAATAATAGGATTCAAAACGCCCAAGACCTACGCAATCCTGACGACTAGATTCTTACTCTTTAACCATCAATTAAACTGTAACTCAAACAACTTACTATAATAACCTTTAAGTGCTAAAAGCTGAGTGTGGGTGCCAGCTTCTACTATTTCGCCTTGTTCCATAACCAAAATTTTATCTGCATTTTGAATGGTAGCTAAACGGTGTGCTATAACAATTGAAGTTCTTCCTTGGGTTAATTTTTCGGTCGCTTTTTGTATCAACTCCTCCGTTTGAGAATCTACAGAAGAAGTAGCTTCATCTAAAATAAGCACACTTGGATTGGATACGTAAGCTCGTAAAAAAGCTATCAATTGTCTTTGTCCGGCAGAGAGCATAACTCCTCTTTCACGTACATTATAATTATAGCCTCCTGGTAATTGTTCAATAAAATCTTCTAAACCTATAGCCTTAGCAGCTTCTTGCACAAGGGAAAGGGGAATATCCTTATCTAATACAATATTTTTATAAATAGAATCAGAGAACAAGAATACATCTTGGAGAACCAGCGCCAAATTACTCCGAAGAGATTTCAACTGATACTTAGAAATATCATTTCCATCGAGTAAAATAGTACCCGAATCTATATTGTAATAGCGCAATAATAGATTTACAATAGAGCTTTTACCAGCACCCGTAGCACCTACTAAAGCAAGTGTTTTTCCAGCCTCAATTTCAAAATTTATATTTCTAAGAACAGGCTCTCCTTCTTTATACGAAAAGTTTACCTGCTTAAAGCTTACCGCACCTTTAACATCCTTTAAAATTAAATTACCATTGGAATTAACACGCTCATCGGTATCGATAATTTTAAACACTCTGGTAGCGGCAACAATACCTCTTTGCAATACATTAATCCTATCTGCCAAATGACGAACAGGTCTAAAGAGCATATTTATGAGTAAGATAAAAGACATCATCAAGCCAAGTGTAACCTCACCGCCCAAAATCATATTTAATCCGCCATACCAAACCATAGCACCTAAGGAAACTGCACTCATAATTTCTATAACGGGTAAGAATATAGAAAAATGCCAAATCGCTTTTATAGTGGCTTGTTTAAAAGTAGCATTTACTTGCTTAAAACTTTCCAGTTCAGCTTCTTCACGGTTAAAAATTTGAACTATTTTCATTCCCGTAATATGCTCTTGTACAAATGTATTTAGTTTGGAAATAGCAGAACGCTCGTCTTCGAAAGCGCTTTTCATTGCTGTTTGGAAATATTTAGTTGCCCAAATAAGAATAGGAAATACAGCTAAGGCGATACAACTAAGCATAACATTTCTAGAGAACATCCAAGAGACGATTAAAATAATTTTAAATAAATCGCTGAAGATGACCAACACTCCCTGAGAAAATATTTCGGCTATGGTTTCTATATCCGATACCGTACGAGTAACCAAAGCCCCAATAGGAGTTTCATCGAAATACTTTAGACGAAAAGAGAGAATTTTCTCGAATAGTTTTTTGCGTATATCCTTTATTACCGACTGTCCAATCCAATTGGCAGCATACATAAATACAAACTGAAAAATGGCTTCTAAAAACAATAAGCCTACCATTATAAGGCAGTACTTAAGAAGCATCTCAGAATTCGATCCAATTATAAAATTATCTACGGTGTATTCTATAAGTATAGGACGGCCAATAGAAAACACACCTAGTAAAATACTGAATACAATACTACTGTAAAAAACTAATTTATAGGGTTGTACGAAACTTAAAACTCTGGTTAATAGTTTGAAATCGAAAGGATTAATTTTTTTAGGCGTTTCCATTCAATAGTGGTTTAGGGTAATCGATTCTTACTAAATATAATCCTTTTGCTGGTGCAGAAGTTCCAGCAGAACTCCTATTTTTTTCATTTATTATTGACTTAAAGTCAGCTACAGTCAAATTCTTTTTCCCAACCTCCACAAGGGTCCCTACAATTGCACGAACCATATTTCTCAGAAAGCGATCGGCTTCTATGCTAAACACCCACTTATCTCCTTGTTGCACCCATTCTGCTTTTCGTACATCGCAAATATGTGTATTTACATCGCTGTGAATTTTAGCAAAACTAGAAAAGTCTTGCACCTCCATTAAGCAAGAAGCAGCTTCGTTCATCAAACTGAAATCTAAATCTGCATACAGCAGCCAAGCTCCTTGAGTTAAAAAAGGGTTTTTTTCTTGACACAACCAATATTCATATGTTCTTGCACTGGCATGAAATCGTGCATGTGTTTCATCAGCAACTTTAAAAATAGATTTTATCAGGATTGAATCCTCTAAAAAAGCATTTAATCGATAGCAGATCACATCGAGATCAAAAGTCTTATGGGTATCAAAATGAGCATACATCTGTTTAGCATGTACACCAGTATCGGTACGACCTGCACCCATTATCATAACTTCTTCTTTTAGAAGCACCGATAAACCTTCGTTAATTCTCTGTTGCACACTTACAGCATTTGGCTGTACTTGCCATCCATGAAAATTAGTTCCTTTATATGCTAAACTGATAAAATATCTCACCATGTGTTATTTGATACAAAAATAAACGAATTTTGAAAATTGAAGGTTAAAGATCGGAAATATATAATGATGTATTTGATGACTAAATATGGAATCAAAAATAAAATTAACAAACGCTAAATCCATATTATTAATCTCATATTATCCGTAAATTGCAAACCTAAAACTACAATATTATTTCATGAAACGCATAGGACTCCTTTCTGACACACATTCCTTTTTAGACCCTTTAGTCTTTAAACACTTTGAAGAATGTGATGAAATTTGGCATGCTGGAGATATTGGCGCTATAGAAGTTTATGATCAACTAAAGGCTTTTAAAACTACAAGAGCTGTTTATGGAAACATAGACGGAGCTCTAATTAGAAGAGAATGCCCCTTGCACCAACGGTTTATGTGCGAGGAAGTAGATGTGTGGATTACCCATATTGGTGGCTACCCAAAACGTTATTCGCCCCCTATAAAAGAAGCGATAAAGAAAAATCCACCCAAATTATTTATTTCAGGCCATTCGCATATCCTAAAAGTTATGTACGACAAAGAGCTATCTCTTTTACACATGAATCCTGGTGCAGCTGGAAAACACGGTTTTCATCAAGTAAAAACACTTTTGCGTTTTACTATTGATGGCAAAGACATAAAAGATTTAGAAGTAATAGAATTAGGAAATCGTTAGCGAATACGATCTACTGAACGCACTAAATCGTCGTCTTTCTTAACACCTCTAAAGGCCATAATTAAAGCTATAAAACTCACAACTAATACGGCAATGCAGTAAGTGTTTAAAGTGAAAACAAATTCATCGTTTCCTAATAACATTGCCAAACGTACTCCAATAACCATTAACATCAAAATCGATAAACGGATAAGCTTCATTTGAAGAGTTCTGTTTTTAAACAAAAAAATAGCAAGTCCAGAAAACAAAAATGTTGTTATTGTTAAAATAAACATCTTAGTATCGTCAAGTGCAAAAGTGAGTTCCTCGTTAAGTGACCAAACAGGAATTCTAAAAGAAACTAAAGCCATAGCTATAACAGCTACAAGAAGGTATATAGACTGAATGCGTTGAATCATGATTTATAATTTTGCTCAAAAATAAGAATTTATTGATTAATGAAATAATATATAAATACTCATTCAACAAATAATAGTGTGTTCTAGGAACAAGAGAAACTTAGGTAGCACAAAATTTAAGCTTAAATTTTCAACAGTCAACAAAAAGCTGTATAATTGCAGAACAAATCCTTGTCTTAGGCACATTTAAGACAAATCCACAAACTACATTTCCAACAAAAGTCAAATCGACTTATCAGTACCCATAACATTTATTTTATTTATGTACGATATTTTAGAATTAAAAGGCAAGCTTCTTCCTGAATTACAAGGGATTGCAAAGGAATTATCGATTCCAAAGTTTAGAGCCTTAAAAAAAATGGACTTGATATATCAAATTTTAGATATTCAAGCAGTCAATCCAAAATCAAGCCCAAAGCCAAAGATTGAACCTAAGGTAGAAACCCAAGTATCGCCAAAGGAAAGTCCGAAAGCTGTAAAAAAGCCTAAGGTAAAAAAAGCCATTATTAAGAAAACTACCACAGAACCAATTTCTAAAGAAATTGAAACTGTAGAAGCACCTAAAAAAATAATTACTGCGACTGAACAGAAAAAGCCGGAAGTAAAAATAGTACCTACAGAAAATGATGGTATTACTAAGCCTACCGACAGAACCCTTCAAGCTCGTCTTAATCCAGACAAACCGAATCCTAGAGATAAAGAACTACGTCCTAGGAGGAAAAAGGAATCTCAATTAGACCGCATAAAAAAAGCGGAACAAAGAGTTTTGGAACAAAAACAAGCTTCGATTCCTGCTAAAAAGGAAGAAGCTACAGAAGTTACGCCTTCAGTAAAGAAAGTTTTAGAACCTAAAAAGTCAATTCAAGCAGCTATAAAAACACCTGCTAGAACTCAGCTAAATCGTAGAAATGACAAGAAAAATATTGAATACGAATTTGAAGGTATCGTTAGTAGCGAAGGAGTATTAGAAATCATGTCTGATGGATATGGATTTTTACGTTCTTCAGATTATAATTACCTAAGTTCTCCTGATGATATTTATGTTTCTCATTCTCAAATAAAATTATTTGGTTTAAGAACTGGTGATAGCGTAAAAGGAATTGTACGTCCACCCAAAGAAGGCGAAAAATATTTCCCACTTACAAATATTGATAAAATTAACGGGAGAGATCCTAGTTATGTAAGAGATCGTGTTGCTTTTGAACACCTTACACCACTTTTCCCAGACGAGAAATTTAATCTTGCAGATAAAAATGCTGGAACTGCCGCGAGAATTATTGACTTGTTCTCGCCTATTGGGAAAGGACAACGTGGTTTAATTGTAGCACAACCTAAAACGGGTAAAACAGTATTACTAAAAGAAGTTGCTAACTCAATCGCTAAAAATCACCCAGAAGTTTACATGATTGTGCTTTTGATTGATGAGCGTCCGGAAGAAGTTACCGACATGTCGAGAACTGTAAATGCAGAGGTGGTTTCTTCTACCTTTGATGAACCAGCAGAAAGACATGTAAAAGTGGCTAATATTGTTCTAGAGAAAGCCAAGAGAATGGTAGAATGTGGACACGATGTAGTAATTTTATTAGATTCTATTACGCGTTTAGCCCGTGCCTACAACACTGTTTCTCCTGCCTCAGGAAAAGTTCTTTCGGGTGGTATTGATGCCAATGCATTACACAAACCAAAACGCTTTTTTGGAGCTGCACGAAATATAGAAAATGGTGGATCACTTACTATTATTGCGACTGCCTTAGTAGATACAGGATCTAAAATGGATGAAGTTATCTTTGAGGAATTCAAAGGTACAGGAAATATGGAGATGCAACTGGATAGAAAAATTGCTAACAAGCGTATTTATCCAGCTATCGACTTAGTAAATTCAAGTACAAGAAGGGAGGATTTACTTATGGGTAAAGAAGAACTACAACGTATGTGGATTATGAGAAAGCACTTAGCAGATATGACCCCACTAGAAGCAATGGAATTCCTAAAAGACCGCATTAGAAGAACTGAGAACAATGCAGAGTTCTTAGTTTCGATGAATAGCTAACATTTTATAGCTCCCAAAAAGGCTCTATTCTAATAAGAATAGAGGCGTAATAGACAAATGTTAGGCTGTTTTTGATTAGATATTTTCAAGTGGACAAAAATTAGGCTGTAAAATAGCAGATATTAGACTTTCAAAAAAGCAT
>Ga0308002_1000574_pt1 | contig 13435 bp, 12 predicted proteins | sample Neamet34_FD_203148 | JGI IMG/M metagenome (GOLD analysis project Ga0308002, IMG submission 203148) | Marine microbial communities from water near the shore, Antarctic Ocean - #34 | ecosystem: Environmental > Aquatic > Marine > Unclassified | place: Southern Ocean | collected 2014-06-06
GCGAAGAGGATTATATACACGAATTACTCGCTTTTGGAGGTGATAAAGCGCTTGCTATCGTAGAGAATCACTTATACGGAACTAAAGATTTTAGAGCTTCTTTAGTAGAGGTTTTTACTTTAGTAGGATTACAAATTCTTCAAGAAGAAAATCCGGATTTATTGGCAGCTAGTCTGGGAATTATAGGGCTGTTTTCTAAAGCAGGACTTGAGATTAAGACGGTGCAAGAGAATTCCGTTGCCGATGAATTTAAAATTGCAGTAGGCGATGTAATTCTAGAAATGGATGGAAATTTAATTACAAAAGACTTATTGACTTCTTTAAGTGCAAAAGAATCTGCTGTGTTTAAAGTACAAAGACGTTTCGAAACGATTGATTTAGAAATCTCTCTTTTAGATAAATCGCATTATCAAATCAATAAAATATGTGCTTTGGAGTCTGTTACTGTGGAGCAGGAAATGTTATTTGGAAAGTGGTTGGTGACAAAATTGTAAAGTGAAATTTAAGGGTGTTTTATTCATTTGTTGTAAGTGTTGACTGCTTCTTGAATCAGTTTACTTTTTTTCTTACGTATATTAATTCGGTATAAAAAACTTATCAGGCTTATAGGTGCCAGCATAGGTATTGTGTATTCGTTGATTACTGCGTCTATAATATAGGGTTGCAGACGTTTATATTTAGGGTGGTAAGTTATTAACGCAACGCCTATAGCTAATATGCTAGCAGCCGTAGTGTTTACTATTCTATTTCCTCGTTCAACTTTTTTATAAGCTTCAAGTATGGGTAAGCAATTACTGTTGTCGTTAATTGCTTCCTTTAGGTTTTCGTAGGATACTTTCGATATATTACTATCCCCTTTATTTATATAAAATGTTTTTGTCTTTTCAGTATCACTACGTTTTATGCTACGTTTAGTTTCTTTAGCATATAAATTTAGATTCCCATCTATAAATTTTGGTACAAATATAGATTTATGTCCATTTATCAATTTTATATTGGCTCTTTCTGCCCCGTTAATTTTGTAAAACTTAACTTCATCTAGCTTGTATTTAACACTATTTACTATAAAATGCGGATCTACCATAAATCCCGAATTATAGCTAACTTTTTCAGCATAAATAATTGTGTCAGTATAGAGATGTATAAAGCTTTTTTCTGTGAGTAATGTTTGGGCAAAACTTGTTGTAAAAATGGTGCAGAATAGAATAAATAATAATTTTTTCATTTTAATCAATTTTGGACTATTTAACAGCAATCATAGAGATTTCCACATTTACATCTTTTGGTAAACGGGCAACTTCAACGGTTTCTCTGGCAGGGTAGTCAGAGGTGAAATATTGATTGTACACAGCATTTATACTTGCGAAGTTATCCATGTCAGAAATAAATATTGAGGACTTAATTACATGCTCAAAAGTCATTCCTGCTTCAGTTAAAACAGCTTTCATATTTTCCATTACTTGAGTGGTTTCAGCCTCTATAGATTCCATTATTAAGCTGCCTGTAATAGGGTCCATAGCAATCTGACCAGAAGTATAAAGGGTGTTTCCCGAAAGCACAGCTTGAGAGTAGGGTCCAATAGGAGCCGAGGCATTTTTAGTTTCTATGATTTTCTTCATTTTATTGTTTAGTTTTGTCGCAATTTGTAGGCTAATATATGAAACAAGTTATTTAAATGAAAGTCCTAATTATAGACAACTACGATTCGTTTACTTTTAATCTGGTGCATTTATTAGAATGTTTTACCGACGATTACGAAGTGTGGCGGAATGATGCCATTGAATTTGAGCGTGTTTCAGAATTCGATAAAATACTTTTATCTCCAGGTCCTGGCTTGCCAGAAGAAGCGGGGCAGATGCCTGAGTTTATACGCCGCTTTGCACAATCAAAACCTATTTTAGGTGTTTGCTTAGGCTTCCAAGCATTGGGCGTATATTTTGGTGCAGACTTGTATAATTTAGAATCTGTACAACATGGAGTGCAAACGCCTGTTCGGATTATAGATCAGTCTTGTCTGTATAAAGGATTAGGGCAATCTATTGAGGTAGGGCGTTATCATTCCTGGGCTTTAAATCTTAAAGAATCCAATAATTTAATTCCTACTGCCGTAGATGAGAATGGGGTTTTAATGTCTTTTAGACATGAAAACCTACCCATTTCTGGTATTCAATTCCATCCAGAATCTATCATGACTCCAGCAGGAAAAGAAATTATAAAGAATTGGATTAATTCTTAAGGTTGTGTCCCATTTTATCTTTTTTGGTTTTAAGATAAAATTCATTGTGCTTATTGGCTTCTATTTCTAGCGACACATTTTCAACTATTTCTAATCCGTAGCCAATTAAACCAGCACGTTTTTTAGGATTGTTGGTCATTAACCTAAGTTTACTTACGCCTAAATCGTGCAGTATTTGTGCACCCACACCGTAATCTCTTTCATCGGATTTAAAGCCTAACTTTTCGTTCGCCTCTACCGTATCTAATCCTTGTTCTTGAAGTTTGTAGGCTTTGAGTTTGTTTAAGAATCCAATTCCGCGTCCTTCTTGGTTCATATACACAACCACACCACTACCTTCTTTTTCTACCATTTGCATAGCACGAGCCAACTGATGTCCGCAATCGCATCTGCAAGAGCCAAAAATATCTCCAGTAATACAAGAGGAATGAACGCGTACCAAAACGGCATCGTCTTTTTTCCACTCCCCTTTATGTAAGGCTACATGATATCTTCCTGTATTTATTTGCTTGTATGCGGTAAGGGTAAAGTCACCGTGCTCGGTTGGTAAGTCTATCGTTTCCATTTTTTCTATCAAACTTTCTTTTTGCATTCTGTATGCAACCAAGTCTTCAATAGAAATAAGTTTTAAATCGTGTTTTTTAGCGATTATTTTTAGTTGAGGAAGGCGTGCCATAGTACCGTCTTCATTCATAATCTCAACAATTACTCCCGCTGGTTTTAGCCCCGCCAAACGAGCTAAATCTACCGAAGCTTCTGTATGTCCGGTACGTCTTAAAACGCCCCCTTTTTTAGCCTTTAATGGAAATATATGTCCAGGTCTTCCTAAATCTTCAGGTTTGGTGTTTTCGTCTATAAGTGCTAAAACTGTTTTTGCTCTATCGCCAGCCGAAATCCCAGTTGTACAACCGTGTCCAATTAAATCTATCGAAACGGTAAACTGTGTTTGATTAGGGTCGGTGTTTTTACCCACCATCATTTCTAACTCTAATTCATTTGCTCTTTCCTCTAGTATAGGCGTACAAATTAAACCACGCCCATGAGTAGCCATGAAGTTAATCATCTCTGGAGTCGCCATTTCTGCGGCAGCCACAAAATCACCCTCGTTTTCACGATCTTCATCATCTACTACAATCACAACTTTTCCGTTGCGAATGTCTTCTAAGGCTTCTTCTATGGTGTTGAGCTGATTGAGCATAACTAATTTTTTTGCAAATATACTAATTACTAAAGAACAAATTGTGTAGTCTCTCTGTAGTTTTCTCCCATTTGTAGGTGTCTTTTACAAATTGATGCCCCTTAGAAGAAACTAAATTTCGGAGTTCGTTGTTTTCAAGAAGTTCTAAGCATAATGCTGCTAGTTCTTCTTTGGTATTTCCTACGAGTAAACTGTTTTCGGATGCTTTTATGGGCTTCGATGCTAGCTCTGTGCTGATGCATGCTTTGTTCATTGCCATAGCTTCCAGGAGCTTGTTTTGTAGTCCTGTACCAATACGCATTGGAGCTATAAATAAGCTAGAATCTGCATAAGCTTCTCTTATATCATCCATCCATCCACTTACGGTAACCGACTTTGATTGTAATTTAAGCACAGCACTTGAAGGACTTGTTCCTGCCAAGAGAATTTTTATACCTGATTTTTGCTTCTGCAAAATCGGCAGAATCTCTTTACATAAAAAGATAGCAGCATCAATATTGGGTGCATAAGCCATATTCCCTACAAATACAATATCGTATTTAGCGGGTTTTATTTGTGGCTTGAAATAGTTTAAATCTACTCCATTTCTAATAATATTTATAGTCGCTTTTTCAGGATGATTTATAAAACTTCTATCTTCTTCTGTGATAATAGTATGCGTATTAAAGTCTTTAAATAAATCAGTTTCGTATTGTTTCTGTTTTCTGGACTCCCACCTATAGAGCCACTTACTGTAAAATGGAGCCTTATCTCCTCTGCGTTCCATTCCCTTCGAAAATACGTCCATATAATCTAGTGTTTTGGTGTAATCTTCAAAACGCACATATTCTGCAGCTCTTGTAAGTTGGCAGTAAATATGATTTGGATTAATCGTCTGAATTAATTTTGAAACTTTTGATTTAGCAGAAGCACTTGTAAAAAGTGCTGTTTGAAATGGGGTTTTAGAAAAACAAGCAAGCAACAAACTATATAGCACTTGTAAGATGGAAAGTTTGACAAAATGGACTTCTTTGCAAAAGGATTCTAGTTCAAGTCTGGCCTCTTCTGTGTCATTAGAAAAAGGAAGTTGTAGCGCACAAAGATAAAGGTCATGCTTCTCTGCTAAGGATTTCATTTGATGGTAAATCCTTAGTTTGTCTCCTTTATCTAATGGATAAGGAACCCGCGATGTGAGTACAAACAGCTTCATCTAAAAAGACTTTTTAGTTGCAAATAAACTGCTGTTTTAGAGAAGTTGGCAATTGCAAATTCTCTGGCTTTTTCTCCAATTTCAGCAACTTTTTTTGGTTCGTTTAAACTAAATTGCATTTGCTCAATAAATTCCTCTTTGGTATTGGCAATAAGTATGTTCTCCAAATTGGAGGTCTTAATACCTTCAGTGGCTAGACTTGTGCAAATAATGCATTTACCTAATGCCATTCCTTCAATAATTTTAACTCGTAGGCCAGAGCCAGAAAATAAAGGCACGAGCATCACTTTATGAGAATTGATGAATGTTGCTGCATCAGAAACTTCTTTATGATTGTGGAGACCTGGAAGTTTAGTCTTTAGTAAGCTGCTATTCATCCCTCGCCCAGCTATATGAAATTCAGTTTCTGGGTTTATACGATAAAAGGCAGTCCATACATTTTCTAGAAGCCAAGAAATTGCTTGTTCGTTTGGTTGCCAATCCATTGCGCCAAGATGAAAGAAGTCAACTTTGCTGCCTTGGTCTTTTTGTTTTGACTGAATATTGTTGCAATATAAGCCTATTGTAGTAAGCTCTTTTTTAGTGTGTAATCGAATGTATGTGCTGTCTTTTTCAGAAATTGAAGCAATGGAATCGACTTCTTTCCAAAATGTTAGTTCTTCTTTTTTTAGGCGAATTACTTGATGTTTTAAGTAATTTTTACGCACTATATTATTCTCTTCTAGTATCTGAGCTTCCCATATTTGATGCTCTATATTATGAGAACGGTAAATAGTTTTAGCTTGAGAATGGCTTTTTACAATAGTTAAATATGAACTAGTAAAAAGACTTTCGAAAATAATGAGCTCGAAGTTGTGCTTATTTAATGTGCTGATGATTTCCTGCTCAAACGTTTGTTGAGAAAAACGAGCTAAGAAATAGGAGTCTTTAGTGAATAGATTTTTTAAGGCTCCCCAAAAATGAAGTCCTGTATTTACGGGTATTGTTTTGTAGCTTAAGTTCGGATGTCTAATCGCATTTTTTGAAGGATGCTTTTTTGTTTCCATGCCTAAAAAATGGACATTGCATCCAATATCTAAAAAGCCTTCTAGTATTTGAGAAATAGCAATGCAACCGCCATCCATTTTGGGGTATGCAGGTTTATGGGCTAAGATTAAGACTTTTTTACCTTCCATAAAACCTTAAGTTTAGTAAGTAAATTTGTTACTCTACTACTGTTAAATAGACTAGAGTCGTTGGCTGCTTTATAGCTAAAAAATAATCCTAAGGGAGCTAGTATAAACGAGGACATCCACATACCTTGACTAATAGTAATTACTCCTTGCAAAGCACTTTTTTCTCCTGTTATAGAAGAAATATGGTAGATCAAAAAGAAAATAATTGAGACTAATACAGGCATTCCCATTCCACCTTTTCGGATAATTGCTCCCAATGGAGCACCAATTAAGAAAAGTACTAAACAAGCAAAGGCAAGCGTAAACTTTCGATGCCATTCAATATGCGTTTTTTTAAGTTTTTTATGCTTGTATTTTAGTTCTCTTTGGGTATTGTAAATATAAGATTTACTGCTTCGTACTAAATTAGCACTCGCTTTAAACAGTCTGTTTTTTTTATGTTGAGTAAAGGAATCTAAATCATCGTTGAAGAATACAATAGAATCCTTTTTTAAAGTATCGGCTGTAGTGAAATTATAGTACGCTAAAAGTTTTTCGTTGTAGGTGTTCAGTCTATTGTTTATAGTGTATTCCAACGAATCGGAGTTTTGTTTAAGCTGCGAAATATTCATAAACTGTGCAGCATTCGAATAGCGTTCTTCATCAGATCTTTCTAATTGAAAAGAAGCCATGTCGAAACGAATTTTTTGGGTTTTAAAGCTCGAACGTGCAAAAGGTAAGTCTATTCTTTTTTTAGGGTTTTTAGGATCTACCTCTTCATAACTGTATCCATCAAAAAGCTCAAGATAAAGATAACGGTCATTGCCAGCGGTGTACATTTTACCACTTTTTGCTTTTATGACTTTGGTATTACCCATTTTCTCACTGTGGTCGTAAATCAATAAGTCTTCCAGTAGGTTTCCGTCTTCACTTTTGTGATTTACTTTAATACTGTATCCTTCAATATCGTTAAAGAAAACTCCTTCGCGCATATTTAATGCGAGTTTCTTATTCATAATATCGTACAGAAGTGTTTTAAACTTCATATTCGAATACGGAATAACATGATTGGAAAAGAAAAATGCAGCAATGGCAATTATACTGACTGTAACAAAAAGAGGTCGCATAATTTTATACAAAGAAATACCCGAAGACTTAAGTGCCGTAAGCTCGTAGCTTTCGCCAAGCTTACCAAAGGTCATTAAGGAAGAAAGGAGGATGGCTAATGGTAGTGCTAAAGGAACTAAAGTGGGGATGCTATAAAAAGCAAGTTCTACAATTACAGTCCATTCAAGACCTTTGCCAATTAAATCGTCTATGTATTTCCACACACTTTGCATTAATAAAACAAAGAGCATGGTAAAGAAGGTTCCTGCAAAAGGACCTAAAAATGCTTTTAATACGAGTTTGTGTAGGGTTTTCAATCTGATAGTTTTACCATGCCCAAATATACAACTAAGCGTTTTTACGAACCAATGCTTTGTCTAAGCTTTTCTATTTGCTTATCCCAAAGTAATTTAGATTCTTCCTCTTCTTCTTCGTCTTCAGCAAAGTCGGTAACCATCAACGAGATGTCTTGGGTTATTTCATCAACTTCAAGTCTAAGTTCAAAATAGGTATCCGAAGGCTCGTCTACCCATCTAAATTTGATTCCTTGGTTGTTTTTTTTACTTAACAACTCGGCTTCTTGCTCGTCGCCATCCCAAAAGAAAGTGTATATCTTTCCGCTTAGGTTTACATTGTCTGCAAACCATTCCGATAAGCCATCTGGAGAACTTATTTGATTGTATAAAATCCGTAGAGATGAGCGAATAGGGAATTCAATTTCAAATTTATTCTTTGAAGCCATAACTAGTGTTTAATGTATTTCTGTTGCTGCAATATAGTCAAAAAAAGATTTTTACAAAGTTTCTATTCCCTAATATTAAAATAAATATTCCCCGTTTTTTAAACCTTTAAAATAAAAGTAAAAAAGTACTTGTTTAAAAGACTTTAAAACCTTTATATTTGCAGCCCTTAATCGGAATGGCGAGGTAGCTCAGTTGGTTAGAGCGTCGGATTCATAACCCGGAGGTCACGAGTTCAACTCTCGTTCTCGCTACACACAAAAAGGCTTAATAACTTCAATGTTATTAGGCCTTTTTTAGTTTACACCAAGTCTTTAAGGATGCTTCAAATTTTAAGGTGCTGCCATCGTTAATTTTTAGCAATGTACTCAAACTATGTTAGTTTGTTCGAAACTGACAGTGATTTCATCTAAAACTGTCAGTAAACTAAATTTCTGTATCTATTCTTTCTGCTTAAATTCAATAGACTCTCTTATTCCAAGTTGTTTTCAAGTAATAATGCTTGAATGTAGGTATTTATAAGCCTATCTTATTCTGTAATTCATTTCTGAGTAAAATCATACATTAATTCAAAAAAGAGTACGCACATAATTTTCACAAGTTATTTTTAATCAGGAAAATAGCCTTTCTATTTTTTGTATATTTGATTTCCTAAATACTATGATTATGAAAAAGATACTTTCGATATTTCTTTTATGTTTTTGCTTTTCTGCAACAGCACAGCAAAGTTCACCGAACTTTATAGTTACTGATATTTCTGGTGAAACTCATAACCTATACGAATATTTAGGTCAAGGTAAGTATGTTGTAGTAAATTTCATGGGTACTTGGAGCGGTCCTGATCAAGTAATTGCAGAAGATTTCGGATTAGGGTTTATTTCATTTGGTTGTAATAATATTGATGTTATTTTCATTTCTATAGATAACGGTTCAGACACACAAGCTTATATTGATTTCAATGAAGAATACATGCCTGGCGTTCAAGGCCTACCTATGGTAAGTGGTGTTGACGGTGGTGGTGATGCAGCTCATTATGCTTACGGGATTACTGGAGTTCCTACAATTGTTTCCATAAGTCCTATTGACACTACTTATACAGAAACTTATTTAGGTTTTTATACTAATCTTGCGGTGCGGCTATAGAGCCAGTTAGTCCAACAGAATATTGCCAGTTTGATTACACAATAAATGGATGTACTGACCAAAATGCAATCAATTATAATTTATCTGCAAATACAGATAACGGTAATTGCGAATATTCAAGTGTAATTTATGATAGCTTAAATAATTATATAGGTGATGCAATATTATCACTATCATCACTCCAACAAGCTCTAGATACTTGGAACTCAACAATAGATTTAGAAGTTGGATGGAACATGTTTGGTTATGGTTGTCCTGAGCCTATTGATGTCTCGTTAGCATTTGCTAGCTATACAGATAAAATATTGATGGTAAAAGGCAATTGGGGAGAAGTATATATACCAGAATTTGAGTATAACTTTCTTGGCGATTTAACAACTGGCTTCGGGTATCAAATAAAATTATCAGAGACTATAGTAGACTTTAGTTTATGTGATTGGTATATTAGTGATATTCCTGAGGATAATATTGTGACTTTACAAGAGGATTTTGAAAATTTACAAGTATTAAATAATGAAATTTTAAGTTCAAATTCTCAACACTGTTTTGAAGAAGGTTATTGTGCATATAGTCTTGAACTCTTTGACTGCTATCATCCTGAATTTGGATTTGATTGCAATGGAGATTCACTAGAGTTATTTATTGGGCAAGAAGCGTATGGAGGGATTATTTTCTATATAGACGAAACAGGTGAACGTGGTTTAGTTGCTGCTATGGAAGATGTCTTACAAGGAAGCTTTGAATTAGAAATTCAATTTGAGTGGGGATGTTATGGCGTTGATGTAAGTGGGGCTGATGAAATTGCAATTGGTGAAGGTTATCAGAATACACTGGATATAGTCAACTCTGAATGCGAAACAGAAACTGGAGGAATAACTGCTGCACAGGCAGCTATAGATTATGAGGTGAATGGATATGATGACTGGTTTTTACCTTCGAGAGATGAGTTATTAGAAATGTATTATACTATAGGGTTAGGAGGTCTACAGGGGAATTTAGGTGTATTTAGCAATGCTGGGTATTGGTCTTCTTCAGAAATATCAGATTTAGAATCGTGGTTTGTAAGTAGTGATGGTGGAATGTCGAATTATAGTAAGTCCTGGGGTGGAGCGTCACATTATGTTCGTCCAATTCGTGCTTTTGGATATACTTTAGGTTGTATGGACTCATTAGCCTGCAACTACAATTCCGATGCCAATATGGCTAATGGTAATTGTGAATACCCTGAGCTTGATTATGACTGTGAGGGTAATTTTAACGCTCAAATAGGTGATGAAATAGAAGGTGGACTAGTCTTTTACCTTGATGAAACAGGACAGCGCGGATTAGTTGCTGCAATGGAAGATATAGGTCAGCATGAATGGGGTTGTGTTAATACATACATATCAGGTGCTGACGGAACAATTATTGGTTCAGGATACAAGAACACGTTAGATATAAATTTAGATTGCACCGAAATATCTATCGCTGCAAGTGAGGCGTTAGCATATGAATCAGGCGTTTATGAAGATTGGTATTTACCATCTAGAGATGAATTAATAGAAATGTATAACACTATAGGTAATGGCGGTCCAGAGACTAATATAGCTAATTTTCAAAATGACAATTATTGGTCATCTTCTGAGAGTACTATACACGCTCCTTGGTTAGTCCATTTTAATAATGGACTTATAAACGGCACAAATAGTAAGGCTTCTAACTACTGGGTTCGTCCAATTCGTGCTTTTGGTAATTGGGTTATGGGCTGTATGGATGAGGAATCTTGCAACTACAACCCCGAAGCAAATATGGCTGATGGAAGTTGTGTGTATGCTGAACTAGGTTATGATTGTGATGGGGTTTTTACAGCTGAGATAGGTGATGTAATTGAAGGAGGATACTTGTTTTATTTAGACGAAAGTGGCGAGCATGGTTTGGTCGCAGCAATGGAAGATATAACAGAAGGCTCTAGTATGGGAGCTTGGGGAACCCCTGAAGGCTTCGAATGGGGTTGTATGGGTCTGGCTGTAAGTGGTGCAGATGGTACATCTATAGGTACAGGTTATCAAAACACTTTAGACATCATTGCCCAAAACTGCCAAACAGAAAACGGAGGAATATCTGCAGCTCAAGCGACTTTAAACTACTCATCAGAAGGCTTTACAGACTGGTATTTACCCTCAAAAGAAGAATTAGAAGAGATGTACGACACTATAGGGGGTGGCAGCTCACAAGGTAATATAGGCGGTTTTGAGACTAGTGACTATTCTTACTATTGGTCTTCCTCGGAGGAAACTAATTCCCTCGCCTGGTTCGTAAACTTCTATAATTACATCCCGGATGGCACCGATAAGTTTCAGTCTCTTAGAGTTCGTGCAGTCAGGGCTTTTTAACTATTTAATGAATTCCCTTAATTGGATGAATTATAAGAAAAGAACAGCCTACTAATAGAGTGGCTTTTGTTATTCTAAAGCCATCTATAGCTCCTGTAGGCTTAAATGAGTATAAGGTTTCCTTGTTCAATAATCTTTTTTTATACCTTAAAAACACTCCCAAAGTCTTTTTATTTACATCGATTCTGTGATTGGTTTCTGCAGTAAAATATTGGAGAAATATTTTTTTATACAAGCACAACATTAGCTATCTTTGTTTTAGTTTAGATCATCTGTTTTTAACAATTTATAGTTGAGAACTATAATGCTGTTATTAAGGACATTTATAAATATATTTGAATGTTAAGAATTACTCAATTCCCCTCATGAAAAATAGAATTTTAATCACCTGTTTATTCCTTTTTTGTTTCTTAATTAAGGCTCAAAATCAAGTTCCAGACGAAAAATCTAATGCTTTGTTAGATCTTGGCTTTAATGCTAAATTATTAAATTTAGCAAGTAATAATGCTACTTTAGTTGTTAAAGAAAACGAGATTGTTCGAAAATCTCCACGGTCCTTGAGTGAAATTTTAAATAAATCTAAAGAACTTAGTAAAAAGGAAGTGTCTGTTAAATACCATTTAATAGCAGGATGTTTTTCTAAAGCAAAGAATGCTAATGATCTTGTTGATCAGTTAGTTATTCAAGGCTATAATTCGTCCATTTTAGAACAGTCTAATGGTATGTATTTTGTTTCGTACGAAAGTTATGAATCTTATACCACTGCCTTAAACGTGTTGAATAAGCTGGTAGGCGATGGCTTAGATACATGGATTAGTAAGGAGTAGTGATTGCCATAATGGTTTGATAACTACTAAGTTTATTAAATTATTCAGATGCGATTGATTGAGTTATTGTGGTGCTATAGCTTCCTGATGTTATTCTTTCAGTACTGTTATACAATTTGAATAGCTAATAATAGTATGGTTGTCAATCAGTCTATAAAGCCTGAGCTCAGTTCCAAATAATTTTTGACTAGTTGAGTAATAGTCTTGTGCAGAGATTCTGAGATGAATTATTGCTTAATTAAAGTTCAAATCTGTTTTCAAAATACAAAGCGTTAAAATAGTATTACTTATTGTGAATTTAATCCAATAGTTAGGTATATAGGTTTCCTATATTTGTTACTCATTATTCAATAGCCTCCTTATGAAACAAATTATTTTATTTTTCGGATTGTTTTTATTTTTAGCTCCTGCACAGGCTCAAAGTCCTTGTGTTCATCAAGAGCAAACGAGTATTCTTCATAAGAAGACTCCTGAACTACAACCTCAAAGAGATCTTAGGGTTAATTTTCTTGAAAAATTCACGAAAGAGTTCGCTAACACACTCCATTCTAAATCTAATTCAGAACTGGTAATTCCTATAGTTTACCATGTGGTACACGACAACGGAGAGGAGAATATTTCGGATGCTCAAATACACGAATCTATTGTGCAGTTAAATGAAGATTTTACTGCTGTAAACTCTGGATTAGCTGATGTGCACGAAAATTTCATTTCATCAATTGCCGATGTAGGAGTCAGTTTTAGACTAGCTGATTTAGATCCTAATGGCGAACCTACAACAGGTATAAATAGAATTCAATCTGAACTAACTTATAACGGAAGTCAGCTTGCGTTAAAAGAAATGATACAATGGGATCCTACCATGTATTTGAATATTTGGGTGGTAAATTCTTCTGATGGTGGTAATGGCTCTGCCTTTGCTTATTATCCTTCAAGTGTAGAAGGTAGTAGTTCTGTATACGATGGCGTAGTTAGCTCTTACTGGGCTGTAGGGAGAACTGAAACGGCTGTTTGGACACATTATAAAATATTAACCCACGAAATTGGTCACTGGGCAAATTTAAAACATACTTGGGGAGACGATTCAAATAACCAAGCTGCTGCAGGTTGTGCGTTTGATGATGGGGTAGAAGATACTCCTAATACAATTGGGAATACAGGTTGCGATCTTGAAGCATCTTCTTGTGGCTCGCAAGATAATGTTCAGAATTATATGGACTATTCCAACTGTTCCAACATGTTTACTACAGGACAGAAATCGCGTATGTTGGCAGCTTTAAATTCTGATGTTGGTGGAAGAAATAATTTATGGACAGATGAAAATCATAGTTTGGTATTTATTGATCAAGAATTTTTACCTCGATTGGTTTACAATGCTCAATCGTTCAATGAATCGACACTTAACGATGGATCTATTAATAGTTCTATAGGTGTAGAGTTGGTTGATTTGTCTTTTAGTTCTACAGGTT
>Ga0308002_1000577_pt1 | contig 13347 bp, 11 predicted proteins | sample Neamet34_FD_203148 | JGI IMG/M metagenome (GOLD analysis project Ga0308002, IMG submission 203148) | Marine microbial communities from water near the shore, Antarctic Ocean - #34 | ecosystem: Environmental > Aquatic > Marine > Unclassified | place: Southern Ocean | collected 2014-06-06
GTTCTGTACTTACTTTTGAGCATTCTGAAAACAACAAACAATTAGGTTACGACAAAGTGATTATGCAAGCCGGTGGTATCGGTTGGGGTAAACATGTTGATGCTTTAAAAGATATACCTAAAAAAGGAGATCGAGTTGTTATTTTGGGTGGAGACAATTACCGTATCGGTATGGGGGGTTCTTCTGTTTCTTCTGTAGATACTGGAGAATTGGATAACGCCATTGAGTTAAATGCGATTCAGCGTTCTAACCCAGAAATGCAAAAACGTGCTGCCAACGCTATTAGAGCGATGGTAGAAAGCGATAATAACCCTATTGTTTCTATTCATGATCACGGTGCTGGTGGACACTTAAACTGTCTATCGGAATTGGTGGAAGAAACAGGTGGAAGAATAGATTTAGAAGCACTTCCTATAGGTGACCCTACTTTATCGGCAAAAGAAATTGTTGGTAATGAGTCACAAGAACGTATGGGCTTGGTAATAAACGAAAAGCACATTGAAGAATTACGCAAAATATCTGAAAGAGAAAGAGCGCCATTCTATAATGTAGGTGTGATTACTAGCGATATGAACTTCTCTTTCGAATCTGTAAAAGACGGAAGTAAGCCTATAGACATGAAACTGAAACATTACTTCGGTTCATCTCCAAAAACAATTATGACAGATTCTAGAGCAGAGGTGAATTTCTCTAAGCTAGAATACAATCAAGATAATTTATTCGAATATATCACTTCAGTACTTCAATTAGAAGCTGTTGCTTGTAAAGATTGGTTAACCAACAAGGTTGACCGTTGTGTATCGGGTAGAGTTGCCAAACAACAAAACGCAGGTCCTTTACATTTACCGCTTAACGATTGTGGTGTAATGGCTTTAGATTATAGAGGTAAAATTGGAGTTGCTACTTCTGTAGGTCATGCTCCTATAAGTGCCTTGATTGACCCTGTTGCAGGTTCACGCAACGCTATTGCTGAGGCTTTAACAAACCTTGTTTTCGCTCCTATTACAGACAATCTTAATGGGGTTTCTTTAAGCGCAAACTGGATGTGGCCTTGTAGAAACGAAGGCGAAGATGCTCGTTTATACGATGCAGTAAAAGGGATTAGCGATTTCGCGATTTCTTTAGGAATTAATGTTCCTACAGGAAAGGATAGTTTATCGATGACTCAGAAGTACAAAGACGGAAGCAAAGTTGTTTCCCCGGGTACAGTGATCATTTCTGCTATTGGTGAGTGTAGTAACATTAACCAAGTGGTGAGTCCAGTTTTAAAGAAAAAGAAAAATGCACCTATACTCTATATCAACTTATCGCAAGATGCGTATAAGTTAGGAGGTAGTTCTTTTGCACAAGTAAACAACAAAGTTGGAACTGAAACACCAACGATTAAAGATTCGGGATTCTTCAAGAATGGTTTCAATACGATTCAAAAATTAATTAAGTCTGACTTGGTTGAAGCTGGACACGATATTTCTGCTGGTGGTTTAATTACCGCTTTATTAGAAATGTGTTTTGCTGATGTAAACCTTGGGGCAGATATAGATTTAACTTGCTTAAATGAGCAAGACATCGTAAAAGTATTATTTGCTGAAAACGCAGGTATTCTACTTCAAGTAAACGACATTGCTAAAGCAGATGCTATTTTAGCAGAAATGAATATTACCTACCATAATTTAGGTACTGTAGTTGATGCTTCAGAATTAAATATTACAAGTAAGGAACTAAACTTCAATTTAAGCGTTAGCGATTTAAGAGATGTTTGGTACAAGACTTCCTATTTATTAGACCGTAAGCAAAGTGGTGAAGAAAAAGCTTTAGAGCGTTTCAACAATTATAAGCACATGCCATTAGAGTTTAACTTCCCAGCATCTTTTAGCGGACAGTTAGCAGCTATGGGCTTAGATCCGAACAGGAAAAAAGCAAGTGGTTTAAAAGCGGCAATTATTCGTGAAAAGGGTTCTAACTCTGAACGCGAAATGGCTTACGCACTTTACTTAGCAGGTTTTGATGTAAAAGATATTCACATGACCGATTTGATGAGTGGTCGTGAAGATTTAACCGATGTAAACTTTATCGCTGCCGTTGGTGGATTCTCTAACTCAGATGTATTAGGTTCTGCAAAAGGATGGGCTGGTTCATTTAAATACAACGAAAATGCACGTACAGCTTTAAAGAATTTCTTTAAAAGAAAAGACACACTTTCTTTAGGTATCTGTAACGGTTGTCAGTTGTTTATTGAATTAGGCTTGATAAATGCTGATCATACAGAAAAACCAATAATGCTTCACAACGATTCTCATAAATTTGAGTCTGGTTTTGTGAATGTAGATATACCAGAAAACGACTCAGTACTGTTTAGCACATTATCGGGTTCTCGTTTAGGTGTTTGGGTTGCTCATGGTGAGGGAAAATTCTCTATGCCTTACAACGAAGATCAATACAATATTGTATCGAAATATAGCTATAAAAACTATCCAGCAAACCCAAATGGCTCTGACTTTAATACGGCTGCAATTACCTCAAAAGACGGTCGTCACTTAGTAATGATGCCTCACCCAGAACGTTCTATCTTTCCTTGGAACTGGGCACACTACCCAGAAAGTCAAAACGAAGTATCGCCTTGGATTGAAGCTTTTGTAAATGCTCGTAATTGGGTAGCAGAGAAAACTAAATAAGTTTTAAACGAATAAAAAATGAGCCCTCTCGGAAATCCGAGAGGGCATTTTTTATGTACTTATTGCCCCACAACCAATTGACTGTACTTACCAACATTTACAATATAAGCAGAATTGCCGGAGTGAGTTGAAATAGAAATAGAACCATCAAATACACCTTGTGCAATTACCTGACCTTGTATGTTGTAAATAATATAATCTTGTAGACCTATATATTGAGATTCAATTTCTATGTGATTATTAATCACTTTAACTGAAATACTCAGACTATCAAATTCAGGAATAGAAACATAAGGACTAATAGAATTTATAAATTTTGGGCAAATTTTAAATTCATTATTTGAAAAATAGACAGGTCCATTTATACGATAAAATGAATCTACTTGAAAATCAAATTCATAAATCAACGAACTTATAACAACCTCGATTCCGTTGTCAATTAGCTCAATTACAGCTTCATCAAATTCGTTATTTGGCTCAACACATTTACCAATAACTTCAACAAAGCAGCTTTCGTGTTTTTCAGATAAAGCTTCATTAATTACTAATGGGACAAGTACGGGTGAGTATTCAGGTATATATGTATAAGAATTTAGAGAGATGATGTCGTCAAGTATTGTAAGTCCATCGACCTCCCTAACTTTTGCGGTAACTATTAGTCCAGTCGTAGATGAAGATTTCTCCCATGCTGTATTAACATAAATCCCTGACCATAAAGAGTCCTTATCTTGAATAAAATGACCCGTTGAAAGAGACATAGACGCTAAGATATTACCAAAAGCAGTAACAACTTGTCCTTCATAAGGAGAAGTATCAGACATTCCTTGAATCTCTGCGATTGACAAATTCAGCTCTGGATACTCACAAGATCCATCATCTAAATTACACTCTACACAGAAGAATGTAGCAACAGAATCAGTACATCCAATAGGATAAAGATCTGAGATATTCTCATGTGAGCCTAAAAATGACCACTGATCTGGACCTAAAACAATCCACTCACTATTTTCAATATTTGTTCCAGCAGACAATAGCCAGTCAGTATTTCCTTCGTAAATGTTAGACTTCCTTAATAGAGTATGATTGTTTGTTCCCAACTCATAACCAGCAACATCCCAACCTATATCAGGGGATTCGTACCGATCACCTACCACATCTAACAATGTATAATTATCAGGAGTACCATAGACTAAGCCAAGGCAATCGTTTCCATGAATCATCAAAAACTGACTTTGATCCACTTGGTTAAACTGTTGCGAGAGAAAAGAGTTAGAAATGACATATACATCACCAGGTTCAATTACTGCTCCATCATTAAATGCCTTCCATGTTTCGAATTCACCAGGAATAGTTGGCTCGTTAAATGTATAAACAAATGCATAATTATCTAATGATACAATAGAGTCTGTTGGATTATATATCTCTATATAATTAAAATTGGACTCCCCAACTGAATACTCAGAGTAAAACAAAGGTGCTTGGGCAAGTAAAACTGTAGATGTTCCAATAATGATAAAAAAAATACTAAGTCTATTTTTCATAATCACAAATTATTAAATAATGTACTCTAATTTTTAACAAATGTTTTAGTCGAAGCTACACCTTCAGAAATTAAACTACAAACGTAATTTCCAGGAGCAAGACCAGATATATTTACACTTGCCTTTCCTAAACCAAAGTGATTCACGCTTGCTAGGTACTCTTTACCTAATAGATCGTAAATAGTTATAGAACTAATTTCAGAACTAATTTCTATGTTGATCGATTCTATTGCTGGATTAGGATATAACTGAAATTCAATAATATCATTTTCAAGAATACTTATTTCTGAGTCAATTTGGAAACAAGACTCAAATAACTCCTGAGCTAAATCATCTGTTTGAAACAACAAATCAACAGCATTAAATGGGTCGTTACTCGATTCTCTTGCCCAAACCACTCCAGAAGTAATTTGATTTACTGCTCCAGGTTCTAAAGTAAAAGGTCCAGCCGATTGTAAAAACCTTCTATCTCCAGGTATATTCCCTGCCGTTTGTTCAGTCCATTCTTCAGTAAAACTAGGGTCTGTTGTTCCAGGAAACATATAATTACAAGTCGGATTATTTTGGTTCTGACCATCACCTCCATACGTCATTGGTGAATCATCGAGCCAATAACCTTTTAAGTATTTGTAATAGTCTGCTGCAAAATTTGGATTTCCAGAAACAGTAGCATCGTTATTATAATAGACAAATTTAGACATCATAATCAGTTCATCTGATTCATCAATCATACCATCTAAATCGTTGTCTACACCATCGTTATCATCAGCTTTTGGTCCTCTAAAAAAATCTATCCCTACAGCAGGCAACTTTACTCCGTAACCACCAGCACCCTCATCTTCAGTGTCGCCATTATAGCAATACCCTAAACCTCTACCAACGTCGCAACCCACAAAATCATCTAGATAATTTCCTAAATCTGGATCAACCCAAATACCAAAGTAAGTTTCATTAAGCGCGTTATGAGATCTATTAATCAACTTATAATTATAAAAAGTCATGTTGTTGATGTGGTTGTCGGTTGCAAAAGCAAAAGCCTGAGCTTGAATTTCTAAACCTAAAGCTTCTACAGATCCCGATGCAGTATGAGAATTTCCTTTGTCGTTATACACCCACCAAAGCGTTTGATCGCCAAAAAGAATATCTTCATTCATACAGTCTAAAGAATTATCTAAATTGTATTCAGGATAATCACCGTCGTAAGGATTGTAATAATTATCATTGTTTACATCTCTAAAAGGAGCTAAGGTTTCTAAAGCATAATAAGGATTAGTTTCCACTTGAGAATCAGAGTCGGTAGATGCATTACTAAAGTTATCTGTAACTCTATTCCCGGGATAATCAATAATAGATTGAGGAATTACGTAATCCGGGAAATCAATTTCTGGTTGAGATGAATTGGTGTATTCTACAAACTCAGCTACAACCTCTTTTAACAATACATAATGTTTATCGTATTGAGTACATGTGGAAGCCTCTGTGGTTCCATAATTAAAATTAAGTCCATCCAAAGAATTTAACCGTACGTTATCTAAAGGACCTGGCCAATAATCATTTCCACCTTGTCTATAGGTTTGCGAAGCAACTTTTATTTGATTGTCATCATCAATACCTCCAATCCATAAAGCACCAGCGAAAATAGAATGAAGACCAGAACCTTTTGGAGCTTCATACGACCCAGAAGAAAGATCCCACCACATATCACCTCCATTTAGGATCGTTGTAGAAATATTATTTATATCTAATGTTGTTTGAGCAGTTCCCTCGGCACAATTAAAACTTAATTGTTTGGAAACTGTAACTAATGAACTAGACTTATTCACATCCTCTTTGGCTATTATAAGAGGTGAGCCTAAAACAAATAATACGAGGTAAAATAAATTTTTCATAAACTAGATTTTAATTGATTTATCAAAACCTAATTTAGGTATTATAATCAAACAAGCAACATTAAAGACCTAAAAAACAAAAAAAACTATTGAGCATAGTTCTGTATTAGCACGTGCTCTTAGCTTTAAAACTGGTCATCAAACTGAAAAGAATCATCTAACTTAACCCCTCTTTCTGTTTGTTTTACGGTACAACAAGAATGGAAATAATCGTGTTCTAAAAATAGCGTATGTCCTTTTTGGGCTGCAGTTTCTAAAAATATTTTTTTCTCTTGTAAAGTCAAAAGAGGTCTCGTATCGTAGCCCATTACATAAGGTAAAGGAATATGTCCTACAGAAGGTAAAAGGTCTGCTGCAAAAACAATGGTTTTATCCTGATACTCAATATGAGGAATCATTTGAGCTTCTGTATGTCCGTCAGCAAAGAGTACATCGAATCCAGGAAGGAAAATACCATCTGTTTTAATAAAATCTAATTGACCACTCTCTAGCATTGGCAAAAGATTCTCTCTTAAAAAGGAAGCTTTTTCTCTATCGTTTGGATTTAGAGCTAAATTCCAATGAGCCTCATTAGACCAATAAGTAGCATTTTTAAAAACCGTTTCTAGCTCACCTTTTTCATTATACTTTACGCCACCACCACAATGGTCAAAATGTAAATGTGTTAGGAATACGTCTGTAATATCATCTGGGTGATATCCGTGTTTAGCTAAAGACTTGTGTAAAGTATCTTCTCCGTGCAAGTGAAAGTGACCAAAAAACTTATCACTTTGCTTATCGCCAATACCATTGTCAATTAAAACTTTTCGATCGCCATAATCTACCAGCATGCTGCGCATAGACCAGGGACATAAATTGTGTTCATCAGCCGGATTGGTGCGTTGCCATAAACTTTTGGGTACTACGCCAAACATTGCTCCGCCGTCTAACTTAAAATCTCCTGTTTCTATAGATACGATCTTCATTGGTTTTATTTTTTTGATAAAATTAAACTTATTGCACAGTGTACACTACTAACTTATAGGTGATTATAAAACAAATAAGTCTTGATTTGTCAAATCAATTATCTTCTTCTCAACAGAAAACTTATACATATATTCAATCGCAGCTTTCCCTTTTTCTCCTAGAGAAATACTATAATCATTCACATATAAATCAATGTGCTTTTGCATTATTTCCACATCCATTTCTTGAGCGTTCTGTTTTACAAAAGCCAAACTTTCTGAAGGATTCTTGAAAGCAAATTCAATACTCTTTCGAATTAGTCTTTGTACTTTTTCTTGTAAGGATTTATCTAAATTTCTTTTAATCGCTATTCCTCCTAAAGGAATAGGCATTCCTGTATTTTGTTCCCAATACTCACCTAAATCCTTTACTTTTTCAAAGCCTCTATCGGCATAGGTAAAACGATTTTCGTGAATAATGAGCCCAGCAGAAACCTCCTCATTTTTAATAACTGATTCTATCTCAGAGAAAAGAACTTCTTTTTTATTCTGCAATTCTGGAAAAGCATAATTCAAAAGAAAGTTAGCGGTAGTATATTTTCCTGGAATAGCTATTAAATCGTTTACTGATGGGTTCGCTGAACCAGAATTCTTAATTAACAATGGTCCGCAATTATTTCCTAATGCGGATCCTGAATCCATCATTATATATTTCTCTAGAATATAAAGAAAGGCATGGTAACTTAGCTTAGTAATATCCAAATCCCTATGTAAAGCCTTCTCATTAAGTTCTTCTACATCTGCAATAAACACTTCAAACTCTAATCCTTCGGTGTCAATTTTACCGTGAATAAGAGCATCAAAAATAAAAGTATCGTTAGGGCAAGGAGAAAATCCAATGCTTAGCTTTTTCATTAAAGTAGATTTAGGATTTCAGCATTTAAATTTTTAACAGCTAAGGAAATATTCCAAGAAGCTCTATTCCGACGTTCTACATAATTAGAAATAGAACGTATTTGAATACAAGGAATTTTAGCTGACTTACAAGCGTAGAAAAAAGCGGCACCTTCCATACTTTCTACCTGAGGAACAAACCGTTTTTCTGTTTTAGAAATCCGATTTTCACTTCCATGAGCTGTATTAACAGTGATCGATTTCACTTTTAGATAAGGTAAATCCCAAAGACTTTGTTCATTACTTAATACACCAGATTGAAAAGGAAAGTCATCTGCTTCTATTAAATTCAAATCTAGGAGCGATAAAAAATGCTCACCATCATCGGCACCCATCTCAGGAAATTGATCTTCTACAACCTCAACAACAGTACCCAGAGGAATATCTTTTTCGAAAGCCCCTGCTATTCCAACATTAATGACTTTACTATAGGGTTTTAAAGCTAAAACTCGACCCATATGAAATGATGTAGCAACCATTCCTACGCCAGTACACAATAAATCGAACTCTATACCTTGTATAGTATAAGTATTAAGTTTATCGTCAATTCGACGTACTTTCTCCGCCTTTTCTAATAAAGGTTTTAGTTCGAGTTGCGTAGCAGATACAATTAAGATTTCCATAAATCAAAGATACTAAATAGTTGCTGCATGTTAAATTGTAGCGATTAGATATAAATAAAAAAAGAACTCAAGAGTCGTAATCAAGTCAACGCACCAACAAAAGCAACAAACAAGCAAAAAAGTATATATTTGCATGGTAAAAAATTACAGAAACGATGATCTACATCACAAGAAGAGAGCGATTTTGCTCTGCACATAAATTAGTGCACCCAGAATGGGATGCAGCGAAAAACTTAGCGGTTTTTGGACCTTGTTCAAATGAAAATTGGCACGGTCACAACTTCACCCTTTTTGTAACAGTAAAAGGTGAAGTTAATCCAGAAACAGGATTTGTAGTAAATTTAAAAGATTTAAGTCCAGTAATAAAGGAAAAGGTTATTGATAAGCTCGATCATAAAAACATTAATTTAGATGTTGATTTTATGAAAGGTAAAATGGCTTCTACAGAAGTCTTAGCCATAGAAGTCTGGGCTCAGCTTGCAGAAGCTATAAAAAATATGGGTGTAGAATTACATTGTATTAAAATTCAGGAAACAGAAAATAACTTTGTTGAATATTTCGGTTAATCATTATGGCTTATAAAAAAACAGAACATTACGATGAGGCTTGTACGGAAGCACTTTCGGGGCACTTTAAGTCCGTTTTAACTCATATAGGTGAAGATACGGAAAGAGAAGGCTTGCTTAAAACACCAGAGCGTGTAGCTAAAGCAATGCAATACCTTACGCAAGGTTACGATCAAGATCCTGCAGAGATTTTAAAATCCGCAATGTTTGCTGAGAAATACGATGAGATGGTTATTGTAAAAGACATCGAAGTCTATTCTTTATGCGAACACCACATGTTGCCCTTCTTTGGTAAATGTCATATTGCCTATATCCCAAGTGGACATATAGTAGGTCTGAGTAAGTTCGCTAGAATGGTTGATGCTTTTTCGCGTAGGTTACAAGTTCAGGAACGATTAACAGATCAAATTCGCGACTGTTTGCAAGAGACTCTTAAGCCACAAGGTGTAGCGGTTTGTATAGAAGCTCAACATTTATGCATGCAGATGCGTGGGGTTCAAAAACAAAATTCTATTACCACAACCTCTGCCTTTTCGGGTGCTTTTATGGACGAAGACATTACACGTCAAGAGTTCATGAGCCTAGTGAAAGGATTGAGTAGATAGACAACCTAAAGCACTTAGTATTAGTACAATAAACAAAGCTGAAAGCTCTCTGCTAAAGGCTTAAAGATAAAATTATGAAAGCATACGTTTTTCCAGGTCAAGGAGCTCAATTCTCAGGAATGGGTAAGGATTTATACGAGTCTTCTGAAGAAGCAAAAGCATTATTCGAAAAAGCCAATGAAATTTTAGGTTTCCGTATAACGGATATTATGTTCGAAGGTGAGGCTGAGGAACTGAAACAAACAAAAGTAACACAACCTGCAATTTTCTTACACTCTACTATTCTTGCCAAACTATTAGGGGAGCATTTTATACCTGAAATGGTTGCTGGTCACTCTTTAGGAGAGATTTCGGCATTAACAGCAGTGGGCGTTTTAGCTTTTGAAGATGGGCTTAAACTAGTTTCTAAAAGAGCCTTAGCTATGCAAGCCGCCTGTGAGGCAGAACCTTCGACGATGGCAGCAATTTTAGGATTGGAAAATGATGTAGTTGAGGATATTTGTGCAAAAGTAAACGGGATTGTAGTAGCAGCAAATTATAACTGCCCCGGACAATTAGTAATTTCTGGTGCTGTAGATGCTGTAAACGATGCCTGTGAACAACTGAAAGAAGCGGGAGCTCGTAGAGCCTTAGTTCTACCAGTAGGTGGGGCTTTTCATTCTCCATTAATGGAACCTGCTCGTGCAGAACTAGCTAAAGCAATTGAAGCAACAACTTTTAACATTCCTTCTTGTCCTATTTACCAAAACGTAAAAGCTTCCGCAATTACTGATCCTGAAGAAATAAAGGAAAATTTAGTAGCACAACTAACAGCACCAGTACGCTGGACTCAAACAATGCAGCAAATGATTGCAGACGGAGTTTCGAGCTTTACTGAAGTAGGACCTGGAAAAGTATTGCAAGGTTTAGTAAAGAAAGTAGATCGTAAGATGCCTACAGAATCTGCTGAACTATAGTTCTTACTTGATTAGTAGCTCAAAAAAATAGTCATAAAAAAAACGCTCCTAGGAGCGTTTTTTTTATGACTAAAATATGTTACAAGAATATAGAAACGATCAAGTAAGTGACTAGGAAAAAACTAAAAAGACCAAGGATAATCCCTCCAACAATACTAATCAAGACTTTAGCCTTAACATCGTAATTCTTCAGAATTCTCTTTTCAAATAGAATTTGACCTAAAAAAGTTGCCGCAACAAAAGCAAAGAACGAAATCCAATCGAGAGGATTATTCATCCATTCAAAGCTATAGGCTCCTTCATCGAGAAAGGAAGCTATAAAAATGAAAAGTATACTAGTACTTAGATAAAGTAGTAAATTACTTTTCTTAGTATCGCTAATTGAAATTCTCTTTTCCATAAGGTTTTGTTTAGATGGATTAATTTCCAGAAACTAGAACGAAATATTTAGAAGTATATTTTATTCAAAAAAATAAATTCAAATTTACAACAAGCTCCTATTTTTTAAATTACCAGAATCAATCAGTTTCTGTAGATAAACAGATTTAGATACTTTTTCTTTGATGAGATGCATATGACCAAGGTGATGGCAGTCTGAACTTATCCAAGACACTAAATTGGCATCAATTAATTGCTCTGCAGTTTTCTTTATTTCAGGGCCATAATGACCAATTAAGGAAAGTAAGTTTACTTGTAAATCTACCCCTCGCTCAGCAATATCAATAAGTCTTTTTATGCCCTTATTGTTTTTTGTAAAATAAGGATATCGCTCTGGATGTGCCAAAATGGGTTTATAATCTTTTAGCTGAATTTGAAAAATAACGTCGTTTACATTAATGGGTTCTTCTAAAAAAGAAAATTCAAAAAGTAATTTATTCTCTGAAATGCAAAGTAGTTTTTCCTCTTCTAATTTCTGTAAAAACTCAGAATCAGAATAATATTCAGCTGCTGCAGAAAATTGTAAACGCCCATTTAATTTCTTATTTATTTCTTGAGCTGCTGGTAATATTTTTTGAGGAGTATTTTGGTAATAATCACTCATTATATGTGGTGTGGTAATAATTTTCTGATAACCTAAATCTTCAAAGCCCTTCAGCATAGCCATGGAGTCTTCCATCGATTTAGAGCCATCGTCTATAGCAGGAATTAAATGAGAATGCATGTCCACTGCAATTTGAGAGAAGTCTATGTTTACGTTCTCTTTCTTACCGAATATGTTTTTGAATATAGAAATCATCTTTTAGTATACTGTTTTTCGTAATAAGCTTTATACGCACCCGAAGTAATATTCTCCATCCATTCGCTATTCTCTAAATACCAATCTATCGTCTTAGACAAGCCCTCACGGAAATCTACAGAAGGTTGCCAATCTAATTCATCACAAAGTTTGGTCGCATCTATAGCATAACGTTTATCGTGTCCAGCCCTATCTTTTACGTAGGTAATCAAGCTAGCTGAATCCCCTTTTTTGCGATCCAGCTTCTCATCCATCAAATCACATAAAAGGTGAATTAAATCGAGATTAGTCCATTCGTTTAATCCGCCAATATTATAAGTCTCTCCTACTCTACCTTCATGAAAAATAGCATCTATTGCAGTTGCATGATCTATAACGTACAACCAATCTCGGGTATATTGTCCATCGCCATAAACAGGAAGTGCTTTTTCTTGTACTATATTATTGATGAATAAAGGGATTAACTTTTCTGGAAACTGATTAGGTCCATAGTTATTGGAGCAGTTAGAAATTACAAATGGCAAGCCATACGTGTTACCATAAGCTCTAACAAAATGATCAGAACTTGCTTTGGAAGCAGAATATGGAGAACGTGGGTCGTAAGAAGTGGATTCTGTAAACAAACCTGTTTTGCCTAAAGATCCATAAACCTCATCAGTAGAAACATGGTAGAACAAATGCCCTTCGAAATCGGCTTTCCAACACTCCTTAGCAGCATTTAATAAATTTACAGTTCCCAAAACATTGGTTTGTATAAATGCCATAGGATCTTCAATAGAGCGATCTACATGTGATTCGGCAGCTAGGTGAATGACAGCAGTAATTTTATGTTCTTCAAAAATGGTTTTCACTAATACTTCATCACAAATATCACCTTTTACAAAAGTGTAATTCGCAAGAGATTCTAAATCCGAAATATTCTCTAGATTCCCCGCATAAGTAAGTAAATCGAGGTTTACAAAATTATAATTAGGGTATTTTAAAATCATTAATCGGAGTACGTGAGACCCTATAAATCCTGCAGCTCCTGTAATAAGTATATTTTTGGGTGATGTCATGTGTTGTGCTTTTCAAGGCTAAAGTAAAGAGAAAGTAGCTAGTATTTAATATTAACACGGAAAATTGTAAATTTATGAAATAATCAAATAATATAACCATGCATAATTTTAAAGATTTAGAAGTCTGGCAGAAAAGTATTGTACTCTGTAAGCAGATATACCTATTAGGAGAAAAAATTCCAAGAGATCAAAAATACTCCCTTACTGATCAGATTCAACGATGTGCAGTTTCTATACCCTCAAATATTGCTGAAGGTGCGGGCAGAGGAACAAAAAAATCATTTGCTCATTTTATACAAATT